>Ga0082335_1006605_pt1 | contig 14774 bp, 18 predicted proteins | sample Subgrocontami58m_FD_72375 | JGI IMG/M metagenome (GOLD analysis project Ga0082335, IMG submission 72375) | Subsurface groundwater microbial communities from S. Glens Falls, New York, USA - GMW37 contaminated, 5.8 m (SPADES assembly) (version 2) ...
CCTGGTGCTCTGGGAGGCGCAATTCGGAGACTTCGCCAACGGCGCGCAGGTCATCATCGACCAATTCGTGAGCGCCACCGAGGACAAGTGGGGGCTGCTCTCAGGCCTGGTGATGCTGCTGCCGCACGGCTATGACGGCCAAGGACCCGAGCACTCCAGCGCCCGCATCGAGCGCTTCCTGCAACTCGCCGCGGAGGACAATTCGCAAGTGTGCCAGCCTTCGACCGCGGCGCAGTACTTCCATCTGCTGCGACGCCAGGTCCTGCGGCGCTGGCGCAAACCGCTCGTGATCTTTACCCCGAAGAGCCTGTTGCGCGATCCCAGGGCCTTTTGCCCCTTGGACGCGCTGACAACCGGTCGCTTCCTTCCCGTGATTCCCGACGCTGAGATAGCCGCAGCGGACCGGATCCTGATTTGTTCGGGCAAGATCGGACACGAGCTGCGCGCCGAACGTGAGCGGCGCGCAGATGCTTCCACGGCCATCGTCCTCCTAGAGGAGCTGTATCCTTTTCCGGCGCGGGCGTTGGCGCTGGAGCTGGAACGCCACGCGGGCGCCCGGGAAATTGTCTGGGTGCAGGAGGAACCCGCCAACATGGGGGCCCTCTTCTTCGTGCAGCCGCGTCTTCAGCAGGTGGCTGGTAGGCGCCCCGTTCGGTCGGTTAAGCGCACTGCGAGCGCCAGTCCCGCGACGGGCTCCATGAAGGCCCACGCCCTTGAGCAGGCGGTGTTGGTTGCACTTGCGTTCGGGGGGCGCGAGTGAGCCCCGCGGCGTTCGGGTCAACCGGCAGTGCAAGGCAGGTAGCCGATGCGCGCCGTTCGCTACCACGGGCCCAAGCAGCCACTGCCGCTGGAGGATGTCCTCCCTAGGGCTGCGTGAGGCGGTGGAGAGAGGAATGCGACAGTCCGGCGGCTCGAACATGCGGGACGGAAGCTTCGCCTCGCTGGTCGGCGACCCCGAGTTCAAGGCCCGCGTGTACAAATGGGCGTCGTGTTCGAGCAACGGCAATCGCAACTTCAATGCCGAGTTGCTGGAGCTGAACCGCGAGATTGGTGAGTACGTGATCGTCCATGAACTATTGCAACTGTGTGATGACCCGACCGCCTCGTCACCGAACTGGTTCATAGGAGAATAGCGAAACATGAGAAAACGGGTGTTTTCTGGCATTCAACCAACGGGCGATCTCCATATTGGCAACTATCTTGGCGCAATTCAGCACTGGGTAGTATCACAGGCCGAATTTGATAACATATTCTGCATAGTTGACCTTCACGCCATAACTGTTCCGCAAGACCCCCGAGTGCTTAAGGCAAAGACAAGAGAGGTTGCTGGCCTTCTCTTTGCCGCTGGAATAGATCCCCATCTATCCGCAGTTTTCGTTCAATCCCATATCGGAGCCCATGCTGAATTAGCTTGGATTCTGAATTGCTTTATCCCCATGGGATGGATGAACCGCATGACGCAATTCAAAGACAAATCACAAAAACAGAAGGAACTGGTTAGCGTTGGCCTTTTCGATTACCCTGCGCTCATGGCAGCTGACATTCTGCTTTATGAGACCGACTTGGTACCAGTTGGTGAGGATCAGAAACAGCATGTGGAGTTCACCCGGGATGTCGCACAGAGATTTAACTTAATTTACGGAGAGACATTCAAAATACCAGAGCCAAGTATCCCGAAGGTGGGCGCGCGGATAATGGGACTGGACGATCCAACAAAGAAAATGAGTAAGAGCGAGAGACAAGAGGGGCATGCAATTAACTTACTAGAACCTCCAAATAACATTCTCTCAAAGATTATGAGGGCAACCACTGATTCCTTCCGTGAAATCGTGTTTGACGAAAATCGTCCTGGCATCTATAATTTACTGGTCATCTATGAGCTGTTTAGTGGTCTCAGTAGACCTGATATAGAAAAGCGGTTTGAAAATAAGGGTTACGTAGACTTCAAGCGAGAACTGGCAGAGGTGATAGTCGAAGGTTTGCGTCCATTGCAGACCCGTTATCGAGAATTGACGGCTGATCCATCGCACATTGACTCATTGTTAGCCGAAGGCGCCTCCAAAGTTCGAGCCATTGCAGAGAAAACTCTTAGATCTGTCAAAGACAGAGTGGGGCTTGGATAGAATGCAAGACTCCAAAAGAGAACGACACGTTCGATGAACGAAAGGCGTATCTCAGACGCCAAAGGGAAAAACTCGGAGAACAAAACCAATGGCAGTATTTCTTCTACCATCTATTCTTCCGTGGCTTGAACCGCCAGAGTGTCGCTGGAATACGTGAGTTGACTCCTGCAGTCACTCAGCTTATCGGCTATGTACCCTTCCTCAATGGTGGACTCTTTGAGCAATCCAAAGAATGGAAAGACACCGATGTCAAAGTCGATAACAAAGTCTTCGATGAGATATTCGGTCGCCTTCTGGATCGCTACAACTTCACCATCCAAGAGAATACTCCATTGGATGTCGAAGTTGCTCTAAACCCGGACTTGCTGGGCTATGCTTACGAAGAATTGATTGCCGAGCGACACGGCCAGGGTGCATTCTATACACATCCAACGGAAGTCGGACTAATGTGCCGTGAGTCGCTCAAGACATACCTGCAAGAACACACGTCGCTTACGGACATATTGGCTCCACGCTGGTCTCCACGGGAAGGAGGGAGCGGCCCCAAGTATACTCGGATGTGAGCCTGCTTGATAAGCCTTATGAGAATCGAATCGCAGAAATATTGACAAAGTTGGCCAAATCCGTCCAGTTTTTCGTGGCGAACCCTGCCTGCCAGTTTACATATATTTTTCAAGGCTTAAATAAACCTTGACAAATAGGTATGAGTTTGTTATATTATGGCTGATGGCACGTCCACAAGATATTGATCAAGTTCGAGGCTAGGAATGGAGGAAGATATATGAAAGTCACGGCTCAAGAAGAGTACGGCTTTCGGTGTATTCTGCAGATCGCGCAGGCCGAACCGAACAGGCACGTTTCCTGCGCTGAGATCGCTCGCGCGGAGAGGATCTCCGTGCCTTACGCCGCCAAGCTCTTGAACATTTTGAGGCGCGCCGGCCTGGTGGAGAGCTTGGAGGGCGTCAAGGGCGGGTATCGGCTCGGCCGCGATCCGCAGGAGATCACCGTGCTTGAAATCCTAAAAGTCCTGGATGGCGACCTGCTTGTCTCTGACTTTGCGGATTTCTGCAAGTGCTTCGCCGGCCTGCAGGAACAGTGCGTCCATTACAAGGACTCCTGCAGCATCCGATCTGTTTGGTTGACCATCTCGACCCACATCGAGGATACGTTGGGCAGGATCACGCTAGGCGAGCTGGTGGCGCACGGCGAGAGCACCATGTCGGCGATCATGGGCGCGAGGTTCGGCGAAGACGCGGTGCGCCGAGGGTGGGTGCAAGGCATGAGGAACTGACAGGGGCTTTCCTTAGATTTTTCAAAAGAAAACAGGAGGTAAAAATGGCAGACTTCAAGAAGGTTCTCAATAAGGCCGATCTTCCCGCGGGCTCCGGGAAGGCCGTTGAGATCGATGGGAAGTCCATCGCGGTCTTCAACGTGGACGGCGCCATCTACGCGATCGACAACACGTGCACTCACCGCGGCGGACCTCTCGCCGAGGGAGATGTGTCGGGGCACGAAGTGACCTGTCCCTGGCACGGCGCCACGTTCGACGTCCGGACGGGCGAAGTCGTAGGTCCGCCGGCACAGCGAGCCGTTGTGCGATACGGCGTTCGCGTGACGGGAACCGACATCGAGGTCGAGGTGTAGGAGCAGCCGCCAAGCGCGGTGAGAAAGAAAGGAACCGAGGCATGCAGACAACCAACCAGCACCAAGATCACCAGCACGCGCCCGATGCGTCGTCCCAACCATCCGCCGGCGCAGAGAAGCTGCCGGGCATCCGCCATATCATCGCGGTGGGCAGTGGCAAGGGCGGCGTGGGGAAGTCCACGGTCAGCGTCAATCTAGCGTTCGCGCTCCAACAGATCGGGGGCTCGATCGGGCTTATGGATGCAGATGTCCTCGGGCCGAGCATCCCCGGCATGCTTGGGCTTCCGACGGGCCAGCCGCCCGCTAAAACCTCGGATGGCAAGATCGTCCCCGCGAATCGTCACAACCTCAAGGTGATATCGATGGGGATGCTCACCGGGGACGACAACCCGGCCATCTTGCGGGGACCGATGGTGAGCAAGTATCTCAAAATGTTCATCGGTTCCGTCCAGTGGGGTAGCCTCGATTATCTGATTCTCGACCTTGCGCCTGGAACGGGCGACACCCAGCTCACGGTGGCGCAAAGCGTCCCGCTCTCGGGCGCGATCATCGTGACCACGCCACAAGATGTGAGCCTCAGGATCGCACGCCGTGGACTCAGGATGTTCGAGACGGTGCACGTCCCCATCCTCGGAATCATTGAGAACATGAGTACCTTCACGTGCCCGCACTGCGGAAAGGGCACGGACGTGTTCCGCCGCGGTGGCGGCGAACGGATGAGCCGCCAGCTTGGTGTCCCGTTCTTGGGCGCAATTCCTCTTGATCCCGAGATCGTCGAGTGCGGAGACGAGGGGCGTTCGATCATCCTGGAGAAGCCGGACTCCGTCACCGCCATGGTCTACCTGGCAATCGCCACGGAACTGGCTGGCCGCCTCCAGGGGCTTCCAACCACAGGGGTGAAGCCGTTCGCGTGGACATGGGACACGAACGAGGGCGATCCAGCCTGGGTGGAGAGCTTAGTAAGGCCGTCGGGTTCTCGGACCACTGCGATTGGTTTTCGCCGGCGAGATGCGCGAACACTGTGCGTGCTCTGGGAGGACGGGCGGCGGAACGACTTCGACGTTCTGGACCTCCGCCTCGCGTGCCCCTGTGCACTCTGTGTTGAGGAGATGAGCGGACGGCCGCTCCTGGATCCCAAGAGCATCCGACCGGACGTAACTCCCCGCACTATCACCAGCGTGGGCAACTACGCCATCACCATCAACTGGAACGACGGTCACAGCACGGGGATCTACTCGTTCGAGCACCTGCGTGCCTTTGGCGAGGGCGGCGGGGCAAGGATGGTGGAAGATGTCTAATCTGCTGCCAGTCGACCCGAGAGCGGGCTGCCGGATTGCCCCTCATCGATCCATTGTTCGCAATTCCGGGGTCGCACGGACGCATGCGCGCGGCTCTACCAGAGGTACTGTAAGGAGAGGCGCGATGAGGACGCCGCGATCGGGTGAGATAGCACCGAGGAACGTTGTGATCCTGGGCGCTGGGTTCGGCGGCCTGTTCGCCGCGCGGGCGCTCCGTCGTGCCCCGGTCCGTATCACCCTGATCGATCGGCTGAATTACCACCTCTTCCAACCGCTGTTGTATCAGGTTGCGACCGCGGCGCTTAGCCCCAGCGAGATCGCCGCACCAATCCGTAGCATCTTGAGGAGGCAGAAGAACACAACGGTGATGCTCAGCGAAGCAAGGTCCATCGACACGCGCAGGAAAGTCGTGATCGTGTCGCACGGCGAAATCGCCTATGACTTTCTCATCGTGGCCACAGGGGCCACCCATTCCTACTTCGGCCACGACGAGTGGGTCGAGCATGCGCCCGGACTCAAAAGTATCGAGGACGCTCTCGAGATCCGCAGGCGCGTTCTCCTCGCCTACGAGGCCGCAGAGCTGGAGCCAGACCCCGAACGCCGCAGCGAGTGGCTGACGTTCGTCATCGTCGGCGCGGGACCAACTGGGGTCGAGCTTGCAGGCGCACTGGCCGAGATCTCACGCCATAACCTCACGCACGACTTCCGAAGTATTGATCCGATGCAGGCTCGTATCCTCCTCCTCGAAGGATTGCCTCGCGTCTTGCCATCCTACCCGCCGGTTCTTTCCGAGAAGGCCGAGCGACAGCTGAACGACCTGGGCGTTGAGGTACGAACAGGCGCACACGTCACGCACATCGACAAACACGGTGTTTCCCTTGGCGACGAACGAATCACTGCCCATACGATCCTGTGGTGTGCCGGCGTGGCTGCGTCGCCCTTAGCGAGATCTCTGGGAGTACCACTGGACCGCGCTGGGCGAGTCCTTGTGCGGCCGAATCTGACGATACCAGGGCGCGATGACATCTTCGTAATTGGCGACCAGGCTGCCGTCGAGCAAGATGGCAAATGGGTTCCTGGGGTCGCGCCCGCGGCAGTGCAGGAAGGTCGCCACGCAGCGCGGAACATCATTCGCTCCCTTCGCAACGAGACCTACCTACCGTTTCGGTACGTTGACAAGGGGTCTCTCGCAACAATCGGGCGCTCTGCGGCGGTCGCGCACTTGATGGGTCTCAAGCTCTCTGGGCTCATCGCATGGCTCGCCTGGATGGCGATCCATATCTTCTTCTTGATTGGCTTCCGAAATCGATTCATCGTCATGTTCAACTGGGTCTACTCGTTCCTGACCTATCGACGTCCCGTACGTCTCATCATCGGTGCTTCCCCCGGCATCAGCGACGATTCCGCCCGATCCTTGAGAGTTCAAGAGCTTGCAGGCAAAGGGGCTCTCGCTGAGCACAACGCAGCGAAGGTGGTAGAAGATGTCTGATCTGCTGCCAGTCGACCCGATGATCAACATCCACGCGGAGACCTCACAGGCCGATCCCGAGACCTGCAAGTTCATCGTGAGCCGGACGGTGCATCCGGGTGGCCCGTTCTTTTTCGATAGCAAGGAACGGGCAGCCGGGTCACCCCTCGTCGAGCGGCTCTTCGCTCTCTCGGGCGTCGCCCATGTGCTTGTGGCCGAGACCGTAGTGACAGTTGGGAAGGACCCGAGTGTCGCATGGTCGGTGCTGAAATCGGCAATCGGCGCGGCTATCCGGACGCAGCTGCTCACAGTTGTGCCGGCCATCTTTGAGGCTCCTCGCGGTACAAGCACACGAGGGCGGACCGACGACGAGGTTCGCTCCGTTGTTCAAGACGTGCTGGACAGAGAGGTCAACCCATCCATCGCCGGCCACGGCGGAAAGATCTCGATTGTCGATGTCCGGGACGGAAGCCTCTCCATTTCCATGAGCGGAGGCTGCCAGGGTTGCGCTGCCTCTTCCGTAACATTGCGGCAGGGGTTCGAGGTCATGGTGCGTAGGGTGGCGCCGGAGATCGTCGACATCGTGGACTCGACGGACCACGGGGCCGGCAAGAAACCCTTCTACCAAGCTACGAAATGCTAACACGACTAAATCCGTTAATTAAAAGAGTTGTTGTCTAAAATGTTTGACAATTTTTCACTCGAACTACTAAGAAGATTATACTATGGCCTGGGTTATAACGAAACTATGCTCGGACTGCCAAGATACAGCCTGCGTGGAAGTCTGCCCTGTGGATTGCATTTATGGGTTGACTGTTGATGATGGAAGCTATCGAAAGCAACTGTTCATTGAGCCGAGCGAATGTATCGACTGCGCGGCATGTGAGCCTGAGTGTCCGTATGGGGCAATTTTCCAGGATCAGGAAGTGCCTGAAATTTTCCAGGATGATATCCAGATCAATGCACAGGTCTTTCAAGATCATCCAAAAGATGATTTCACGATAAAACCTGAGCCGATAAGAGAACATCCTTCGCAGGAGGTTGTCGAAGCAAATTATGAAAAGTGGGGATACCAGAGGCGATAGGAGAACACACTCTCGCAACACGACGATGTAAATGATGATTGAATACACATATTAACAAAGGAGATGTATAATGTCAGCAACAGCAACAAATGTCTTCTTCAGAGACATCCAATATGGCATTCAGACAATGCTTGACCGGAAGAATATGTCGGTCGGATACGCCGATGCTGAGAAGATCGCAAGATCATTCGCTGCACAACTGCGGGACCAAAAAAGTAGAAAGTGAATGTGAAATCAGTTTATTAGAGAAAGGGTAAGACACGAATGAGTACCGAGACCAACGTAATAGAAGAACTTGCAAACCGCGAGTACAAGTACGGATTCATTACCGACATCGAAAGCGATACTGCTCCGAGGGGGCTGAATGAGGATACCGTTCGCTTCATTGCAGCAAAGAAGAATGAGCCAGACTGGCTGGTCGAGTGGCGGCTGAAAGCATATCGCCATTGGCTGACGATGGAAGAACCGACATGGCCGAACGTGCATTACGCGAAGATCGATTACCAGGACATGATCTACTTCTCTGCTCCGAAGCAAAAGGATCGTCCAAAGAGTATGAACGAGGTCGATCCGGAATTGAGGAAGACGTACGAGAAGCTTGGTATCTCGCTGGTGGAGCAGGAGCGTCTCACGGGTGTCGCAGTCGATGCAGTGTTCGATAGTGTCTCCGTGGCGACAACGTTCAAGGAGAAGCTGGGAGAACTCGGCATCATCTTCGGTTCGTTCTCTGAAGCAGTTCAGGAACATCCTGAACTTGTGAAGAAGTACCTCGGCTCGGTCGTGCCGTACAGCGATAATTTCTTTGCGACACTCAACTCGGCAGTGTTCAGCGATGGCTCGTTCTGCTACATTCCGAAAGGCGTCCGCTGTCCGATGGAGCTTTCAACGTACTTCCGTATCAATGCGGCGGAGACGGGTCAGTTCGAGAGGACGTTGATTGTTGCCGAGGAAGGCGCCTACGTGAGTTATCTTGAAGGTTGCACCGCCCCGATGCGCGATACGAATCAACTCCACGCCGCCGTTGTTGAATTGATTGCCCTGGACAACGCCCAGATCAAGTACTCGACTGTCCAGAATTGGTATCCCGGCGACAAGGAGGGCAAGGGAGGCATTTACAACTTTGTCACCAAGCGTGGCAAATGTGCGGGAGTGAACTCGAAGATTTCCTGGACACAGGTTGAAACAGGTTCTGCAATCACGTGGAAGTATCCTGGTGTGATATTGCAGGGAGATAACTCCGTTGGAGAGTTCTATTCCGTTGCAGTCACGAATAACTACCAGCAGGCCGACACGGGAACAAAGATGATTCATCTCGGGAAGAACACAAAGAGCACGATTGTATCAAAGGGCATCTCAGCAGGGTTCGGAAATAATTCGTACCGTGGTCTGGTCAAAATTCAAAAGAATGCCACTGGAGCGCGAAACTACTCGCAGTGCGATTCACTGCTGCTTGGTGACAAATGCGGAGCGCACACGTTTCCCTATATCGAAGTAAAGAACACATCCTCGAAGGTCGAGCACGAAGCATCAACTTCTAAGGTCGGTGAAGATCAGATTTTTTATTGCAAGCAGCGCGGACTCTCAGCGGAAGATGCGGTGAACATGATCGTGAATGGTTTCTGCAAGGAAGTCTTCAAGGAGTTGCCGATGGAGTTCGCAGTGGAAGCGCAAAAGCTTCTGGGCGTGAGTCTGGAAGGAAGCGTTGGATAAAGATCAAAGAATGATTAGGAAATTGTATTCGAACAGAAAATTCATTTATCATGGAAAGGAGTTTTATGCACGACCTTCTTATTCAGCAAATTAAGAACGAAGTAACGCGACTTGGTGTCAAAGAGCTACACACACCAGAAGAAGTCGATACGCTGCTTGGAAAACAGCAAGGCACGGTGTTGATGTTTGTCAATTCTGCCTGCGGCTGCGCAGGTGGAGTCGCACGCCCAGCACTTGGAATGGCGCTAAGGCACACAGTCAAACCCGATGTTATAGCCACGGTGTTTGCAAGTGGCGATCATGAGGCAACCAGGCGCGCTCGGGAATATTTCACTGACATGCCGCCGTCGTCTCCCTCGTTTGCGCTATTACATGATGGCAAGCTTGTGCATATGATCCATCGCTCAGAGATTGAAATCAGCGTTCCGGACGAGGTGGCAGAGTTACTCACAAATGCCTTCGACAAATATTGTGTGACCGTTCCTCATGGCTGAAGCCCAAGTGGCATCACTGGTAAAGCCAGCTGCCCCTCCGCTACGGAAAAAGCGACCAAAGGAACTTGCTGTTGTTAATCAGTCCGGCTGTACAGGGTGCGAAGTGTGTTTAGAGGTCTGTCCTGTCGATTGTATCTATGTTATCGCCGGACCCGAGTATGATGTTCACAAGAAGCTGGTGGAAATTGATTTGGATGTATGCATTGGATGTAAGTTGTGTGTCAAGTACTGTCCGTGGGACACTATCGAGATGATTGAGACAGACGAGGCATATCGGATTGCTCCAGAGTGGACCCAACGGACCGTCTTAGCTGATAAAGATTGGATGAAAGATTCAGAAGTTGAGAAAGGTGAATTCTTCCCGACCGTATTCTACGGCCAGCGGCCTGCAATCTGACTTTCTTTGTAAGCCCTTCGGGTCGTTCATCTGATCTGCCCATGCCAGTGTCGGTATTCGGACGATGTTATAGAAAGTAACTCGTGAAGCAATATTTCATAGATATATTCGAATCAATCTGGACGGTGCTCGTTGGGATGAAGGTGACGTTCGGGCATCTCTTCACTCCGGCGGTCACGATCCAGTATCCAGATGTCAAACTAAAACTTCCAGAGCGAGCACGAAATCGTCTCTACGTGAATATGGACGACTGCATCGGTTGTCTCCAGTGTGAGGTGGCCTGCCCAGTGGATTGTATCACCATTGAAACGGTCAAGGCTCTCCCAACTGAGAATCTGGGGGTGACTTCAACTGGTCATAAGAAGCGTCTATGGGTCACTCAGTTTGATATTGATATTGCGAAGTGCTGCTACTGCGGTCTTTGTGTGCCAGTATGTCCTACTGAGTGTATTGTCATGACCGATGTTTATGAATTTTCTGAGTTCAATTTGCACGATTTGATTTATAACTATGTGACGTTGACGGAAGCTGAGATTGCTGATATCAAAACCCGGACTGCGGCATATGAGAAAGAACAAGCGACTAAGAAAGCTGCTGTTGCACAAGCAAAGGCTGCACAACCTGCAGCGAGTCCTGCACCAACCGCAGAAACGATTCCTCCATCAAATTAGGTTTTCGCATGGGCATACTGGATAAGCAATTTAACAACAGCAACATTATCATTACATCGCTGGATAGTCTCCTGAACTGGGCTCGTCTCTCTTCGCTTTGGGGAATGCAGTTCGGCCTTGCATGTTGTGCTATTGAGATGATGGCAACTGGCGCCTCACACTATGACTTTGACCGGTTTGGTGTGTTCTTTCGAGGATCACCCCGGCAGTCTGATGTCATGATCGTGGCTGGTACCGTGACATTGAAGATGGCCTCCCGTATAAAGACACTTTACGATCAAATGTCGGAGCCTCGTTACGTGATCTCCATGGGGAGCTGCTCTAATTGCGGCGGTCCGTACTGGGAACACGGATATCACGTGCTCAAGGGTGTTGATCGCGTTATCCCGGTAGATGTGTATGTGCCAGGATGCCCCCCTCGCCCGGAAGCTCTCATGGAAGGTTTGATGAAGCTGCAAGAAAAAATTCGCATGGAAAGCCTCGCAAAAAAAGCGACTGCGTGAGCTGTGATTTCTTTCTTGTTAGTGCGTAGATTTGAGTTGAGACTGACTCCAGCTGAAATCACTTGTCAAAGGAGACCAGAGTATGGCCTGGGTTATAACGAAACTATGCTCAGACTGCCAGGATACAGCCTGCGTGGAAGTCTGCCCTGTGGATTGCATTTATGGGTTGACTGTTGATGATGGAAGCTATCGAAAGCAACTGTTCATTGAGCCGAGCGAATGTATCGACTGCGCGGCATGTGAGCCTGAGTGTCCGTATGGGGCAATTTTCCAGGATCAGGAAGTGCCTGAAATCTTCCAGGAGGATACCCAGATCAATGCGCAGGTCTTTCAAGATCATCCAAAAGATGATTTCACGATAAAACCTGAGCCGATAAGAGAACATCCTCCGCAGGAAGTCGTTGAGGAAAATTATCGGAAATGGGGGTACCAAAAGAGATAAGCCCTCTGTTAGACGCGAGCTTCCCAAAGAATACGAAGCAAAGGAAGAAATAATGGCTACAGAAACGAAGACAAAGGAAATTTCCGGCAAGAGCACGATGCAGGAGATTCTCGAAGCTTACCCCGCTGCAAAGGAGACACTTTTCCAGCGCTACCACGTCGGAGGCTGCTCGAGCTGCGGGTACGCGCCCACGGACACGCTCGATCAGGTACTCGCAGGCAAGGGCGTGCTCGACCTGGAGGAGGCGATTGCCCACATCAAGCGAAGCCAGGAGACGATGGACAAGCTCCAGATCGCCCCGAAGGAACTACAGAAGCTTCTTGAGGAAAGGAGAGTCAAATTGGTCGACGTTCGGACCGACGAGGAAAGGCGCCTGGCCTACATCGAGGGTGATGTGCTTGCCACCCAGGAGTTGGAGCAGGAGATCATGGAGAAGTGGCCGAAGGACACTGCCATCGTGCTCTACTGCCACAAGGGCGAAAGGAGCTTGCAGGCTGCCACCTCTCTAAGCAGCCAGGGCTTCACCAACGTAAAAAGCCTTAAGGGCGGGATTGACGCCTGGTCCGATCAGGTCGATTCCTTATTACCACGGTACTGAGATGATGCGATCCGGTTCCATCCTTCTTCTTTCCTGCTACGAACTAGGGCACCAACCCTTGGGGATTGCGTGGCCCTTGGCGTTTCTCAGACGCGCAGGTTTCCAACCTGTCGCGTTAGATCTTGCGGTAGAAAAGCTGGATCTGGAGAAGGTCAGTCAAGCCAAGCTTGTGGGAATTTCGGTTCCCATGCACACCGCTCTGCGCCTGGGAGTCCGCGTGGCCGAGCGAGTACGCGGGATCAATCCATGCTGCCATATCTGCTTCTTCGGACTTTACGCCAACCTTAATTCTGATTACCTGCTCTCCACAGTGGCAAACTCCGTCATCGGAGGAGAAATCGAAGAAGCGCTCGTGGAGCTTGCCAAGTCGCTAGAATCTGATAAACCGATCCAGGCGGGTGGAGTATCTTTGAAGGGGCAGCTGCAAGATCCTTTACTCAAGAAGCTCGACTTCCCTCTTCCAGAACGTAGATCCTTGCCAACCCTTAAAAACTATGCCCACCTTGCAATCAACGGGGAAAGGCGCCTAGCCGGAGAAGTCGAGGCCAGCCGGGGATGCAAACACCTCTGCCTGCATTGTCCCATTCCGCCAGTCTACGGGGGGAGGTTTTTTGTCGTTCCCAAAGAGGTGGTCATGGAAGACATCCGGGGCTTGGTTCGGGCAGGTGCACGCCACGTAACCTTTGGAGATCCTGATTTCCTTAATGGCCCCAGGCATTCACTCGCTATCGTCCGTACGATGCATGAAGAATTTCCCGCTATTACTTTCGATTTCACCACCAAAATTGAGCATATTCTCAAGTGCCGACAGATTTTTCCGGAACTGACTCGTCTAGGTTGCCTATTTGTAATCTCTGCGGTGGAGTCTTTAAGCGACCGTGTCTTATCCAACCTGCGCAAAGGTCATACTCGGCAGGACGTTTTTGAAGCCTTGGACATCTTGCGGAAAGCTGGTATTGCACTGCGCCCTTCTTGGGTTGCCTTCACCCCTTGGACCACGCTCGAGGACTACCTGGACATGCTGGACACCGTGGATAAACAGGGTTTGGTGGATCACGTAGATCCCGTCCAGTTTTCCATACGACTTTTGGTCCCACCCGGCTCATCGCTCCTAAAAGGTTCCGACATTATGAAGTATGTGCACGAACTGGACGAATCCAACTTTTACTATAGATGGTTCCATCCTGACCCACGGATGGATACCTTGCACAAAGAGGTAAGCCTGAGAGTTGAAGATGCATCCAGCCGTCAGGAAGACACTTTTGCGACTTTTGAGGCCGTTCGCTCTCTTGCCCTTGGGTCATTGGGACGACAGGAGAGTCCAAAGGTTCTGAGAGGACAGCGGCACGGGGAGCAGCCTCCCAGGCTAACCGAGAGTTGGTTTTGCTGCGCGGAGCCGACCCGTGAACAGTTTGCGCCATTGGCGGTATAAGATGAATGGAATTACACATGGAGGCCTATCATGGATTCTGAAATCAAAATAACGGCACATATAGAACCTGCCAGACCCAATACCTGTAAGTTTGCTGTGAGCGTGTCTCTGTACGAAAATGGATCCGCGTTCTTTGCTGACAGGGAGCAAGCCAAGGAGTCGCCATTGGCTGCAAAACTCTTCGGCATAAAAGATGTGACGGCGGTTCGGATTTCGGGTAGAAACGTCACCATTACTAAGGAGGGGGATGAGCCTTGGCGGCCGGTGGCTGGACAGGTCGCGGAAGTTGTCCGCGAGCACCTCAAGTCCGGGGAGCCAGCGGTATCTACGGATTATGTCTCCAATACCTTTTCCGATGATCAAATCAGAACCAAGGTCCAGGAGATATTCGACACTCAGATCAATCCTGCGGTAGCCGCCCACGGCGGGATGGTGGACCTTTTGGACGTCAAAGACAACAAAATTTATCTCCGCATGGGCGGGGGATGCCAAGGTTGCGGAATGGCAGACGTCACCTTGCGCCAAGGCATCGAGGAAGCCATCCGGCAAGCCTTGCCCCAAGTGGATGAAATTCTCGATGTTACGGACCATGCTTCAGGCGACAATCCCTATTATGCCCCTTCTACAAAGTAACCTATTGCAGCTCAATATGGCGCGAATTTTGCTTCTTTTACCAACCACTACCTATCGGGCCACAGATTTTATTGAAGCCGCACAACGGCTGGGGGTGGACGTAACAGTGGCTTCGGAGGAAAAGAACGTCCTGGAATCCCAGAACCCGGAAGGTTATTTGAAACTGAATTTCGAGGATTCGGGAAGCGTTCACCGTTCTGTTTTGGAATTCTCGAAACGATATCCTTTGGATGCCGTTTTGGGGATGGATGATACTACCGTGCTTGCCGCCGCCGC
>Ga0082335_1006608_pt1 | contig 14757 bp, 16 predicted proteins | sample Subgrocontami58m_FD_72375 | JGI IMG/M metagenome (GOLD analysis project Ga0082335, IMG submission 72375) | Subsurface groundwater microbial communities from S. Glens Falls, New York, USA - GMW37 contaminated, 5.8 m (SPADES assembly) (version 2) ...
CCGCTGCAGGCTCGGGCGTTCGAGCTGATCGGCGTCTCGCTCAGCCGGATGTAGCCAGACCGGTACAGCTCAGATGAGCCGATCTGAACTCAAACCCGCCCGTTCTTCAGTGGAAGTTCGGCCTAGGGCGCAGCCCGGCGATGGGCAGCCGCAAACCAGGCGACGAGGCGGTCCCGCGCGTGTCCGTCGAGTGCGGGCGGGCTGAATGCGATCCAGTCCGTGCCAAGCGGGGATCCGGCGACATCGGGCGTCCGAAGCGCCGCCGCCCCGATCTCCGGCCCGATCCGGAATGAGGCTGTCGCACCGGCCAGGCCCGCGAAGCGGCGCCCTTCGCGCGACCAGATGAAGTCCTCCTCCGCTCGCTCCACGCTCGGGACCGGCACGAGCGCCTGGACGACCTCGTCGATCGCGTCGGCGATCTCGGCCGCGAGCCCTTGTGCAGGATGCCCGCCGTGGTCGGTCACCCCACCGCGTCCAGGATCGTCACGAGGTCCGAGGCGTGATCCGCGTAGTGTTCGATCGTCTCCGTGGTGAACGTCTCCAGGTGCGTGGCGTGCTTCACCCAGCGGGACTCCGGGACCACGGTCAGGTAGCCACGGAGATCGCCCGGCACCGTCGCGAGGCGCTCCCGGACCTCGGACAGCGGCAGCGCTCGCCATTCGGCCCGGATGTCGTCGTTCAGTCCGTCTCCGCGCTCCTCCCAGAGCGCGTCGAGGCGGGCGATGGTCTCGCTTGTCTCGCCCACCGCGAGATCCTTGGCCACGTCGAGTGCCCACGTCTGCCAGGCCACGAGATGCGCGATGAGGTCGCGGGCAGACCAGCCATGGGCCCCCTCGACGGGCTGATCCATCCGTGCGTCGGGAACGGAGGCGAGCGCCTCGAACGGCCGCCAGGCCTCCCGCTCCTCTTCCAGGAACTCGAGCGCACTCAGGTACATGTTTCTCCTTCCGTCAGCTGCGGGCCGGATCCCGAATTCAGACCGCGACCGGCTCGCGGTACTCGCCGAACACTGCGCGAAGAACGGCCAGCTGCTCGCCGAGGGTCGCGTAGGCCTCGGCGCAGCGGATGAAGTGCGGCATGAGGTTCGTCTCGCTCGATTCCGGACGCGAAGCCGCGTCTCGAAGCCCGCGAAGCGCGGCTTCCACGGCCGCGGCATCGCGCTCGCGGCGGGTGCGGCCGAGTCGCTCGAGGTGGCGCTCCAGCGAGCCGGGTGGCACCGCCAGGACCGGGACGGTCGTCACCTCGGACTCATCGACGTACGCGTTCACCCCGACGATCCGGCGCTCGCCGGCGTCGAACTCGCGCTGGAACCGGTAGGCCGCGTCCGCGATCTCGCGCTGCGGGTAGCCCTCACGGATCGCGGCGACCATCCCGCCGCGGCGGTCGATCTCGTCGAGATATCGCCATACGTCCCGCTCGACCTCGTTCGTCAACGCCTCCACGAACCACGAACCGCCCAGCGGGTCCACCACCGACGCGACGCCCGTCTCCTCGGCGATGACCTGCTGCTGGCGGAGGGCCAGTTGCGCGGCCGCAGCCGTGGGAACGGCGAGCGCCTCGTCGTACGCATCGGTGTGGAGCGACTGCGTCCCGCCGAGGACGGCGGCGAGTGCCTGGGTCGCGACCCGGGTCAGGTTGTTGAGCGGCTGCTGCGGGGTCAGCGAAACACCCGCGGTCTGGGTGTGGAATCGCATCCACGTCGAGCGCTCGTTCTCGGCGTGATAGCGCTCGGTCATGAGCTTCCACCAGATCCGGCGCGACGCGCGGAACTTCGCGATCTCCTCGAAGAAGTCGCTGTGGGAGTTGAAGAAGAAGCTGAGACGCGGTGCAAAGTCGTCGACGCGCAGGCCACGCGCCAGGGCAGCCTCCACGTACGCCATCCCGTCCGCGATCGTGAACGCGAGCTCCTGGACGGCCGTCGAGCCCGCCTCCCGGATGTGATAGCCCGAGATCGACACGGTGTTCCACTTCGGCAGCTCGTGCGTCCCGAACTCGATCGTGTCGGTCACGAGTCGGAGCGATGGCTCGGGCGGGAAGAGAAACTCCTTCTGGGCCACGAACTCCTTGAGGATGTCGTTCTGGGTCGTGCCCTCGAGCGCCGCCCGCGGCACGCCGGCCTTCTCGGCAGCGACGATGTACATCGCCCAGATCGGGGCGGCCGGCGAATTGATCGTCATCGAGGTCGAGACGCGATCCAGGGGCAACCCGGACAGCAGGACCTCCATGTCGGCGAGCGAGCTGACCGCCACGCCGCACGTCCCGAACTCGCCCTCGGCCTGCGGGTCGTCCGTGTCGTAGCCGTAGAGCGTGGGCATGTCGTACGCGATCGAGAGCCCCGTCTGTCCCGCGGCCAGCAGCTGGCGGAACCGCGCGTTCGTGTCCTCGGCGGCTCCGAAGCCGGCGAACATCCGCATGGTCCAGAGGCGCGAGCGATAGCCGGTCGGATGGATGCCGCGGGTGAAGGGCGCATCGCCCGGGAAGCCGATGTCGCGGGCAGGATCGACGTCGTCCCAGCGGCCGCCTGCGAGCCGCTCGCCGTTCTGGTCCACCGCCGTGGGCCCCCCGCCGCCGGCCGGGCCACCGTCCGGCGTCCCCTCGAGGGACCAGGGCCCGTAGAGCCCCTCGAGCGGGATGTCACCGAGGGTCACGAACCGGTCCCGCCGCTCCGGGGCGCGGGCGCGGGCCGGATCAAGACGCTCGACCCGCCAGGCCGCCCGGCGAGCGGCCCAGCGATCCGACGGGATGCTCATCTCGGCGGCGACTCTAGCACGGGCTCAGCCTGCTCCCGCGGCGCCGGCGACCGTCGCGCCAACGGCTCCCGAGACGAGATCGTCATGCTCCACCCGGGACGCGTCCGGGCCGACCGCGGTGGCGACGAGCACCACGCGCACGAGCGAGCCGTCCTGCCAGGCGATCACCGTCTGGAACGAAAGTCCGTTGAGCGAATCGAGCCGGTAGACCTGCCCGGCACCCCCGACGCTTGGCTGGCTCGTCTCGATGTTCTCGGTCCGCTTTGCCGTCCGGGCACCGATCTCGTAGAACTCGGCAATCCAGGCCGCTGGAAGGTCACGGTCGGGAAGCCGGAAGACGACGCTGGAGACGCCGGTCCCACCCCCGAGGTCCCATGTCGCCCCGGCAAACTGGACGCCGGCGGCATCGTGGGCGATCAGCGAGCCAAGGGCGTTCTCCGAGCAGTGACGGCCCGAATCCACGGTCCCGGGCGCCGCCCCGTTCAGCTTCACGGGCAGTCGCGCCTCGAGGTCCGGGTAGGCGCCGGCCGCGCGACCGTCCGCGCTGCACGGACCGCTCGGGTTGAACGTCGCGGCGCTTCCCCCGCACGCGGCCAGAGCGAAGGCCATCGCGACGAGAAGGGCGGGAACGACGGCCGGGAGGCCACGCGCGGCACGAATCCGGGGGAACACGGACCCAGCCTAGCGCCAGTCGAGCGGGTGCGCCGACGAGGACGATCCGGCAAGGGTACGGAGGTCCCGGGACTGGTGCATGCGCGCCATCAACCTTCGGACTGGGACGGGACGGGACGAGCTGGTCATTGCCGGTCGCGGGGAACCCGACGTACGTTCCTTCCACGCCGAAACGCGACGACACCGGGGGCACTCGGGGCGTCGGCCACGGACACTCGAACGGACGCCCGGACCGAAGACGTCGGCCCTGGAGATCTCGGACGAGGGTCACGAGCCGAGTAACCAAGGCACAGGATTCGGCCTCGAGCCGGACGGCGCGTCTCGGCGGGACTCATTCGTCTCAGCGCCGCCATCGTTCGTTTCAGCGCCGCCATCGATCGCCTCCCGCGGTGTGCGAGGGGCGATCGTCCATGTTCAGCGAGCGGGCGTCGGCCTCGGCCGTCGGGCGACTCCGCGGAGATCCAGGTCCGCCCGCAGGGCTCGTGCCGCGGCGACCAGCTCCGGATCATGGGAGATCGTCCGCGCGAGCCAGTCGATATAGCTGGGCTCGAACGCGGCGATCTCACCGAGCGCGTGCCCGTGGAATTTCCCGAACTCGATGACGTGCGTGCCCGCCGCCTCCAGGGACGGGAGCGGGGCCGGTCGGAATCGAGGATCGCGGCCCCGGTCAAGCGGACCGGTTGGTTGCGAGGCGCGCCGCGGTTCACGGTCGAACCGCTCGGCGCGGAGCGGCTCCTGGCCGGCCGGCGAGGCAGACGGGCCGGTCGTGGCGTTGTGGGGCCGGAAGGTCCCGGAAGTGTCGAGGCGGCCGGTGACCGGGCGCGCCGGCCGTGGCTTGGGCGGCCCGTTCGAGCGCCGAGTCGGCGTGCCGTCTGCGTCGCCGGTTCCGGTGCCCCCGGGCGAACCGACCTGGAGCTGCTCGTAAGCCCGGTTGATCTCGGCCATCTTCCGGGTCGCGGAACGCGCCGCGACAGGATCGGCACCGGCCACGTCCGGGTGGTGCACGCGGGCCAGCTTCCGCCACACGGCCTTGATGGCGGCCTGCGAAGCCCCCGGCGCGACACCCAGGACGGCGTGTGGATCCTTCTTCGACACGGCCCGAGTGTAACGAGCGTCGGCGCTTGACAGGAATCGGCAGCTTGGCGTCCCCTGTACTCGATGTCTGCCATCCGTCGAGTCCGGCGTGCCGGCCTCGCCACTGCGCTCGCCGCGACCCCGTTCGCACTGGCCTGGCGGTTCGCCCACGTGTACCGCCGGCGGGCCGGCTACCCGCGTCCCCAGCCACCGACGAGCGATCCCGGCGATTTCGGCCTCCCATTCGAGACGCGGACGATCGCAACCTCGGACGGCCTGGAGCTCCCTGGCTGGTGGATCCCGGCGGCGAACGGCGGCCCCGCGCCCGCGGTGGTGCTCGTTCACGGGTGGGAGTCCGCGCGACACCGGACCCTCCCGAACGCCCAGTTCCTCCACGCCCTGGGCTACCACGTGCTCACGATTGACATTCGCGGGCATGGGATGAACCCGGCGGAGACGCTCCCGGTCAGCGCCGGCGAATTCGGGGCCGATGCGCTCGCCGCCGTCGAGGCGGTACTCGGGGACCCGCGGGTGACGGCCGTTGCCGTGCTCGGGCACTCGATGGGCGGAATCGGGGCGATCCTCGCGGCTGCCGCCGAACCGCGAATGGCGGCGGTGATCCTGGTCGCGACACCGGCAGACCCGTACCGCCTCACGCGCCAGACGTTCCGGCTGGCGCGCCTCCCGATCCCGGATCCGATCGCCTATCCCCTCGCCTGGCTGACGACCCGGGTGTACCTTGAGCCGCGAGGACACGTCGTGGGCGACATCTCCGCGACGAACGCGATCCGGCGATACGCAGGGCCGATCCTCGCGATCCACGGGACGGAGGACCGCGTGGTTCCCTTCGCGCACCTCGCGCGCCTGGTCGAGACCGCGCACGCGGCGCGTGCCGACGATCCCGGCGCCGCGCCGGTGGAGTCGCTGGTGATCCCCGGCGGCCAGCACTCCTGGCTGTACGAGTACCCGGCGTACCGCGGCGCCATCGGACGATTCCTTGCCCGGGCCCTCGGCGGCCCGTTCTCGCCCGACGAGGCCGGGCGGATCGCGGAAGCCGTGAATGCCCGCCGGCCGGAGGAGCACGAGCACGGTTTCTCGGCACTTCCGCAGACAGCGCGAGAAGGTCGGGCGGCCGTGGGAGCAGGCGGCGGGGGCGCATGAACATGGACGTCCGGGCGGCGATTTCAGGCCTCCGGGTGGTCCGTACCTTCGAGGAGCGACCGCTCGCGCCCGAGCATCTGACCGTGATCCTGAACGCCGGGCAGCGGGCCGGCAGCTCCAAGAACCAGCAGCGCCGGGCGTTCATCGCCATCACGGAGCGGGCGCGCCTCCGCGAGCTCGCCGCAGTTGGCCCGTACGCCGGTCACCTCGCCGGCGCGGCCGCAGCCCTCGCCCTCGTGACTCCGGACCCGCGCGGGCCGGATCAGCCGCTCTCCATCCTGTGGGACCTGGGGCTTGCCGCACAGAACATGATCCTCGTGGCGTGGTCTCTGGGGATCGGGAGCTGCCCGGCCACCGTGTACGACCAGGACCTGGCGCGACGCCTCCTCGGCCTGCCGGACGGAGTGGTCTGCGAGTACCTGCTCTCGTTCGGCTACCCGGCGAACCCGGAGGACCTGACCCGACCGCTGCGGCCCGGCGGTCGGCGACCGCTCGAAGAGGTCGTCCACCGCGAGCGCTGGCAGGGTGCGCCCGTCCCGCGACCTGAGTGAGCGTCAGAGGCGCTTGCGCAGGTACGCGGTGAGCGCCGAATCGTAGCCGAGGGATTCGTACAATCGACGCGCCTCTGGCCGGTGATGGCCGGCGGTCACCTCCACGAACGCGGCCCCGAGCTCGCTCGCGATTCGCTCCGCCTCCGCGATGAGACGCCGTCCCACGCCGCGCTCTCGGGCCCCGGCATCCACGACGAGGGCGAGGATCCGGACGGCGACGTCATCGTGCTCGAACCTCGGGATGACGTGGATGGCGAGGAACCCGAGGACGGTCCCGGCAGCATCGGCCACGATGACCTGGGAAGCGTCACCGCGGAAGCGGGCGAGGCGCGCCTCGACGGCCGAGGGCGGCACGGGATAGCCCTCGTCCGTGAACAGGCTCGCGATCCGCGCTGCGTCGGTGGGCTCGGCGCGCCGCAGGACAGTCCCGGGGAGGTCGGTCATGGCAGGGATGGTAGCGCCGTCACCGGCCCGATGGGGAGGCCGCATATCAGCGGAGGAGCAGATCGGCGATCGGCTCGCCCACCGTCTCGAAACCCAGCCGCAGATAGAGGCGCACGGCATCTTCCAGGTGGGCGTCGGCGAGAAGGTGGATGAGGCCGGTCCCCTCGCCGAGCGCCTCGGTGATCGCGACGGCGGTCAGGAGTGATCCGTAACCATGGCCGCGCATCGCCGGGATCGTCCCGATGGATGAGAGGTACGTGGCGCCGTCCAGGTTGACTCGCCGCGCCGCCGCGACGGGCCGGTCGTCCTCGAGCAGGAGCATGACCGCGCCACCTGGTCGTCGCGCCGCCGCGAGGGATTCCGCGGCGAGTCCAGGAATCCGGTCCGTTTCCACATCGAATGCCTCGACGAGCACGCGGGCCACATCCATCGCCCGCGATGTCGCCCCTGCCCCCACGTGCTCGAGGCGAAGCCGCGGGCGCTTCGCGAACATCCGCGCCAGTGCGAGTGCCGGCCCCGTGTCTGTGAGCGCCATGGCCCAATCCCGGCCCAGCGGCCGAAAGCCGGCCCCGAGCAACCGAGCTTCGGTGTCGTGCGGCCGGGCTCCCTGCGGGAGCGTCCGCACATGCGGCAACCGGCCCAGCGTGGCGAACAGCGTCGTCACCTCGTCCAGCCGCCGGTCGAAGGCCACGGCGTCATCCGGCCAATCCGGTGCGACGAGCCGGTTCCAGAACGGCTCCGGATCCATGGGATCGTGGAGCAGGAAACCGTCACCCAGGTCGCGCATCTCGCGCCCAGCGCGGACGTGGATGATCGCCTCGTGGACCGCCAGGCGCCGCCCGAGCTCGGGATCGGCCACGTCAGGTGGCAGCACGCGAGCCTGGGTCAGGCCGTCGGCGGGCGTTGCAGGGCGAAGAGCGTGGCGCCCGACGGGAGCGCAATCACGTCGGGCGGTGGCGTGCCCGCCTCAGCGAACCAGGCCTTGAACGCTGCGACATCACGCAGCCCGGCGCCCATGAAGACCTCGTCCAGGTGAACCCCGGCGATGAGCTCCCCATGGATCGAGTGGAGCTCGTCTGGATCCGTGGGCAGCAGCCAGTCGAGGACGAGGAGCGAGCCGCCGGGCTCCAGAACCTCCCAGGAGGCCCGGAGTGATGCCGACGGATCGGGCAGTGAGTGGAGCGCGTACTGGTAGTACGCGACGTCGAACCGGCCCGGTCTGGTCATGTCGAGGCGCCAGTCGGCCTCGATCCGGATGCGCTCAACGAGATCGCTGTCCTCGATCAGGCGCTCCGCCCTGGCCCGTGAGTCGTGCTCGGCCTCGATTCCGACGAGCGTGAGGCTCGGGAACCGCTGAGCCATCGCGACGAGCCAGCGCCCGCCACCGCAATGGACATCGAGTACCCGTCCGCCCCGGGACAAGCGCGCGACGAGATCCGGCAGGGCGGCGAGCGCCTCAATGAAGAAGACCGCGATGTCCTGGCGGGTGACCTGTTCGATCGCGGCCCGGTATCGGTCGGGCCGAGCGTGGATCGGCACGCCCGACTGGAAGAAGTCGAGCATCTTGTCCCAGTCGAGGACGGAAACGACCGAGTGGACGAATTGCCCGCCCAGGAATTCGGTTCGCTGCTCGTCGAGGAGCACGGCCGCGAGATCATCATCGACGCGGAGGACGTCTGCGGACTCGATGAGCCCGTGGGCGTCGGCCGCCCAGGCCCACGTGGCCGTCGCCCGCGGATGGGTGCCCGTCCGGGCCGCAAGCCCTTCCACGGTCAGTCCGGCTCCGCCGGCCGACCGGAGCGCCTGGAAGAACCCGAGTTCCAGCCCGAGGTACACGATCCACGTGCGGTAGAACCCGCCGAGGGCCGCAATCAGCTCGTCGTGTTGCTCATCGAGGCGCATATCCGGCCGATTGTCGCATGCCACGCGCCGCGAATAACCGGCTATATGGCGGTAGCATGTGAACCCAAGGGTGAAGCCCTGACCGTCAGCCACGTCGCCTGGGATGTCTGGATCTTCCTGGTTCAGCCGACCGGCGAGATCGAGGTCCTCGCAGCCGCCTGACGGACGGGCCACACTGCAACCGTTCCCGCGGGCACCGTGTTGTGGAGATCGATGGATCCCGACGTCGCGCTCGCCGCCCGCCTCGCCACCGACCTGGACCGGGCCTTTCCGGCCCTTGTCGACGCCCACGCCGGACGGCTCTACACGATCGCGCATCGCTATCTCGGCGTCGCGAGCGATGCAGAGGAGGTCGCACAGGACGCCCTCGTCCGCGCACATCGAGCGCTCGCGGACTACGACGGCGACCGGATCCGGGCGCTCCGCCTCCGGCCGTGGCTGGCGACCATCACGATGAACCTCGCCCGGAACCGTCGGCGCCGGCTGGCGGACCGTCGGCCCCCAACCCGGCTCGAACCACTCGTGGCAGCCGGGCTGGAGCCGCGCCAGGCCCCTGGCGAGGGACCCCCGGCGGTCGCCGAGCAACGTGAAGTGCGTCGCGAGCTCGCCGAGGCCCTCCTGACGCTCCCGCCCGCGGCACGTGCGGCGATCGTCCTGCGGCATGTCGACGGCCTGTCGGTCGCCGAGACCGCGGCTGCCCTCGGCCGGCCCGAGGGCACGGTCAAAGCCCAGGTCCATCGCGGGCTCGCTCAGCTCCGCAGCCACCTCTCACCCGAATCCCACGCCGACTTGATCTCCGCGAAGGAGCTGACCGCATGAACCGTCCGATCCGACCTGCCCCTGCCGGCCGCTCGCCCGTCCAGCTCGCGGCGGGCGCCGACGATCACCTCGAGGTCGCCCTTCGCGACCTCGCCCTCCCGGCGCCGACCGACGTCTCGGCGGGGGCGCTCGTCCGCGTGGGCCTGGCCGATGAATGGGTGGAGCTGCCGTCGCCGCTCGGCCCGATCGCCGTCGCCTGGAACGGTCGCGGCGTCTCGTGGGTCGACCGGGCCGATGATCCGGACGCGTTCGAGGAGCGCTTCGCCGCCCGCATCGGGCGGCCGCTGTCCCGGGCGGCCTCGGTCCCGAAGCGGATCGCGAAGGCGGTCGCGGGGCGACTGGCGGGCGATCGCCGGATCCGGATCCCGCTCGACCTCCGCGGCCGCACGCCGTTCGAGGTCGCCGTCTGGATGAAGGCCCTCGAGATCCCCCGTGGTGAGGTCCGGCCCTATGGCTGGATCGCCGCGGAGATCGGGCGCCCGAAGGCCGTCCGGGCCGTGGGCACGGCCCTCGCCCACAACCCGGTGCCGCTCGTAGTTCCGTGCCACCGGGTGGTCCGGAGCGACGGATCGATCGGCCAATACTCGCTGGGCGGCACGGCTGCCAAGCGGACGGTCCTCGCCGCGGAGGGCCTGGATCCGGAGGCCCTGGAGGCAGACGCCCGCAGCGGCCTCAGATTCCTGGGCTCTGCGACGACCCACATCGTCTGCCTGCCCACGTGCCACAACGCTCGTCGGATCACGCCCCGGCATCGGCGGCCGTTCGCCACCTTCTCGGCAGCGCTGGCCGCCGGTTTCCGAGCGTGCCGCGAGTGTCGCCCGACCTCAGGGGCCATGGCCGCCGCGTAACGCCGACAGCCGATCAAGGACCTGGTTGCCGCCGCGCGGCGGCGGCCCGTACAATCCCCTGATCTTGGACCACTCAGCTATGCCAAAACGCACCGGCGGGCTCGCCCTCTGGGCAGCCATGGCCACGCTCTACGTGGTCTGGGGTTCGACGTACCTCGGCATCGCGATCGCGATCGAGACCATTCCGCCCTTCACAATGCTCGCAATCCGGTTCGCGATCGCCGGTTCCATGCTCCTCACGTGGGAAGTCGTCCGCGGTGACCTGCTGCGGTCGCGCCCAACGCGTCGCCAGGTCCGCGACGCATCGATCGTCGGGGCACTTCTGCTGGGCGTCGGCAACGGCTTCGTCGCGTTCGGCCAACTGACCGTCGCGTCCGGCATCGCGGCCGTCCTCGTCGCCCTGATGCCCGCCTGGCTCGCCGTCCTCGGCTGGCTCTACTTCAAGGATCGACTGCCGGTCGTCGTGGCCGCCGGCATCGTCCTTGGCCTCGCCGGCGTCACGCTCCTCGTGTGGCCGGCCGGCGGCGTGGCATTCGACGTCATCGGCATCGGTGCGCTCATCCTCTCCCCCATCGGCTGGGCGCATGGTTCGCTCTTCTCGGCGCGGGCGGCCGACCTGCCGCGAAGGCCGTTCACGAGCACCGCGATCCAGATGCTGGCCGGATCCGTGGCCCTCTTCGCCGAGGGCGCGGTGACCGGCGAATTCGGTCGCTTCGATGCAAGCGCGATCTCCGGGGCATCGATCTCGGCGATGGTCTACCTCATCTTCATCGGCAGCCTGCTCGCCTTCAACGCGTACGCGTGGCTGCTCCGAAACGCGCCCCTGTCGCTGATCGGGACGTATGCCTACGTGAACCCGGTCGTGGCCTTCGCATTGGGTGCCATCTTCCTGACCGAGCCCATCACGGGCCGGACTCTCCTCGCCTCTGCCGTCATCGTCGCGGCGGTCGCGATGATCGTGACGGCCCGCGGGCGCTCTGCCAGGGCGATGCGAGCGGCAGTGGCCGTGGACCCCGAGGAGGCCATCGCCATGGCCGACCTCGAGCGCGCTCCCAAGGAGGCCTGACCTTCTAAGATCAGAGACACCGCCGCGCGCGACGCGGGCAACCAGGGCCGTCCACCCAGCCCGAGCCCACTCGGCCCTCACCTGTCGCCCGATACGCTCCCGGAGGACACCCGATGGCGCACGAACCGCCTCACACGATGGGCCAGCAGCACGGCCGCCGCAGCTGGGCCGAGCCGTGGAAGATCAAGATGGTCGAACCGCTCACGGTCACGACGCCCGAGCAGCGCCGGACCGCCCTGGTGGAGGCCGGCTACAACACGTTCCTTCTCCGCTCCCAGGACGTGTACATCGATCTCCTGACCGATTCGGGGACCTCGGCGATGAGCGACCGGCAATGGGCCGGCCTCATGCTGGGCGACGAGTCGTACGCCGGCAGCCGGAACTACTACCACCTCGAGGCGGCCGTTCAGCGCCGCTACGGCTATGCACACATCGTGCCGACCCACCAGGGCCGCGGCGCAGAGCATCTCATCAGCCAGACGCTCATCAAGCCGGGCGACCACGTGCCCGGGAACATGTACTTCACGACCACACGGCTCCACCAGGAGCTGGCCGGGGCCACGTTCCACGACGTGATCATCGACGAAGCCCACGATCCGGATGCGCTCCACCCGTTCAAGGGGAATGTGGACCTGGCCAAGCTCGAGCGCCTCGTGGAGCAGGTTGGCGCGGACAGGATTCCGTACGTGTCCCTCGCGGGCACCGTCAACATGGCCGGCGGCCAGCCGGTGAGCATGGCCAACGCTCGCGAGATCCGTGCCTTCTGTGAGCCGCGCGGGATCAGGGTCCTGCTCGACGCCACCCGGATGGTCGAGAACTCCCTGTTCATCCAGGAGCGCGAGGAGGGCTACGCGGCGAAGTCGATCGCCGAGATCCTCCTCGAGTTCTGCTCCCTCACGGACGGTGCCTGGATGAGCGCCAAGAAGGACAACCTCGTCAACATCGGCGGCTGGCTGGCCGTCAACGACTGGGACACCTTCGAGGAGCTCCGCAACCTCGTCGTGGTCTACGAGGGGCTCCACACCTACGGCGGCATGGCCGGGCGCGACATGGAGGCGCTCGCCATCGGCATCGAGGAGTCCGTCCAGGACGAGCACGTCCGCAGCCGGGTCGGGCAGGTCCGCTACCTCGGAGAGCTGCTGGAGGAGTGGGAAATCCCGATCGTCCGGCCCGTTGGTGGCCATGCCATCTTCCTCAACGCCAGGCGCTTCTATCCCAACCTTCCGCAGGACGTCTTCCCGGCCCAGACGCTGGCCGCCGAGCTGTACCTGGACTCGGGCATCCGCTCGATGGAGCGCGGGATCGTCTCGGCCGGGCGCGACCCGGAGACCGGGGACCACAAGCGTCCCAAGCTGGAGCTGACCCGGCTGACGATCCCGCGGCGGGTCTACACGCAGGCCCACATGGACGTCGTCGCCGAGTCGGTCAAGGCCTGCTTCGAGGCGCGCGACGCGGCCAGGGGCCTGGCGATGGTCTACGAGCCGAAGTACCTGCGCTTCTTCCAGGCGCGGTTCGAACCGATATAGCCCCGCCCATCGCGGCCGTCCCCTTGTCGGGGCCTTGGTCGATCGCGGTTCAGTATCAGGACCCGACGAGGCGTATCCGCCGTGGCCGCAACTCCGCCACCGTGTCTGGAAGGGTGGCGAGGACGGCTCCGACGAACGCGCTCCGGTATCCCACGTTCCTCACGCTGATTTCGAGTTCGCCGTCCCGGTACAGCCGATCTGCCGCGTCTTGGAGTTCGGCGATCTTGACGGGCTTCCCGTCGGGCGACTGACCCGTCGCGACGAGGGCCCTATCTGCCGAGACCTCCAGGATCCGATTCGGCTTCCGCCTATCCATGGTCCAGATCGTTTGACCGACGAGGCCCACCAGAACGGCGTGCATGTCGGGCGCCTCGCAGGAGATGTGGTCGCGCATCAGTTCACGCTCGCTAGTAATACCATATTCGGATGCTATAATCCGATAGATGCGGAGCCGTGTCAAGGAGGCCTCATGAACAACCCCTCGACCGAACAAGATCCAGGCCGAGTCCTGACCGAGACCTTGTCGGTGCGGCTCGACAGCGAGTCGATGCGAGAACTTGGCGCGATCGCCGCAGCCGGGCACCGAGCGCCCGCGGCCGTCGTCCGTGACTGGATCTTCGAGCGCATCGGCAGGACCTGCGCTCACCAGGAGTTAGCCCGCGAGGGCGCGGCTGACTCCCGCACGCCCGACCCGCGTGAGGCTCTTCGCCAGCGGTATCGGCCGGACGACATCGTCGTACTGTTCGTCGGCGAGTCAGCGCCGGCTGGCGGCACGTTCTTCTACCAGGCCGACTCCAACCTGTTCCGCGCAACGCACGAGGCCTGCGCGCTCGCGTTCGGGAACGTTCCCGATGGCACGGCCTTCCTCCGGTGGTTCCGGGATCACGGCTTCTGGCTCTGCGACCTCGCCGATCGATCCGTGAACCGAAAGCGGGGGCGGCCGCGCAAGCTGGAGGTGAACGCGGGAGTGGCTGGTCTGGCCGCCGTGATCACGGACGCGCAACCGGACTTCGTCGTCAGCGTGAAGACCTCGATCGAGCCCGAGGTGCGCCAGGCGGCCGAGCGGGCGGGCTTCGCGGGCGGCCGAATCGTCGTGCTTCCGTTCCCTCTCTACCAGTGGCGAGACGTCTACGTCCGCGAACTCGCTCGCTTCCTTGGGTGGCGGCGAACGAAGTCGCCCGGGAGGCGAGCCCGTCAAAGGTCGAGCACGAGCGATGGCACCCACCTCACGTTGCACGAGGCGATGGAAGCGGTCCTAAGGACTCGCGACGGCGGGCCAGTTCCCGCCCGAGAACTCGCCAACGAGATCGCTGCGTGCAACTTCTACGCTCGCCAGGACGGCGGTCGGGCAGACCATCAGCAGATCCTCGCCAGGGCACGGAAGTACCCGCATCTCTTCGCGGTGGAGCGATTTGGAGTTCGGTTGCGGTAGACCACTCAACCACACCGACCTTGGGCGCTGGGCGCCGTCGCCATGGCACCGCTAGGCGGAGCTAGACTGACCAGTCATGGCGATGCAGGGCGGGACATCCGTGCGGATGTGCAAGTGGGCGCAGCTGTCGACAGCCGTGGTCGCGCTCGCCGTGGCGCTCGGCGCCTGCGGCGCGAGCGATGAACTGCAGTACGAGCAGAAAGCGTGGTGCACCCTCGAACGGTGGGCCGTGGCACTTACGGCCGCGGCTGAATACGACCTCACGGGGCTCGAGTCGAGTCGCGAGGTTGCCATTCAGTTGGCGGTAAGCGCATCAATCGAGGGACTTGGCCTTGCGACAGTCGAGGAGCCGTCAGCCTACGCCGGCACCCGAGAGAAGCTTGTGGCAGCATGACAGCGGACATGCCAACCTCCCTGTAGGCGGACACGGACTTCCTCGCTGACGGACAGCTGATCTCCCGGTGGGCGGACAGCTGATCTCCACCCGCCGTCCACGTCCAAGCCTCGCGATC
>Ga0082335_1006612_pt1 | contig 14735 bp, 10 predicted proteins | sample Subgrocontami58m_FD_72375 | JGI IMG/M metagenome (GOLD analysis project Ga0082335, IMG submission 72375) | Subsurface groundwater microbial communities from S. Glens Falls, New York, USA - GMW37 contaminated, 5.8 m (SPADES assembly) (version 2) ...
CGGTTCCGTCGAGATCAATCTGCTTCAGACGGTAGTACCATCGTCCGGGCGTTGCGCTTTGATCAACGTAGCTGTAGTGCTGCGGCTCCAGTGTTGTCCCGTGCCCGGGAATGAAGCTGTTGGGGACGGTCTGATATGAGGTCGGCATATCCAGGCTCTTTTGCACTTCGAAGCCGAAATTGTTGGTTTCGGTAAGAGTGGTCCAATTCAGACGGACTGAATTCTGATTCACCACCATGGCAGTAAAGCTTACAAGCTGTATAGGAAGAGGATCCACATCAAAGTCGTAGTAGATCTCTTGATTGCCAATTCGATTGTCTGTCCAGAGGGCATGGAACCTCTCATTCGGCGATACACCCATACCGTTATAATCGCCAAAGAATGAAGCACCGCCGAACGGGCTTCCTACGTTTGGATCAAAAGATACGTCGGTGACTCTGACATTTGCCGACCACGTGGCACCGCCGTCGGTACTGAGTGTCGAGTAGACGTCAAGATCTTTAATCGGGCCCACGATATCATTCCGTGTATCGTACCACATCACATTGATGGTTCCATGGTTACTCACAGCCATCCATGGAAACACCTGATTGTTCCCGGCGGCATCGTCATTTAGAATTACTGTCGATCCCCACGTTGCCCCGTTGTCTGTTGACTTTGCAAAAATAATATCGCCACCCGCATCTCTCCCTGCACCAGCAGCGGAAGCCGTTCCGTCTGTCGCCACAACGTAAACGTAGCCCAGTCGCGTCGGATCGGTTTCAATCGAAGGAAACGCATTCACACGAAACGTCTCGCTTGGTTGTGGAGTAGCAATCGAGGAAACGCCCAACGTTGTTCCAAATGGTTTGGTCGCCACGCCAAATGTAAGTCCACCATCTGTAGAGCGTGAGACGTTGATCCTCCCCGCAAACCAATAAACTACGTAGATATCTCCGTCTTTCTCCACTTCCGGTTCGGATCCCTGAACATACGAAGTTCCGGCGGCGCCTGTACCAACATTTAATGGCTCATTGACAGCAGAAGAGACAATTATCGGAGTAGACCAAGTAGCACCATTATCTGTTGAGCGAGAAAACATAATATCACCTCCGCCTGTAAGACCGCCATTGGGGTGCGCTCCGGCATAGAACCGTGTCCAACTGGCATACACGTAGTCTCTATAAGGGCTCGTCGTATATTCATCAGATGCACAGAATATCTTGTCTTCGAAGTTCACGGTACCAGATCCCGGCCAAATGTTTGAAGCAATTGCGACAGTTGTGGTCCATGTCACCCCACCACTCGTGCTTGAAGATATGAACACACCGTTACTTTTTGTGAACGTGCTTGCCCCTGTCGATGCCGCGATGAAACTGTAGTATGCACGACCTGCGGAATTAAAGGCGATGCCCGGATCACCCCCGGAGTTTGTGAAACCAGCGGGGAGTGCAACCCCTGTCGAGTGATGCGTCCATGTAGCACCACCATCACTAGAATAAACGACTCCGTTTCCGCCGAAGCCTGTTACAATTACACTGTAGTCATTCATCCCGCCAATGATTATTGAACTATTCGTTGGATCCCCGGCAATTGTTGTTTCATTCTGTGGAGAAGAGCTAGTCGTGGTTCTGATGTCCGTCCCGAGGATCGATGAGCCTGAACTCAAATCAACGTTTCGGGCGTTGATTGCTTCTCTGAGGGCTGCAGATGATGGTTGTTCGACTTGCATTTGTTGTGCGTGGAGTGTGCTAAATGAAATGAAGAAAAGCACGCTAGCTGCAAAAAGTTTCCGATTTATCATGGTGGTTCTCCTTCCTTGAAAGTGTTGTCCGATGTGGTTGTGGCTTAGCTCTTGCGAGCAGGCAACGGCTGATCGCAGGGACTCTAAGGCAATCCCAAAAAAATATCTCGTTGATTTCATGACGCTCCCTAAGAGATTGTTATACAACTGTGAATTAGATGCCCTACATGTATTTTTCTCGTTCTCTGTTGTCCGCTGATTGTGATACGAAATTATTTTGCCAGGATCATCTTCTTTGTTTGTCTGAAATTTCCCGCCTGCTCGCTCGACGAGTCGAGTCGTCGACCATCTGTTGGGCGGGAAATAAGTTTGTAAAAGTAAATGCCGCTCGTCAATGGAGTTCTCGCAGACTCAGCGTTCAGCTCAACCGAATGATGCCCCGCTTGCAACGACCCGTTCACCAACGTTCCAACTTCCTGTCCCAGTAAGTTATAGACTTTCAATGTCGTGTAGCCTGAAGTCTTCAACGTGAACTCGATCTTGGTGCTCGGGTTGAACGGATTTGGATAATTCTGCTGCAATGAATACTCCAAAGGTTTGCTTTCTGCAACGTCGGTTAAGACCCGCACCGTGACGGGATCGACAAAGGTGGAGGCGCCGCCTTGGCTCATCTGTCGCAGGCGATAGTACCATAAGCCCGGTGTTGCGTTACTATCCGTAAAGGAATAGTCGTGAGGAATTGTCGTTGTTCCTTGTCCGGCAACAAAGCTATTCGGAACTGTCGTGAAGTTGTTGGGGTGATTCACGCTTTTCTGAACTTCGAATCCAATATTCTGATATTCGGAAAGCGTTCTCCAATCTATGCGCACGCGTCCACTGCCCGTAAATGTTGCAGTGAACGATGCAAGCACGATGGGCAGCGGCGTGTTGCTATAGGTAAACTGAAACGACTGCTGGCTGAGCGTAGAGTTGAATTCATCTCTCGTCGTCACGTTCCACGTGTACACAGTGCCGTCGCTCAGTCTGTTCACATTGGTGAAGAGGAACGTGGAATCATTTGCCCTGATAGTCGTATCAAGACCTGCACCGAAGATCCGGACGTTGTAGTAATGCGGGTCTTTATCAGGGTCTGCTGCGCGGCTCCAACCGAAACGAATGGTAATCGGAGCAACGAGCGACGCGCCGTTTACAGGCTCAAGCAGACTTGTATTCTGTCGCGGCGCAAGATCGGAGAAGCTAAAAACGTACAAACCATTTTGCATATCCGATCCTATGACCTTGCCCGAAGGGAAAAATGGATAACATGCCCACATGCCGTCATAATTCCCGGGCGGCTCGGTTGATGTATCGTAGCCACCAGCATCACCCGGGCTTGTTGGATTGGCGATATTCACCACGCGCAAACCCGCTGTGTACCACGCAACGTACGCGTAATTCCCTCGAATGAAAACATTATGAACAATATCCGCCGGATTCGGGGTGAAGGTTGCAACCGGAATAGTTGAAACAGTCGGTAGGTTTTGCAGATCCCATACTTTCAAATTTTTTGCAGTCGAGCCAATTTCATCGGTGGTGATCGCATACTTCCGATCTTTCGTCGTCCAAACGTTATGCGTTCCTCCACCGGTGTATGCAATGCTCGCAATCAAGCTCGGCGACGCCTTGTTTGCGCCGTTGATAATGTCGAGGCGTCCGTTATTAATCGCAGCAGCAAAAATCGTATCGTTGCGAACGTAAGAATCATGCACATAGCGCGTTGTCCATCGTCCGAGGTATTGCGGACGACGCGGGTTCGCGAGGCTTGCGATAATCATTCCGCTGCCTGTCCCATTGAGATACAGGTAACCATCGTGAATCGAAATCGTGTGGCTTCGCAAGATGCTGAACCCGCCAAGACTCAGAATGGTCGTATCTAATGAAACACTGTTCGGCAAGTTTGCGAGGTTGATGATTTGTAAACCCTGACTCCCTTCGGAAACAACATAGGCATAGCGATCGTACGATTTCACTTCTTTCCAAAGCGATGTCGCTCCGGGAATATGTCCGATCTCTACAGGAGAAGCTGGATTCGTTATATCGATGATTGAACAGCCCGTTGCTGTTCCGAGAATAGCATACTCGCGACCGTCAGGCGCAACGTAACCCCAGCAGCCGGCAAATGAAACGCCGCCGGTCGTGCCATGATTTGGTCTGATACTGCCAAGGAGAGTAACAGAAGTGGATTGAGAGAAAGAAGGAGAGGTGAGCGCAACAAACCCAACAGCACAAGCAAACAGAAATTTCATGACGACCCCAACATTATGGGTAAACAAAGAACGAGTGAATTATGTGGGGTGAATGTATCCAGATTCGGGAGAAAGAGCAAGAAGAAGATTTGCTACAAACATAGAATCCCTACGGGATTGGCTCAAATATCAATTTTCCCAAACTCCGTAGGAGTTTTATGTTTGTAATACAACGTCCAATACTGTCAGAGGAACTCCGTAGGAGTTCAACTCACCGGCTGTCTTGGACAGGTGTGGTATGTAACGGAAACCAAGTTGGTAACTCAGATGGAATTGAGCGTACGAATGAAGAGCTTTGTCAGACGCTTCACTTGAAGGCCATACGACTTTGCTCTTTCGAATGATTGAAGTATGCCAACCTTCGTTCGGCTTCGCGTCGGAGCATCTGCGAGTACTTCACGCTATCCTTAATTCGACGTTTTTTCCAGAGGCCAACAATCTCACTTTGAGCCAGTTCTTTGCCTGTGATGAACTTTTTGTCCGACTCTTGTTCCGGCGACATTATCATTTCAACGCGTTGACCTCTCTTGAAAGGAAGATTACTTATCGAAATTCTGCCGCTTCTTTTCACAACGATGGACTTACGCACGGTTTCCATAAACACACTCCTTTGGGATAATGTGCAAAAATCAAGTTCAACTTTCAATCCTTGAATAATTCTTTTCTCAGAAATCCCCCTGTCGCCGAATTCTTCGCCCGCACAAGCTCTTCCGGCGTTCCTTCAGCAACAATCTCGCCGCCGAATTTTCCGCCGCCGGGACCGAGGTCAATCACCCAATCGGCGGTTTTGATCACATCAAGATTATGTTCGATGACGATGACGGTGTTTCCCTTCTCGACTAAACGGTTCAACACGCTCAACAACATGCGAATGTCCTCGAAGTGAAGTCCGGTTGTCGGCTCATCGAGAATGTAGAGCGTGTTGCCCGTACCGATTTTCGAAAGTTCTGTTGAAAGTTTTACGCGTTGCGCCTCGCCGCCGCTGAGCGTTGTTGCCTGCTGCCCGAGACGAATGTAGCCAAGCCCAACATCGTTCAACGTGGAAAGCTTTCGTTGCAAACCCGGAATCTCACTAAAGAACTCCGCTGCTTCAGCAACAGTCATGTCGAGAACGTCGGCAATAGATTTTCCTTTGTACACAACCTGCAGTGTCTCGCGATTGTACCGCTTCCCTTTGCAAACATCACAGAGCACATACACATCCGGCAGGAAATTCATTTCAATTTTCTTGACACCATCGCCTTCACAATTCTCGCACCGTCCGCCTTCAACGTTAAAGCTGAACCGCCCCGCTTTGTAGCCGCGAATCTTTGCCTCCGGAAGTTGCGTGAACAAATCCCGAATCACCCCAAATGTACCTGTGTATGTGGCAGGGTTCGAGCGAGGCGTTCTACCAATCGGTGATTGATCAATCTCGATGACTTTGTCGATGTTCTTCAGTCCATCAATCTTTTTGTAAGGAAGCGGAACGAGCTTTGCTCGGTAAAACTTCCGAGAAAGAATCGGATAGAGCGACTCACTGATGAGTGAAGATTTCCCTGAACCACTCACGCCGGTAACTGCAATGAATTTGCCGAGAGGAATCTTTAGCATTACGTCTTTAAGATTGTTTCCTCTTGCACCTTCAAGCACGATGAACTTGCCGTTCCCCTTTCTTTTCTCTGTCGGAATTTCAATTTGCCGCTTTCCGAAAAGATAATGTGCGGTGTAGGAGACCGAGTCGAATACACTCCCACCATTTGTTCTTATTGTATCATTTCTTAACTCAAGCTTGGTCGGATGTCCAGCCGTTACGACATATCCACCATGTTCACCTGCGCCGGGACCGAGGTCAAGAACGAAGTCTGCACTTTCAATCATCTCTTTATCATGCTCAACAACAATGACGGTGTTTCCCAAATCTCTCAGCGCCTTCAACGAACCAATCAGCTTGATATTATCCCGCGGATGCAGACCGATGCTTGGCTCATCAAGAATGTAGAGAACGCCGACAAGCTGAGAGCCGATTTGCGTTGCGAGTCGAATGCGCTGTCCTTCTCCACCGGCAAGCGATCTCGCTGAACGGTCGAGCGTGAGATAATCGAGTCCGACATTAAGAAGAAAATCCAACCGCTGGCGAATCTCTTTGAGGATTTGTGTCCCAATCAGCATTTGCCTGTCGGTCAGCTTTAGCTTCTTGAAAAACTCAGCCCCTTCTTCAATCGAAAGGGAAACAACATCTTGAATATTGAACTTCTGCTTCGTCCCAGCATCTTCTAACTTTATCGCCAGACTCTCCTTCTTCAGCCTGCCGCCTTTGCAGGCTGAGCACGGCTTCGTGTTCATATATGCCTCAACCCACTCGCGAATGTTGTTCGAGCTTGCGTCGTCGTAGTAATGCTTCAGCACATCCAGCAAACCGCCGAAGCGGTGCTTGTACATTACTGTCCGCCCACTCTGGTATTTGTATTCGATTTCAAACTTCTCATCGCCGGCACCGTACAGCAAAACCTCTTTCGCCTTCTTCGGAATTTTGCTGATAGGGGTGTCGAAATCGAAGCCGTACTTCTTTGCAACCGAGCGGACCTGGCTCCACGCCCACGTTTGCCGGGGCTTGCCGAGAGGCGCAAGTCCTTCTTCGTTAATTGTAAGAGAGGGATCGGGAATGATTAAGTCTAAGTCGAGTTCTTTGATTTCACCCAAGCCATCACACGTTGGGCATGAGCCGTACGGCGAGTTGAATGAAAACGAATTCGGCGCAGGCTCTTCATAGCTGATGCTGCAGAATGCGCACGAGAGATGTTTGCTGAAGAGGATGTCCTCTCCGTCTTGTTTGGAAGATGGTACAACTTTCTTCTTCGATAGAGTTTTTGTGATGGGCTTCGGTGCTTGGTCTGGGGTTGTCTGATCAACATTTGCAATCACAACACCGCCGCCGAATCGCAGCGCGACCTCAACGGAATCAGCGATGCGCGAGCGGGCTTCTTTCTTCACAACAATTCTATCAACGACGATTTCGATATTGTGAACTTTGTAGCGGTCGGCTTGCATTCCTTTTTGAATTTCCTTTACAACGCCGTCAGTGCGTACACGAAGGAAGCCGTCTTTCAAAATTTCTTCAAACAATTCACGGTAGTGCCCTTTTCTTCCCTTCACAACCGGTGCGAGAATCTGAACCTTCGTTCCTTCCGGCAGCTTCATAATGCTGTCGATAATTTGGTCGGTGGTTTGCTTTGTAACGGGGCGGCCGCAGTTGTAACAGTACTGCGTTCCGACGCGGGCAAAGAGCAGGCGAAGATAATCATAAATCTCCGTCACCGTGCCGACTGTTGAGCGGGGATTGTTGCTGACGGTTTTCTGTTCGATGGAGATTGCCGGACTCAAGCCCTCGATGTAATCAACATCGGGTCGTTCCATCACGTCTAAGAATTGGCGGGCGTACGCAGAAAGACTTTCAACATAGCGGCGCTGACCTTCCGCATAGATGGTATCGAACGCTAGAGACGATTTGCCCGATCCCGAAAGTCCGGTGATGACGACGAGTTTGTCGCGAGGAATATCAACGTCAATGTTCTTGAGATTATGAACACGCGCACCGCGGATGACGATGTTTTCTTGTCCGTTGGGACTGGAGTCGAGCGTTGGCTGTGCGGAGGAGCGTTTTGCCATATTTAGACCATGTCATTCTGAGCCTCGCTTCCCAGAGGCGAAGAATCCATTTACGCAAGGCTTTACTAAAACTCAGGATTAGTTGTTCATCATAATAAAGGAATTGGGGGAGGATTTCAATTGGCGAGAGTATAACGGTCGCATATTAAAGGTTGGGGCAACGCCCCAATCAACCAACGCCATGACAGAGGGAAACCCTGTTCCGAAGGAATGGCTTCGCCAAAAGGGTGACATACACATCAGTCCCAAACATACCGTTCATCGCATTCGATTTGATACTCCTTCAGGAATGCGCGGTATTCATCCTGAAAAGTTCTGGCGCGGTGGTGTTCTTCCTGGGTCCGAATGTATGCCGTAACGCGTTCGACTTCTGTTTGCCCCACGGAAAACGCTCCGTACCCGTTTTGCCATGAGAACTTCTCGAGAATTCCTCCTTTGGTCTTCACCCATTTTGAAGAAGGCGCCTTTAACTCTTTGAGAAGATCTGCAATCGCAATAGTTCTCGACAGGGAGCAGAGAATATGAACATGATCGGCAACCCCGCCAACCGTGAGTACCGGACATCCACAATCATTACACGTACCTCCAAGATACGCGTGCATCTCTGAGCGAATACCTTTGTCAATGAGAAACGGGTCGCGGCTCTTTGTCGAATAGATGATATGGATAAGAACATTGGCGAGTGATTGTGGCATTGGAATCCTCTGTCGCGTATTCTGTTTCGGTATGCAACCCCTTCAGGGTTGATGATTGATGTTGTTCTTGGTCCGAGGGCGTTACCCTCGGCTGTAATATTTGACCCCGTTGGGGTCGTCTTTGCGAGTTTGGTGGCGAGCAAAATCCTATAAATCCTTTCTCGATTCAAAAAACAAGAATGCCGGTTTGACCCCAAAGGGGTCGCATACTAAAGATTGGGGCGAAGCCCCAATCAACCAACATCCGCACCGATGAAACCCTGAAAGGGTGACATACACATTTTCGCGAAATGCCCGCATTGGATATGCAACCCTTTCAGGGTTGATGGATGTCTTTGTTCTTTGAACCGAGGGCTTCGCCCTCGGCTGTAGTATGTGACCCCTTTGGGGTCGCGTCCACCATTACGATTTCTCTTTCCCCTCTACAATTTTGATTTCCTCCTCCGTCAGCCCGTAGAGTTCATACACCGCGGCATCAATCTGGCGGTCGAGCGAGGCGCAGTGAGCTTCGAGACGATGAGTTTCGGAGTCGGTCTTGGATTGCGCCAGCCTCTCTTTCGCTGCGAGCATTTGCTCGACCAACTTGACGATATTGTCGTGGCGGGATTTGTCGGCGGGATCGGTGAAGTTGATTGTGTCAATGGGAAGTTCACCGAAGTACTGTTTCGTGCAGGTTATCCATCCTCCTCTAAACAAATTGCTCATTCGTTTCAGTTTCCAAAACAGCAGATGGGAATTCAGAAGTCCCAGCACGTATTCTGGCGCCAAAGAAGAATTCTTATCGAGCGTAATTGTAAAGCCACCGCTCGCCATTGGACAAAGCTTGCCTTGTGTCGTTTTAGGGATGAACGCGAAGGATCCCTTGTCTGCTAAGAGAGGCACGAGAATTTGCGCCTTGTCATGCAGATCTAAATTGCGCGGTGCACTGTAACCAAACCATTCCGAGTACTGCTTGCGCTTCTGTAATTTCGATTGATGCTCTCGCAGATATGAATATGCCTTTGGAAAACTGCCCTTCAACTCTTTTTCGGTATAGAGTCGATACTTGCCACCGTCGGACACATATGGAAAAATGATCTCCCATTCTCTGGAAGGTAGGAAGTGGAAGCGTCCGAAATCTGTTGCGAAGATCGGAACACGCAGTATTTCTTTTTCAACCTGCGATTTTCCTTTCCCAAGTACAAAAACTTCATCATCACCGCTGCTACTTCCCCGACTCATTTCCGAGGGAAGATCAAGCAATCGCTTCGAATTGTACTCAAGCTTCCGTTCAATCGTTGCCACTTCTTCACTGCCGAACATCCACGTGTTGTTACTCAGAAATTCACTTTTTCTTATCTCAAATTGCAGGTCGTTCAAAGCAACTGTTGACGCCTCTGTCTGTATGTAATCGAAAGTGTCTTGGTGTTCTTTCGAAAGGAATAGCAAGCACGTGTAAGTTGTTGCAGCGAATACCTGACTTGCGCCGAAATCAACAATTTGTGAAATCGACTTTTGTTTAGATAAGAACCCTCGAAGATTTTCTCCGTAATCGGTTTTGAAAAATTTGTTTGGTAAAATCATCCCGACCCTACCTTTTTTATTGAGCAGGCTGTAGCCGCGTTCAAGAAAAGGAACGTAGAGATCGAAGTTCTTCCTGGCTGCAACATAACGCTGACTCAAATACGCAATCAATTCAGATGAGGAGCCTTGAATTCTCACATATGGTGGATTCCCCACAATTGCATCAAACCCGCCGCGCTTCATAATCTCAGGAAATGCGTCTGCAAGGTTCATCGGCTTCAAATGTTCCACATCGGACACACCCCTCTTCTGCTTCCCCTCTCCAGAGGGGAATGTGTTGTGCCATGATCAAACAGCGTTGTCTGTGTTTCAATGTCCCGTTCGATCAGCGAATTGCCGCAGACGATGTTCTCTTTCAAATCGGGCAGCAGCTTTTCTTTCAGCAGCGTGAACTGGAAGCCTTCGCTCATCGTCGCTTCTTCCAACAATTTCAAGTACAGCGACACTTGCGTTACTTCGTACGCCTGCGCGTCAATGTCCACGCCGTAAATATTGTTGGTCAAAATCTCCTGCCGCTTCTTCAGAGAGAGAACCAGCTTTCCGTCACGAGTTTCTACATCTCCCTTCTTCGCTTTGCCGGGCTTGCCCGACGAAGTCCCGACGTTTTTTGTCGGGACGTAGTCGGGATGCTCGTTGTACCAGCGGGTGTGGTAGTCGAGCAGCGTGCCATACACTTCCAGCAGAAACGAGCCGGAGCCGCAGGCAATATCGGCGAACGCCATCTTCGCAATCTCGGCGGGCGTTTTGCCGTCAATCAATTTGCCCACCGTCTCCTTCACAATGTACCGGACGATGTACTCCGGCGTGTAATAAACGCCGCCGGCTTTGCGCACTTCTGGTTTCTCTTCCACTTTTGCGCGCTTCTCCGTTGCGCTCACCACTTTGCCGAGGAAGCGTTCGTAGATGCTGCCGAGAATCGAAATCGGAATCTTGTCGAAGTCGTAGGGCGATGAAGGATCGGAAAGCTCTGCACAGATTGCGCCGAACACATCATCATCGGGCGGGACGAATGCTTCGCTATCGAGTGTGCGATGTTCTTTGAAGACGAGCCCGTTGTACTTCGGTTCAAGGCTGCGGCAGAGAGAGGAGAACGCACTCCATGCGGAAGGCTTCGCACTCAACCCGATAATGGACGGCTCTTCGATGGACTTATCTTCGAGGAAACGGATGAACACGAGACGGTCGAGTGCGCGCTGGACGGCTTCGGTGAGTTCTTCGCCGTCGAGCTGCTGATTGTTGTTCTTGAATTCTTTTGCGAGCGATTCACGGTAGCCGTCGAGCAACTCAAGGAACGCTTCATCAACTTGTTGGTATGTTGCCCGGAGTGCGCCTTTCCTTGCAGCTTTCCCTTTCGGTTTCGGAAGCGACACGGCAAATTTTTCAAGCGAACCATCAGCAACCGCTTCTCGACCGAACAAATGAAAGATGCGAGCGAATTTTTCTTCGCGGGCGTAGTCGGTGTAACGGAATGATTCAATCTTTCTGTCGAGCGCTGTTTTGATGTCCGGCTTGTAGCGGCAATCGAGAATATGGAACTCTTCAAAGTCGGTGAGCACGGCGAGCGGCGTCCCCTGATTCCACCCGTAGCGGATGGTCTGATAGTAGTCGTCCGCATTAGCAAGGTTGCGAGAAGGTTTCTTCGCTTCGACGAAAAACTTCACGGTGCGAAAGTTCGGCGCAATGCTGAACGCGTAATCGGCGCGTCATTGAGAGCCGGAGACCGTGACTTTGTTTTCAATTTTGACTTCCTGCTCGTAGGGATTCTTCTGCTTCTCGTGCGTTACATCCCATCCGAGCGCGGTAAAGAATTTGTCAATGAAGTCTTGCCGTACTTGCGATTCTTGATACGAGGGGGAAAGAAATGCAGACTCCTGTTGCTTGAAATCTTCAACGAGCTGACGGATGAGTTTGAGAGATTCGTTCATGAGTACCGTGCGTTTAAGCAGGAAGGTTCAGTGTATGAAAGTTTTCCAATGTTGAGCGGAGCGCCCGCTCCGAAGGTCGAAGACTCGACTCGTCGAGAGTCCTTTGGACCAGCTCGCCGACGCACTTCGTGCTCAGGCGAGCCTGCCTCAAGAGCACATCAAGGCGGGCAGGAAACATTCAACAGCCTGTGAGTACGAATTTAACTTTCTCTGAAGAGTTAGTTGTCAGACCCTTCGCTCCGCTCAGGGTAAAAAAAACTACCCCAACTGCTCCCTCTTGTGCAGATATTGCGTCAGCGCCACATCAAACGGCGTCGCGGTATCCGTCAATACATAGTTAACGAAATTCTCGCGGCGTTTTCCGGCTAGACTTTTCCAGATGGAATGAACGAACCCGGTGACTATGCTGCTTGAGTCTCCACGGGAAGCAATCGTTCAAGGCTCACGAGTTTTGAGGCATCAAGAATCTCGATGCCGACAATCTTCTCACCTTCGCCGATGTCGGGCACTATTTCCTCGGATACTCTTTTATTCACGACCTGCTGCTTCCGCTCATCGAATCTCAGGTACGGCAAGTCTGTTTTTGAATCATATTGTATTTCCATGCTTTCTTCTCCCATTGTCCAAGGAAGACGTAAATCGCGTTTGTGGTCCTCCCATATTAATTGGCTCACATCATGCGTTCATGAGCCTATTAACGGCTACCTGACACTATTCGTTTCCATCGGGCATCACGACCCAATCCCAAAGGGATTACATGTTTCTTCTTCTTCAAGTCTTGAAGATCTCGTTTCAACGTTGCAAAGGATACCCCGGGGCAAGCCCGCTGCAATTCGGAGAATGAAAACTCCTCCGGCAAACGCTCAATCGCAGCAATCACCATCTCCCGCTTGGCTCCCCTTGCCGTCGTTATCATTCCAACTCGACTCTCAAACTCGTTGTACGCCGCGATGAGTGTTCCCAGAAAATACTCCCACCACGGGTGCAGGTCGTGCTCGCCCTCGTGCCAACCCTGTGAGCTTTTGTACAGCACGTCATAATACGTTTCCTTGCTGTCTTCGATGACGCGTTCCAAACTTACGAAGCGTCCAACCTCATACCCCGCCCGATAGAGAAGCAGCAACGTGAGCAGCCGACCGATGCGTCCATTACCGTCACGAAATGGATGGATGCATTCGAAGTCGAGAATGAACGACGCGACCACAAGCAACGGCTCCGCTCTTCGCTGTGCAATGAGTTCGTTATATGATTTGCAGAGTCGATCCACTGCACCGGGTGTGGCTTGGGCAGTAATGGGTCGAAAACGGATTACTTTCCTTCCGTCTGGCAAGACTTCAATGATGGCATTGTTTTCCTTTTTCCAAACCCCTGCCGCTTCTGTTGTGTAGCGATACATCTGCTTGTGCCATCGAAGAATCAATAAAGGTGAAAGCTGATGTTTAAGAGCATTGGCATGGATATCGGCAAGGACATCGCGATAGCCTGCTACCTCTTGCTCAGATCTGTTCTTCGGTCGTGATTTCTTCACAACGATTGCTTCCAACCGACCCGATGCTACCGTAACTCCTTCTATTCTATTGCTTGACTCAGTACTCTGAATCACTGCCACCCGGCGCAACGTTTCGAGAATTTCGGAAAACTGATCGCGATAGAGAGACTGGCGACCACGAAATTCACCAAGTATGCGAACGTTCATCAGCAGGCTTTGGGAAATCGGTTGATGCATGAAGTACTCATGTTCAAATGATTTCATCTTCTTTACCCAACCCTCTCCCTCTTACTCAAATACTCCGTCAGTGCAACGTCAAAAGGCGTTGCAGTATCCATCAAGACGTAGTCAACAAAGTTTTCTCTGCACTCGCGTTTGTAGCGCTCAAGAAACGCCGACATCTCGCGCTGGTACGCTTTCTGGATTTGCCACGGCTGGGTCATCATCTGTTCGGAGGTTTCCATGTCTTTGAACATCGCATCGCTGCCGAATGCAAAGCTCCGCTCTAACGGGTCGAGCACCTGCATGACGATGACTTCATTCTTCTTGTGCCGGAAATGTTTCAGCGCCGCAATCACCTCATCGGGATTATCAAACAAATCGCTGATGATGATGACAAGCCCGCGACGTTTGATCCGGTCGGCAACGTTGTGCAGCGATTTGCCCGCGCCGGTTTTATTGCTCGCCTTCAGCTTCTGCAGCTCAATCAGAATCTGCCGCAGATATGCTTTCGTCGCGTGCGGCGGCAAGTAGGACGAGACCTGCTCATCAAACACCGCAAGTCCCACAGCGTCCTGCTGTTTGATCATCATGTACGAAAGCGATGCGGCAAGATACGCGGCGTACTCTAACTTCTTAATGTTCCCCTGCGACGCGTAATCCATCGAGCGGCTTGCATCAAGTATGATGTACGACTTGAGGTTTGTCTCCTCTTCGTACTGTTTGATGTAGTAGCGATCTGTCTTGCCGTAAATTTTCCAGTCGATGTGCTTGATTTCATCACCGGGCATGTACTGCCGGTGCTCGGCAAACTCTACGCTAAATCCATGGTACGGGCTTTTGTGCAAGCCTGTGATGAAGCCTTCCACAACAAGCCGAGCTCGCAACTCCATATTTGCAAGCTTCGAGACAACGTGAGGCTGAAGGTATTGACGGTATTCTTGAGCAGTGTTTGACATCTTTGGGCTGTACTGTCTGGAATGAAATCCGAAATGCTAATATCGAAGCGCCAAATCCGAAACAACGAGCCAACAGAATTCAGTTTGGGATTTCGGTATTCGGATTTGTTTAGTATCTAACACGTGAAATGTTCGCAGAAAAAGCAAAGATTTTTCAACCACAGATTAGCACAGATTCTCACAGATTGATTTTAGGGTAAGACAACATTCACTTTAGTTCAAACACACA
>Ga0082335_1006614_pt1 | contig 14731 bp, 13 predicted proteins | sample Subgrocontami58m_FD_72375 | JGI IMG/M metagenome (GOLD analysis project Ga0082335, IMG submission 72375) | Subsurface groundwater microbial communities from S. Glens Falls, New York, USA - GMW37 contaminated, 5.8 m (SPADES assembly) (version 2) ...
GCCCGGTGGTGGATCGAAGACGCAAAGGTCCGAACGCAGCGCGGCGTGGCCCGCGGGCGGCGGCAGGCATAGTTCCAACGACAGGCCGCCGGCCCGGTAAAAGGCCGGGAAGCCGTGGGGATCGATGGGATTCCCCAGGCCCTCCATGGCCGCCCGGGCCGTGGGGACGGCAACTGCCATCATCAGAATCCCCAACAGAACCAGGTATAATTTTCTTTTCACTGTTGTCATGATATGAACTCCCTTTCAGAAATTGTGATATTTTCGCCCCGCGGGGGGCATCTCTTACCCATTTATTCGCTGCGGCAATCTAATGCCCCCCCGTCAATGATTGTGTGATGTATTTCACATATTGAGACCTCTTATCAAGGTGGCAGCCTTTCCCTTCATGCTTTTCATCGTACAACCTCCTCCTGCATCTTTTTATGGTTTGCCCTACTATTGGCAAAGAGGGCTCGCTTTGGTTAACAATTTACGGGGAGCAGGCAGAATAAGCAATATTGATTAAATGAGGGGATAATGGCAGGTAAATTTTATCCTCGTGATTGTACCTATTTGTAGTAGGGGCATAACTACCTATGGCGACTTAAGGGGAAGTAGTCACCCGGTGAAAACCGGGGCCCATTGGCGAAGGGAAAAAAGGGCGCACTCCCTCGCTTTCCCCGGGCAATATTTCCCGTAAACGGTGAGACACAATTTTTGCTCGCGACCTTCACCCCTGAATATTTTCCCGGTGAGGAGTTCAGTGTTCCCAACGCCTTTCCACGTGTCAGCTGCCCCCTTATTACGTGTTTCTATAATAACCCCTCATTTCGGGCCTTGGAAATCATCTCCGGTTCGGACCACCACTTGTCGATTCCCAGGTCTTCGGCGATGGCGTTGGCGGCCAGATAGCCGGGGCCCCAGATGATGCAGCCTCCGGGATAGCAGCAGGAACCGGCCAGGTAGAGGCTTTTTACCGGTGTTCGATGCTGGGAGCATTCCTCACTGGGCCGGAAATAGCCCATCTGGAAAGGATGATAAAGGCCCTGTTTGATGGAGCCGGCCGCCATGTCCAGGAATTTGTTTTCCACATCCACTGGTGTGGAGAGGTACTTCCAGAGGATTGTGTCTTCGTTCATGTTGGGCGCATACTTCCGGAGGGTAGTTAAGTACTGCTCGGCCACCTCTTCCTTGAACGGTACGCTGTACCACCGCTCCGCCCCGCCATCCTTCAACTGGTGGGGGGCAAAGCGCGACAGCAGCCCCGTATGCCTGCCCGGCGGCGCCTGAGAGGGGTCATGGACGGTAGGGAAACAGCAGTTGAATCCCGCTTGCTTCCGCAACTCGCCGCCATAGGTCGCTTCATAGTCCGCGATCAACTCAGCGTCGGTCTCGTAGCCCAGGAGGTAGATAAAGGCCTTGTCGATCTCCGGGTTGGCGGCCGCCGCAGTAAAGCGGGGCGCTTCCTTCAGGGCGAGATGCAGACCCATGAGACTGTATTTTTCCCACATCCACCCTTCAATCTTTTTCCCAAATGTCCCGTCCAGATTTTCTTTTCCTACCAGGTTCAGAAAGGTCTGGTTGGGGTCTAAGGTGCTCACGACGGCCTTGTTCGCCGTAAACACCGTGCCATCCTCCAATTCCACTCCCGAGGCCCGGCCATTGTCCAGAATAATTCGCCTGATGAGCCTGGAATTCATCACTACGCCGCCATTCTCGCAGATGATCTTATGGAGCGACTGGGCGACGTTATGGGAGCCCCCGACGACCAGCCGGTAGTTGGCGGCCCGGTCGAGGTAGAGCAGGAAGAGGTAGCCCATCCCGGCGTCGTTGTATCCTAAACCCCAATGGGTGGTCAGATACAACATCAGCGCTTTGACATGTGCGTTCTCGAAATATTCGTCCACCAGTTGCTTGGGCGACTTCTCCGAGAACTCCGCCAGCTCCCGGCCGATTTCGGTCTGCTGCAAGGCCACCAGCTGGTCCAGCGCCGGGACTGCCGGGACATAGGTCGCCGGACCGATAAACCGCGATACCGCCCTCTGCGCTATACGGGCAAGCGTACGATAGGCCTCGGCATCCCGCCGGGAAAATTGCGCTATCGAAGCGCAGGTCTTATCCACGTCGGAATATAGGCCCAGGCACCTCCCGTCGGTAAGGGGCAGGGCGAACTCCAGGGTGGGATGGATATGCCTTACCCGGTAGTTGCGCTCCAACTCAAAGTCGTTATAAACGGGCGCATAGTCTACCATCATCATATATACGGCATGCGTGTTGTGGCGGTACTCGGGGAGGGTGACCTCTTCCGTAGCCAATCCACCGCCCACCTCCAGCCGCCTCTCCAGGAGCAGGACCTTTAACCCCGCTCTGCTCAGGTAGGCGCCCAGTTCCAGGCCATTGGGACCAGCGCCGATGACAATTATATCAAAACGTCTCTCACCCATCTTCTCCTCCTTAGTAAGTTAGAATTGTTTCCCACCCTACCATCTGCTGCCGTGCCTTTCCCAGGGTTTAGTCAAATCAAAATCATCGGCGATGATCTTGTAACAGTTATAGCCCTGCCAGTTGAAACCACCGCCATAGGGAGGCCAGGCCGATCCGGTGGCGTATAAATCCTTAATCGGTGTTTTGTGCCGCGCCAACTCGGGTACCGGACGGTAACGACCGTACTGGCTTGGAATCCCCGCATCGATGACCGCCCAGTTGCCCTCGGGCGCCATGTTGGCCAGACGGCTGTGATCGTAAGGTGTAAGCGGCACATAGCCGATGACGTTGTCCCAGGTCATGTTCGGGGCGTGCTTGCCCCATTCCCTGATCACCTCTTCGGCGTGACGCTTCTTGTACGCCAGCCACTCCTTTTCGCTCAGCTTGTTGCCCGGCAGGATGAACTGCTCCGTCATGATGGTGCACTTGCCCGCTGGCGCCCGGTGCGGGTCCGAGTGGTAGGCAAACATGCAAAGCTGCAGGTCTTCCGGGCCGGGCATCTGGCCCAGCCTCCGCTTCGACCAGCACCTGTCCAATTCCTCCGGGTCTTTGCTCACGATGCTGACGTGCCAAGTCTCGTTGATGTCCGGATTATCCCGGGCGGCCGTATACCGGGGCGGTTCGTGGAGTGCCCAGGTATACCAGGTGATGCAGGTGTCCCACTTTTGCAGGTGTTCAACCCTTCTGAGCAGGCGCCGATCGAGGTGTTGCTTGCCGATGAGCTTGAAGCAGAGGCTGTGAGGATCGAGGGTGCTCACCACAAACTTCTTTGCTTCGATCCGGGAGCCGTCGGCGAGCATGATCCCCTGCGCCTTCCCGTTCTCGATGATCACCCGGTCAACCTCATGCTGCGTGAAGATCTTGCCCCCGTCGGCCAGGAAGATCTTTACCGCTGCGTGGGCAAAGTTATGGGTGCCCCCGAGGACCCAACGGAGAGCAGGCGCACCCAGGGCATGAAAAAGGACATGGAGCCCCATGCCCCCTTCGCTGGGCCGGGCGTTGGCCGCCGATTGCATGTTCCGTAACAGCATCGCAATCAGGGCATCGCTTTCGAAGAGGTCCCGCAGTGCCTCCAGCGGGGACTTGATCATCCACGAAGGATCTATGCCGGCGCGCGGATCGGCTATCAGCCGGTCCATGGCGTCTGGTCCTTCCGCCGGCGGCGGATTCAATACGTACTCGATGTAATAGGGTGCCCAAATCTTCTCGTAGGGTTCGCGCAGTTTGACCCAGGTCTCGGCGTCCCGTTCCGACAACTGCGCAATTGATTTGGCGGAAAGTTCGCCCGCGGGATCGGCCGTCCGGCTATAAACCACCACGCTGGAACCGTCCTCCTTGAATATCCCCCCGACGGCCGCCTTCGTCTGCGCCAGTTCTCCGCCCAGTTCGCGCCATTCCGGAAAGTCCCTCGCCGTAGTGAGATGATACAGGGCGGCAACTTCCGTGGCGTGGTAATCACCGAGAAAACCCGGCGCCGCCCCTTCGTCCGTCGTCCATCCGCCGCCAGCTTCATGCCGCTTCTCGAAGATGCCCACGCTCATCCCTCCGTATCTCGCCAAATACATCCCCAGGATCAGCGCCTTGTTCCCTCCCCCAATGATAACCGCATCGAAACTCGCATCTGCCATTTCCTTTCTCCTTTTGCACTTAGAATTCCGCAGGTCCCGGGTGATTGCCCCGAAACAGCATGCCCACCACGTGCATGATCACCCGAAAACGGAGCACCGACTTCATCATCTTGAATATGTCCTGGCGCTGTATGCCCGCCCTGATATGCCAAATGACGGGCTTGGTGGTGTGAATATTGAGCAATAGCATGCCTTCCCTCAGTTCCAGGCTGGCCACCTCTGCCTCAAGCTCGGTCTTTCCTAAGCCGGTTGATCTCATTCTCATCGTTTGTTCCCCTTTCGCGTCATTGCCCATATTGGGAAATCACAGCACAATGAATGAATCATCATTCATTGTGCTGTGACCTGCGGTTATCACGGCTGCGCGGGACTGTCAAGGAAAGATTTATGGAGCCTTGCGACTGACTGAGTCTGGTTGTTTTGGGTATAGTTTTTCCGTCTTTTCGGTCATCATACCGCGGATGAAAACATCGCTTATCTGTTGGGCCGCCTCGCTGATACTGTGCTTCGACTGGGTTGAGAGGAGCCAGTAGCGCACCATTTCATCCAGGGCCCCGAAGAGAGCCCGTTTCATAATTCCGGGCGCCAGCTCCCGACGAATAAGGCCTTGTTCCTGCCCTTCGGTGATAATAGAGCGGATCAAGTCCAGGTATTCCATGAAAGGTTTGTTGACATATTTCTTCATGAACTTGGCGCTCTGGCGGACTTCAATGCCCAGGACTTCCGTAAGCCGTCTCTGCTTCGCCACCATGGACAGGTGATTCATAACGAGCCGTTCGATTTTCCTTAAAGGGTTCTTTTCTTGCTCCAGGTCTTGGCGAATGTCTGCGACAATTTTACCTAACTCCTGCTCGAACAGGGAGATCAGGATGTCATCCTTATTCTTGAAGTATAGATAAATTGTGCCATCGGCAACTTTGGCCTCCTTGGCGATTTCGGAGACGCGGGCGTTATGAAAACCCTTCTCGGCAAATACCTTCACGGCGGCGGTAATTATTTTCGCGTGTTTACTTTCATCTTTCATAGATAATGCACCAATCTGCCATCTCTGCTAGGTCAGGCGAATAACATCCCTGAGGCCTTCGATAACGATCTCAGCGCCCTTATAATAGCACATGTATGCCCCCCTATAAAGACAACACTAATTTTCGGATAGCCCTTGGCCTGTTCACTCTATTAGAGGAAGGAATTAAGACCAGTGTTTTTTATTGAAGCGGCCGATGTTGAACGGCCTAAGTTGCATGGCAATTGTTTTAACGGAAAACCTCGCCGCCGTCCACAACAATCGTTTGTCCAGTAAGGAAATCCGAGTCTTCAGAGGCCAGGAAAACCGCCGTCCCGACAAGGTCTGTCGGCTGTTGGGCTCGCCGAAAGCATCGGCCCCGTGTTGCCAGTTCATCCAGGCCTTCGGTCTTTCCGGGCATGTCGGCAATGGCCTCACTCATGGTGTAACCCGGTGAGATGCAATTGACGCTGACCTGATGCCGTCCCAGTGCCCTCGCCATACTCCGCGTAAGGGCAATTATTGCCCCTTTGGAACAGGTATAGGGGAGCAGGGCCTCCAATCCCGTATCGGTGGTATTCGAGGAGACGTTGATAATCTTGCCTTTTCCAGCAGCAAGCATATGAGGGACCGCGGCTTTCATGCATAACCAGCTTCCTTTCACATTCACGGCATACATCCGGTCCCAATCCTCCGGCTCCCAGGAGTCCCACCGCCTCATCCCGATGCCGTAATAGATGGCGGCATTGTTGAGCAGGATGTCTATTCTTCCGAAGCGTGCCATGGTCTTCTGCGTCATCTCCAGTGTGCTGGGCAGGCTGGATACGTCCGTGGGAACAGCTAAAGCATCCCCGCCCTTAGCCGTAATCTCGTCGGCCGTCTTTTCTGCATTCGCGAAACTGATATCGGCAATCACGACCTTGGCTCCCTCCCCGCTGAATCTGAGTGCATATTCTCGCCCTATTCCCCGGCCTCCTCCCGTGATAATGGCCACTTTATCTCTTAGCTTCATCTTTCGCTCCTTTCTTACTTTCTCTACTTGGCGGCCGGTTGTGGTGCTGGCAAGAAATGTTACGGATAGAACTGAAAATGTACCTCGGGACACGATATTCCGTATTTTGTCCTCCCGGGTGATGTGGCTCAATATAGGAAACAAACATGGTGTGTGTCAAGATTAATTGGTTGCTGCCGGCCGCTTTTAGGGCCTCCGCCCCTTTTCTCTTGACTTATTCGGCCATTGTTATATTAACTTTACACACAACTGATATTATTTTATGTTTCCGCCGGGATTAAATATAAAAAAAATTTTCTTTTTCCACCAAGGAGGGCGAAAATGATCTTCAGCAGGACAGGGGGGAATTTGCGGAAGACCGGTTTGGTGTTGATAACGGCCATGTTGCTGACTGCAAGTATCGTCTGCGGCGCGGACTCCCTGCCAAAATCTTCGGCAACGCAGTGGGAGGCCAAGGCCGAACCGATTGAATGGAAAAAAATCACTGAAGCAGCCAAGAAGGAGGGGATGGTATCCGCCTATTCCGCCGGCTGGGGGCCCGCAACAAGGACGGCTCTGACGGAAGCATTCAAAGCCAAGTACGGCATAAGTCTGGAATTTACCGCATTTGGTCGCGGTGCGGAGATGTCGGCCCGTGTGGAAAGAGAAAAGGCGGCGGGTCTGAACCTGGCCGATTTCTTCCCTACCGGGTCGGGAACCCTGATCACCATCATGAAACCGATAGGCCTTCTGGGAAACATCGAGCCGCTCCTGGTCCTGCCTGAAGTGACGGACCTGAAGGTATGGGGCGGTAAGCTTCCCTTCATAGATAAGGCTAAAACGGCCTTTGCCATGACCGCCAGCCTCCAGCGCTATATTCTATACAATACCGACCTGATAAAGAAAGGCGAGATAACGAGTTTCAAGGATTTGCTCAAACCGCAATATAAAGGGAAGATTACCATGAACGATCCCACCATGACCGGTCCCGGCAATTCGCTGATGACATTCCTGGCCCAAGATGCCTGGAATCTTCAGGAGGCGAAAGACTTCCTGACGCGGTTGATCAAGCAGCAGGAAGTGGAAATCCAAAGGGACAGCCGCCTGCACGTGGAGTCGGTGGCAAGGGGTAAATTTGCCATCGGCCTGGGCCCATGGCCCGATGTCTTAACGGGATTTCTTAAAGCCGGGGCGCACCTCGATGTTGTCATTCTTCAAGAAGGGACCAACGTTTCACCGGCGGCCGGGGCATTTGGCATTCCCACTGTCATGGCACATCCCAATGCTGCCAAGCTATTCATAAACTGGTTGTTGACGAAAGAAGGGCAAACGGTATTGGCCCAGAGTTACGGCAATCCGAGCATGCGTCTTGACGTTCCGACGGAGGGCATAAATCCCGCATTTCTGAGGCGTCCCGGGGAGAAGCTCATTATGGAGACCGACGAGAGCATAAGTTTTAAAGGTCAGATGTTGGCGATTACCAAACAGGTGATCCAGGAAGCTGCCAAGTAGGAATATCGACCGCACCCCCGGCGGCGACATCGGGCTTGGATTGCCGGATCATTGAGAGGAGATACCGGTTGACCTTCTTTCAACAACTGATGCATTTGAGCAGTACGGAAAGTGGTTGGGTAAGAAAAAGAAGCTCCCCTTCCGCGGGGAGCTTCTCAATGTTCGAAAAGCAAACAATGGACGTTACAGCTTGCGGACATTTTCTGCCGCCAAACCTTTGGGGCCTTTGACAACGTCGAAGCTTACCCTTATCCCCTCGACTAATGATCGGAAACCCTCCGCTTGGATAGCGGAATGATGTACAAAAATATCTTTCCCCCCGTCCTGCTCGATAAAACCAAACCCTTTTGAATCATTAAACCACTTAACTGTTCCTTCTGACATCTCTTCGCCTCCTGTCTTAAATTTTGAAAATCTCAATCCGTTCTCGCGAAAAAACCGGCCTCAACCGGGGCAGGCCACGGCGGTATTCTTTGGGACCATTTCTACCTTTACCCATAGAATGGTGCCGCCCGCGCCGTTTCTCAGATTACAGGCCGCGCCGATGCAAGACAATGAGGATTTAATGGAAGCTAAATGGTAGGCAAAAGCTACAAAATATTCTTGGTCATCCCGGGTTTCTTCAGAAAGGCAGATAGGATAATGGCAGCGAAGGCAAAGATAGCGGCCATGTAAAAACTGCTTGAGAAACTGCCTGATTCTTGTGCCAGGATGCCGGCCAGACTTGGACCCGTAATTTGGCCCAAGCCAAAAATGAACGTTATAAAACCGAACGCCTTGGCAATGTCCTCAGGACCGACAAAATCTCCGATTGACGCCGCCATAATGGTGGGGATACTCCAGGCTACGACACCATAAAAGAAGATCGAAAGATACAGAAAAAAGCCGGGTAATCTCGATGCCACCAGCAAGTACGATATGAAGTGAAACGTAAACGCGAGCATGAGTCCTGTTCTTCTGCTCAACCTGTCGGCAATAGTTCCGAAAACCGGTCCCGAGAACAAGCTGAGAAAACCGATCCAGGCCCAAAAACTTCCAGCTAATGTTTCGGAAAATCCGCGTTCCTTGACCAAAGCCGTCACGATAAAGGTTGCATAAATGACGTATGTGTAACCAAACAAAAAATAAATAGCTCCCAGATGGTAAACGAAGCGGTTCTTATGCATTTTCACATTTCTTCCGATTGCTCCCTTATGAGGAACGGCGGATGATTCGTCGTCCCCATAAGGTTTAAGTCCCACATCCGACGGCCTGTTCCGTAAAAGTAATAGGCAGACTACAGCTATGAAAATTACTAAGGCCCCGAGAAAAAGCCAGCTGCCCCTCCAGCCTTCCGATCCGTATTGCCTGTTTACGAGAGGGATGAACATACCGGCGAAGATGATCGCAAATCCGCTGCCGATGGTCATGAAGCCTGCCGCTTTACCGCGGTTTGCCGTCGTAAACCAGGGAGATACGAGACTCATCATGGAAATATTGGCGCCTCCGCTGCCGATGCCGGTGATTATATAAAGCAGCAGCACCTGTTGAAAGTTTGTTGCCCGGCTGACTAAAACCATGGAAAGTCCAACCAGGGAAAGTGTTATGAAAATCAGCTTGCGTTGCCCAAGTCTCGCAATTATATGGCCGCTGATGAAAACGGAAACAAGATAGCCGATAAAATTGCCGGTGCTGACAAAGCCCATTTGTGAATAATCAAGCTTAAGTGTTGCCGCCATGGAAGGAAGCAACATTCCCAGGGCAAAGCGCCCAAAGCCTAAGCCGGCTATTGTACAAAGAGTGCCTGTCAGGACAATTATCCACCCGTAATGAAGCTGGTGCAACTGCATATTTCTCGGAATCATGGGGGAGAAATAGCACTATTTTCGGAGAAAAAAAAGATATCTTCCCAGCTTTCCCCATCTATACCGGGGAAAGCGGAGGAGGAAATAGCCATTATGCTTCGGAAAATATTTTGTGAGCATCTGTTGACGGAAAGGCAAGGACTGGTTAAACTAGTTAGCGAACGATTGGTCTTTTTTGAATTCCTATTGCCTTTTACTATTGACCATAATATAATTACATGGTAGCTAATAAAAAGCTACTATCGCTAATAACGAGACAATCGTTTTACAGTGGCAGATCAAAGATCAGGAGGCACAACATGAAGTATTATAAAGAAATTCGGTTTCGATTGATGCCGGAAGAGAAAGCAGCCCTGGTGGCTTTATCGGACCGGGAAGACATGTCACAGTCGGCTTACGTGCGCCGTTTGATATGGACAGAGGCAAGAAAGCATGGTCTATGGCCTTCCGCTTCTGAGAAGCGTGTACGGCCGGTCACCAGCGCTGATCGGATGCGCAGGAAAATTCGGGTTGTGGGATAAGGTAGCGGCAAGCAGTTCTTTCCACCTTCCTTACTTAGCTTCCACCAATCATGGTAGTTCAATGGACAACTGCCAGCGGATAGCAAATGTACTGGTTTGCCTTTGGGAGCAGCCCTCGCCTGCGCCCAAAGGCCTAAGTATTAATGGAACTTCTGCACTTTAGCGTTTGCAAGCTCCTTGCTCGTTTTGCTGAAATCCCATGACGACGTCAGGAATTACAGCGGTAAACCATTCCGCGATCGTCCCCTCTGATTATCGAATTGGTCTTTATGGACTCATAATACAGCATATGCGGCCCTCTCGCACAAGCTTTCATCCGCCATTTGCTCTTGACACACAGCTGAAATTTTTCTAGACTCAACCTCGTGAGACAAGAAAGTTCTTGCAACTCGATATTTAGGGAAGGGGACCGGATATGAAAGATGGCAAATACCTGCTCGGAATGATGAAACCATCCACGGAGGGCCGTGGCTCCAGCGCGGAAGAAATGAAAGCAATGCTGCCCCCCAATGTATCCATTACGTCTGCCGCTCTGGGGATAAGGGATTTGGTGGCCAGCCAATTATCGACAGCCCTTTCCCGCATCGAAGAGGTAGCGGCGGAGTTGGCTTCCAGGAATGTGGATGTTATTACCATGGGTGGCACACCGCCGGTCGTATTTGGAGGGTATGGCTTTGACAAGCAGATAGTGGAGAGAATAAACAGGGTCACCCCTATTCCCGCCACTACTTCCCAAACCAGCGCCGTTACGGCAATAAAGCTGCTGGGCGCCGAGAAAATTGTTATCATTACCCCTTTTAAGGATCATATAAATCAACTGATCATTAAGTTCATGGAAGACTCGGGGTTCATCGTCGGCAGCCTGCAGACGGCCGACGCCCCTTTTGCGGAATTTCCGGCAATGCCCTTGTCGCTGAGCTATGATCTGTCCCTCAAGGCATTGAAGGCGGCGCCCGACGCCCAATGCATTTACATCCCCTGTTCAGCCTGGCCGGTAAGCGCGAACATAGCACCTTTGGAGAAAGAAACAGGGATTCCCGTTGTTGCCAGTACTCAGTCCAATATGTGGGGAGTACTGAGACTGGCAGGGATAAAGACACCGCTACAGGGCTATGGCCGCTTGTTCAGTGAATTCTGAAACGATCCTGACAAAAGTGAGTATTCAAGTTACCTGCTGTCTCTGACAGTCGATGTTTCCGTGCAATCATTGTGTCCTTGACACGCCTTTGTCGTTATTTTTATACTCAGTCGCGCTGAGAACAAGCCCCGGTCAAACACGAACAAGCAAGGAGTAAAGGATGCCCGTTCCTTACGGCACAATGGTTATCCGAAGGAGGTGCTTATCATGCAGGAACATAAAGGAGCCCAGCGAATCGCCGAAATTGTTGGCCGCGAGATGTATGCCCGCGACAATGCTGTCCGCGCTCTGGGTATTGAACTCGAGCAGATCGGTCCCGGCCATGCGCGTATGGGACTCACACTGGGCAGCGCCCATGTGAACAGTCACGGCATCGCCCATGGCGGCGTTATCTATACACTGGCGGATGCAGCTTTCGGCTATGCCTGCAACGCTTACAACTTCACTACTGTGGCGGCACAGTGCGAGATAGCCTATATGGCCCCCGGTCGGTTGGGAGAGCGGTTGACGGCGGTAGGCGAGGAGCGCTTCAGCAAAGGGCGCTCAGGGATCTATGATATCACTGTTACCAATCAGAAAGGAGAGGTCATTGTCATGTTCCGCGGACACTCCCGCCGAATTGAAGGCCACAATGTGCCGGATATCGAATTGCAGTTAAACAAGACCTGACGCCTGTCAAAAGAAACAAAAAAATCCGAGAGCTCGCAGAAATGATGTTTGTGCCGCAAAGTAAGGCACTTTTGAGAACAAGTTCGTAGGGGCGAAAGACTTTCGCCCCTACGACTTTTTCAGAAGGAAATCGTAATAGGCCCAGGCCCGCGTGGCGCCCGACCCGGCATTCTTGGTCAAATAATCGACCAGTGGTTGTTTTTCCTGTGGTGTCAGCGGGAGCACCTTCCCGGCAGTGCCGGCCAGAAGCTGCAAGTAGGCAGCGTTTTCGAGGGCCACGGCATTATCGGTACATTCTTCCAGGCTTTTTCCCACCACTACGGCGCCATGACCTTTGAGCGTGACCGCCTTGTTTGGGCCAAGCAGGTCGGCGACTTCCTCCCCAATCGCTTGATCGTCAATGAACATTATCTTCTTGAAAATGGAAATTGCTTCATGTCCTACGGTAAATGAGTTGATGCTCGCCGGAACGATCGGCGTTTCTGTCATGCTCAAGGCTATCACATGGGGAGGATGAATATGGGCCACACTGTTGATATCTTTTCTCGTAGCGTATACTCCGGTATGAGCGGCAACTTCTCCGTAGGTCCGCTGATAGTTGCCCTGAATGACGTTGCCGCCCAAATCACAGACCACAATATCTTCTATGGTGGCCATGCCGGGGGCGACGCTGCGGGTAATAAAAAAAGTATCTGTCCCCGGTATGCGGACGCTGATATGGCCAAGGGGCTTGGCGAGGTTGTACATATCGAGGACCTTATTGGCAATGATCAATTTTTTCTTCAAATCCTCAAGCACCACTTGTCCATCCCCTCCCATGCTGGCCTTTCATAAGATATCCGCGTAAGCGAAGGCACAGCTTTACGCCTACTCAATATCCTTTTATAAATTAATATATCTTATTGAGCCGCCCCTATGACATCTTTGGCCATTTTTAGCACCTCAGCCGTGCGCATCAGGAAACTTTCCGAGTCCGGAAAAACCTTTTCCCCGGGCTGGGCCAGGAACATGGGGTTAAATCCCTCGGTAGAGACGTCCGCCCGCAGACTCGGGTTACCGAATCCCTTGGAAAATACCGCCTGTCCTTCTTTGCTGAGCAGCCAGTTTACAAAGAGCTTGGCAGCATTGGGGTGAGGCTGTTTGACGGGGACTGCGACCGCGCCGGCGGCCGACGTAACGCGGACACCCTGCTTAAAATGGACCACATCCAAGTGTGCTCCCATCTGCAAGAAGTTTGACATATTGTCGGGGTTGGGCGCGACCCCGATGGGGTATTTCCCTCTGGTGACAGATTCGACCTGGATCCGATTATCCCGTTCAACGACTGTCTGCTGCGGTCCGACCAATTGCGTGAGGTAATCTTTTGCCTTGGGAAGGTCCCAAATGTTGACGGAGAGGTGAATCATGAAGTCTCCGCCGGGACCGGTCACCGTGGGATCATTCATGACAATCTTTCCTTTGTACTGAGGTTTTAAGAGATCAGGGTAGTCGGTGATCTCGCCTTTTTTTATCATATCGGTATTATAGACTATGTTGCGCTGCAAGCTGGAAATCATGGCAATGAATGTCTTATCCTTGTCCACAAAGGGGACCCTTCCTGTGGTCCATTTCTTCCCGTCGAGGACTTCGGGGAGTTCAAGCAGGGGTTCTATTTGCCCCAAAACACCGGTAGGTTTCAGCACCGAAATAAAGGTATTGCTGCCCGCACCATAGACATCTGCCAGATAGAGGCCGGCCCGCTGCTCGGTTTGAATCCTGGCCGACATTTCGGCGCCGCGGCTGAAGGGTGAAAATTCGACGTCGATGCCGTACTTGGCTTTGAACGCCTCCGTAATCGCAACCCTGGTCTGCGGCCGCCAGAGGGCGTAAAGCGAAACGGTGCCTTCTTTCTTAGCTGCGGCAACAAGTGCATCCCAGCTCTGCTTGGTGCCGGCTCCCGGCGCCTTAGGCGAGCTGGCCGCCTGGACTGATGCGGCGATTGAACCTAAAAAGAAAGTTATGGTTATGATTGCCAGTATATGACCCGAGATACGCTTGTACATGTGCTTCCTCCTCCTTGTGTAAAAAATTACTCTTCTTGAAGAAACTCCTCCCAAACCCTGATATCATATCGTAACTTCTGTTCTCTTGCCGGGCCCACCTGTTTTTTTGCCGATAAACTAGGTGGCCTATGCATTTCCCCCCGTTTATTCTTGATGAAGACCAGACTTTTCAGCGCGCGAGTATAGAGAAAAGTGCCACGGGCGTCAAGAAAATAGTCCTCACTTGAAAATAGTCTTTACTCTTACTTTAACGCCCGCGTCCCCGTTCGGAAGGGCCGCTACCCCGAGAGGATGGGCGTACTGTTTCGCCGCCCCGGGGAGCCGGGACTTGCATCCGGCCCCGGGAAGGAGGGGCTGGCGTACCTCCGCGGAGGGCAGGCGGAGTAGCGGTTACGCTGCCGCGGGACGGTGGTCTGACCATCTGGCCGCGTGCAGCGGGCTGATTGATCATTGGTAAGTTCCGTGGTGCAGGACTGTTGAATATCCTCCGATCGCCGCCCGGTACCCCGGTGGACAGGAGTCCCCTCGTGCGTCCGGCTCCAATACCGCCAAAGGTTCTTCCATTGAATCTGGCCACCGGATCGACACGAAAAATTCTGTGACTTCTGATGTCACGGAAATGGTTGGAAACAAAGACCACCCTCCTGTTGATGACAATCGTTTTATGGAAATCATGGAGAATGAAATATCCCGGAAACCAGAATCCGGACCACAGGAAAGGGAAGGGAACCCAAGCGTACATATAATAAAAAGCCGGAGGCGGGGTATAGTATGTAACTACGGGTGGCCCTTCTCTGTAATAATAATTATTTACCACTGAGGGGTTGGGGTAATTATCTGTGGTTGTTGAATAGGCTTCGGTATTTTCTTGAGAAGGATAGGGTGTCAGGGAGAGGCCAAATTCCGAGAGTGTATCA
>Ga0082335_1006615_pt1 | contig 14731 bp, 14 predicted proteins | sample Subgrocontami58m_FD_72375 | JGI IMG/M metagenome (GOLD analysis project Ga0082335, IMG submission 72375) | Subsurface groundwater microbial communities from S. Glens Falls, New York, USA - GMW37 contaminated, 5.8 m (SPADES assembly) (version 2) ...
CGCGGCCCTACTCGATGTGGCTCTCGGGCGAATATCCACGCTCGCTCGACGGCCTGTGCAAGATCCTGTCGCTCGACATGCGCATCATCGATCCGGCCTGGATCGGGATGAAACTGCGCAAGCTGCTCAACTACCCCGAGCCGCTGGGCGATTTTCTGGCCTACACCCCCGGCAGCCGCAAACAGCAGAACTGGCCTTCCACCGTGTCCTACCTCGCGCGGCTGATCATCCACCGCTACGCCATGCTCGGCATCCTCACCGAGGACGGCATGCCGCTGCAGACCATGGGCATCCTCGATACGCCGGAGCGCGGCGCCGCGCCGATGATGAAAGGCGCGCGCTGCCCCGAGTGCGGCAATTACGCCGTGATCAGGAAGGACGGCTGCGATTTTTGCAGCGCTTGCGGGTATGTGGGGGTGTGCGGGTAGGGTTGTGTGTCTTGCGAGCGTTTCCAACGAGGGATAGCCTGAGGCCCTGGATTCGTTTGTTATTGGGCAACTGATTGCACGTTGGGCGCCCCGAAGATCATCGCGGTATGATGATGCAGTTGCTCGAGGAGATGGCTATGTCTAGCTCAAAGCTGGTCGTGCACCGCGATCCCGAGATTTTGGGGGGAACCCCGGTTTTTGTCGGTACGCGGGTACCTGTCAAGATTCTCTTTGACCACCTCGAAGCTGGTGACAGTCTCGAGGTCTTCCTTGATGAATTCCCGTCGGTTAGCCGTGAGCAAGCGGTTGCAGCACTGGAACTCGCGCGCGAAGTCATCGTCTCGGATGCGCATCCTGCTTGATGAATCCTTGCCCAGGAAATTGGCGTTTGAGTTGACTGGGCACGAGACGCAAACCGTTCAAAAGCGCGGTTGGTCAGGGCTCAAGAATGGCATGCTGCTCCGGACAGCATGCCAGGAATTTCAGGTTCTCCTTAGCGGAGACCAAAACCTGGAGTTCCAGCAGAACCCCTCCACTCTTCCAATTTCGGTGATCATCCTTGTGGCGGTCAACAATCGTCTTGAAACACTTCGACTACTCGTTCCTCAAGTGCTCGAAACTCTCAAGAGCATCCGCCCGGGGCAACTCGTACGTCTGGGTGCCTAAGCGCCCTCGCGCGGCTCATTATCCACCGCTATGCCATGCTCGGCATCCTCACCGAGGACGGAATGCCGGTACAAACCATGAGCATCCTCGAAACCCCCGAGCGCGGCGCCGCACCGATCATGAAAGGCGCGCGCTGCCCAGAGTGCGGAAATCACGCCTTGATTTTGAAGGACGGCTGCGATTTTTGCAGCGCCTGCGGGTATGTGGGGGTGTGCGGGGGTGTGCGGGTAGGGATTGAAAAGGGGATTCCGCTCAAACTTTGTATGAAGGGAAAGCGGGAAACCCCACGGCGTGGTCAGGGATGACTAACTGGACGCCGGCAAGCCAAAGGCGGGGCACCTCGGGGTGACGGAGAGACTCGTAGTACCGAGGAAGCAGGGGCGGCCGAAACGGGGCCGTCGACCATTTTTCCCCTGCAAATCGTCTACCATCCGATCACGGGATCGTTCTTTGGCTGGCTCACGCACCGGGCGGCCGCCTATAAGTCCATCTTCGGCGTAACAACGTCGATGTTTCGTCTCCTAATACAGTGAGAGCCCGTAGGGACCTCAACTCCGATGCCAATAGCGGCATCACAAACCTTGGAGAATGAAAATGCTAATCAGCGATACCCCCCAGCTCGACTCCAACAGTACCGACATTGTGAACTGGTCGGAAGACGCGCCCCGCGGCGGGAAAGCAGTCTTGAACCGCATTCTGAAGGAAAAGGCGACGGTCCCGCTTTTCTTCGCCCAAACCCTGGTGGCCTCGCTTCGGGACGTCGGCTACAACCACACGACTTCGGCACTCTGTGAACACGTCGATAACGCTATTGAAGCGGGAGCGACCCAAATTCGAATTTTCTTCCGTCAGGCCGGCAAGAGGGGCGACTATGAAATCGACGCCGCCGTTTATGACAACGGCCGCGGCATGGCGCCAACCGTCCTGAAGGTGGCGACCGCATTTGGCGGCTCGCTTAATTTCAACAATCGAGAGGGCATCGGTCGCTACGGGATGGGCATGAAAACTGCCGCCTTGAGCATGAGCCCTGTCCTGGAGCTCTACTCCTGGCAGGAGACGTCCGCCTTCTACAACATGACGCTGGATGTAGACGCGATTGGCAAGGAGCGAGCCAATCTGGTGGAACTGCCGGATCCAGCCCTGTCGACCGAATTGCCTGATGAAATCTCCCAACTCTTCACGAAGCCGATGGCTTTCCCCACTGATCGCAGCGAGCAAGAGCTCTTTGCTTCTGAAGCTGACGATATCAGCGAGCATCTGGGCGCCTCTGGGACGATTGTCTATATGCCGAATTGCGATCGGCTGACTTATGCCAAATCCAGGACTCTCGTCGAGCACGCCGTCAAGGAGATGTCCCGCATATATCGCAAAATGATTGCGCAGGGATTGTGCCTGTACGTCAACAACCGTTTGGTCGAGGCCTTCGATCCTACCTATTCGATGTCGAACGCCCGGCACACCCGGTTTCTGGACCTGCCTGTTAAACAAAGCTCGCTAATCCTGTCCAAGCCGGTGAACATCCGAATCAACGGCAAGGGCGACGCCTCAGCGTCGGTCATCATCAAGCTGTATAAGCTCCCCATCGAGGAATGGTCCGCGCTGCCGCGGAAGACGCTAAAAAACGACCTCCACGTTTTCGACGGAATGACGGTCTCGATTCTGCGGAACGGCCGGGAGGTTTTCGCCGGAGAATTACCAGAACTCACCACGCGACACAGCGTAACCAACTGGTATCGCATCCAGATCGAGTTTCCGGGCGTGCTGGACGAGGCGTTCGGTGTCGCGTCGAACAAGCAAGGCGTGCGGATGAAAGACCACGTTCTGACGGCAATCAAGGAAGCAATTGGCGGTGATATCACGGCTATCAACGACGAGATCAAGCGCTATCAGGGCCAGCAAGCAAGTGCTCGTGAAGCAGCCAAGCCAAGCACTAGCGAGATGCGCGCGAGCGAGGTAGACGCGTATCAAACGAAGCCACTCCAGGAGAACCTGACTGTTGATGAGCAGGCGCAGATGGAAGCCAACCTACGCGGGCTCGCCGTGACTCTAAAAAGAGACAACGAAACGGACGAACAGGCGTTCGAGCGGGTGAAAATGTCCAAGTACTTGATAGCTTTCCGTCACGATGAATACTGGCCCTTCTATCACGTGGAACACCGCTTCGGTCGGGTCATTCTGACGCTTAATACGGCGCATGCCTTTTTCACGCAGCTGTACGATCCGGTGCGCAAGTTCAGCCTGAATGTCCAAACGAGTCAAGACGGGACGGATGTACCCAATCACGAGGGCCACCAGGGGCCGATCGAGGCGCTCGAGCTGTTGCTGCTGTCTCTGGCACGAGCGCAAAGTATCCTGTCTGCCAATAATGAGGAGGCGAAGAATCTACTGGAGAACTTGCGGCGAGAATGGTCGGAGACGTACCGCATCCAGCTGACCGTGTGAACATGGCAAGGGCGGCGTGCTGCACCGCCCTTGCCAATACCGCCGGCAAGTGAAAGAATGCAGTTTGCCGGTATTGTTTGGTGATTCGACGGCTTTGAACCGCTTCGGCTCTGGCACAGCGTCCAGACCGAAGATCCCAAAGCGGAAGGGTTGCCATCGGTGATAACCCGCAGGCCATAGCGGTCTGCACAGAAAGGAGTAGGTTGATGATGGAACTTCCGCATCCGTGGGGCGCTTATGCGCACCTTCAAAAGCTATCCCGCAGACCTTACGTGGACGATCGCGCTTGGGGCTACGAGGCGGGCTTAGACCTCGTCGTCGCTTCAAGTCTGGCGGGCAAACTCCCATGTCAAAACGAGATTGACCGTGCCGTAGCAAGCGGCGCGCGGCTCAATCGTTACCGGTCTCGCCTGCGTGCCCGCTATTTGCAAGCTGAGGAATCAGCTAACCCCGGTACCGGCATGGAGGACTTCGAGGCACGGCAGGCGCTGCAGGACATACGGGACAGCTTGGCGTCTTCAGACTGGACTCTACTTTGGGAACTGGCGCTGGGCGGTGAATACGCCGAGGTAGCGCGGCAGAGGGGGGTAACGGCGGGAAGTCTTCGTGCGCGGGTTCTCCGCCTACGTCGTTCGCTTTGCAACCCCGTCTTCTAGACCGTCGTAGCGCTACGGGTCATCGATCGAGAGATAGAGTTCAATGTGAGTAGACGGATGTTTGGCCAAATTTCCACGTTCGAGGAGGGTGAGTACGTTTCCCTACCCTTCAATTTTGGGAGAGACAAGTATGGACACTGAAACCAGCAACAGCGAAGCGATGCTCGCCATTGGTCAAGCTAGGGAGCGCGCGGAAGCCGCGGCCACTGCCGCCGAGGAAGCGAACAGGAAGGCCAACAGCGAGAGCGGTTTCGCCTTCAACGCAAAGCAAAATGCTGAGGAGCACGCGAAGGCGATCGCTCAGTTGCGGGGGACGGTTGACGCGGATTTCGCGTGGTTAACCACGACAAAGACGAACGCCGAACAGGTAGCACAAGCGATCAATACAGCAAAGAACGTGGCGGAAGCGGATGCGCGAACCGTAAGTGAGACAAAGGGGAGAACGGAAGCAGATGCACTTGCCGCTAAAGCAGCGAGTGACCGAGCAGCAGCGGCTGTTCCGATTGCAGAGAAAGCGCAAGCCGACGCTGCCACAGCATTGGCCGAAGTCACCACCGGTGCGGCGGCGGTCCTTGCTGCAAAGGCCGCGGCCGAGGCAAATGCAACCGCGACGCAGACAGCACAGGGACAAGTAGCGGAAACGGCTTCAAAGGCTAATGCCGATGCGGCCTCGATCGCGAAAAATGAGTCCGATACAAAAGCCTTGTTAGTGTCCATGAGCGACGGTGTCGCCATCGCCAAAGCCGCCGAGAAACGGGTAGTCGAATACGAAAAGAAACTGGTCGAACTCCAGGCAGTCTTTACCGAGATGCATACGAAGATCGAGGGGCTTTTGCCCAATGCAACAAGCGCGGGATTAGCGTCTGCCTTTCGCAATCAGCAGAGTCGCTTTAGGAAACCGCAACGGAATTGGTTAGTTGCGTTCGTTGTAACCATACTTCTCCTTCTGTGCGCCGCGTTGGTGGGCTTACCTGGGATTTGGCCCGGCGCAACACAGGAGAACTGGGATTCCATTCTTCGGCATATTATCACCCGCTTGCCGATTGTGGTGCCGCTCGTATGGTTTGGTATCTTCGCGGGCCGAAACTATATGCTTGCGCTTCGGGTTGAAGAAGAATACGCATACAAGGAAGCAGTCTCGACTGCTTTCGAGGGCTACAAACGGGAGATGTCAAACATTTCTGGAGAAACAAGCGGCACCCTTACACCCATCGTGAGTCTGTGCGAAAACGTCCTTCGAACCCTAAGCCAGCGCCCGGGTTTGATTTACGAAGGCCGGCACGACGACATCACACCTCTCTCCCCTCTTACCAAAACGATTGTGGATGCGACGCAGAACGGGAAGGTTCCTTGAAGCCTCTAAGTTCACAGGTTCCCGCTCTCCACATACTAGCCTAGTGCGCAATTTGGCCGGAGAGCCGCGCCAGTATTAGCTCTACGAGCCATCATGCGCCGAATGAACTAAAAGGGGTCCTGTTCTCATCTATTTTCTTCAGGGGAAGTGATACGGGTCGGAGTGGTCGGGTCACCGCTCTGACATCACGAGCGCAAATTAAATCGACACGCGAGTATCGAGGTCGCCTGACTGAACGGCATTCAGATAAGCGAGGACTAGGTCCTTGGTGCGATAGCACCCAAACGCCTTTTCATCCTGCTCGCGCACGATAGGAAACGTGTCGAGGATGTACGCTGCATCGTCGCGGTTGATGCCATAGAGGTGAAAGAAGAGCGCATCGAGCCGGGCAATGCGATGGCCACGATCCTCGTCGTCCCAAACAAACGGCGGGCCCTCGTAGCCGAGATCGCGCGCGAAGGGCGCGAGGTCGTTGGCGGTGTATGTCAGGCGCAGCACCTCGCCACGTATAAAATCGGCAATGTTCGTCTTGCCGATTTTCGCCTCGAACTGCTCGGGGCGAATCATGGGAAACTGCTCAACGATGTACCAGTTCATGCTTGTGCTCTGTACTTTTTGTCGAACGACAAAATCAAACGCCAATGCGTTTAAGTTAGCCAGAAGCAATGGCGCTAGATTTATGTAGCTCGCTTCATCAAACTGCTCATGTAATAACAGAGGCAATTTATTTCCAGCCGCAGTAGTTGGAATGATGGATGCGATCATCGTTCTCATGTCGGTGCCGCGGGCAATGTCCCGGAAACCCAAGGCCCATTTGCGGCGATCTTTCTCGGGAATTCCGCTTTCGGCTATCCAGTACTGCGGCACCGGATAGCTGTCTGGATTGGCCTTGTCCTCTGCCGAGAGTGAGTCGCTCGAAGCTGCGTTGTGCAGATTTTCGTCGTTTATCGAAACACTTGAGGAACGATGATCGTAGTTGTAGATCATCCGACCAACATATAACGGTACCGCCTCAACCTCACCCTTCTTCCAACGATTTTCTCCAATCGGATACCAGCCTTGCCTTTCCAGTTCGTCACGGCGCAAGAAAAGCGTGGAATCGTTGGTCATATGGAACATGGTGACATAGCGCACCGGCCAGGCTTTTTTCGGTGGATCACGCCTCCGGTCCACCAGCACCGGCTGGCGGCGGTAGATCGCCGTAGTAAGGTCGGCATCACGCTGGCTACGGAAAATCGGGGCGGCGCCGGTGTTGGGGTTGACCGTGGAGAAATCCTCGGCGGTGAGTACCAGCGCCCGATCGGCATCGGCCAAGTCCGAGATGGCGTGCAGATAGAAGGCGCAGTGGCTCGTCGCGAACGTGCGCCCCTCTCCGCCGAACACTAGAGCGCAGAACTTGAAACGGCTATCGATGTCCGGGAAAAACACTTTCTTGTTCTCGAAATCGTAGAGCACAGCGAGCCGACCGCGGGTGGAGATCGAGCGGAAAAACTCAGCCGCGCCCTTGTCAGCGGCGATGCCCGAGGGCGTGAGCAGACCCACCACGCCGCGCGCATGGATAAGGTGCGCGGCGCGCTCGACGAACAGGCTGTAGAGATTGACGTCGCCACCGGAGAGCAGCGGGTAGTCGCCGCAGTCGCGCGCCACGCGCGTTGCGGTCTCGGCGAATTCACGCGCATCGCAGTATTCCTGCCACAACGCGTCGCCCGTTTTCTCCAGCCCGGCGATCAGGCGTTTGCGGTCGGCGGCGCGTACCGCCAGCGCGATCTCGGGGCGGCGCTCGGCGAACCACTCGACCTCCTGCAACTTCATCCGGTCCCACGGCGGGTTGCCGATCACCGCGTCGAACCCGCCGGTACGCGCGCCCAGCCCCGCGCCCGGCCATACAGTCGGGAACGCGAGCTCCCAGTGCAGGAAGCGCACGTCCTCCGCCCGCGTTCGTGCCGCCTGCACTATGCGGTGCGCGCGCTTCTGCCGTTCGCCGTGCAGCTTGATGCCGCGCTTGGACAGCAGTTCGATGGATTCGAGCAGGTTGTCGCCGTATTCGTGGTTGAGCAGATCGACCCAGGTTTCGGCGTACTCCTTCGCTTCGCCTTTGCCCGCCCAACGCTTCGCCTGAAGAAAGTCGAGAGTGCGCTGCTGCGGACGCAAGCCGTCCTCGATCTGGTCCATCAGCGCCTTGGACTGGTGCGCCTCGGCGATATCGATGTCGGTGAGCTCGCCGATCGCCTGCATGGTGAGCCGCGCGGTTTCGACCCGCCGCAGATCATCCTGCTGCAACAAGCCACCCGCGAGCTTGCCCAGTTCATCTTTCATCTGATGCACTCGCCCGCCGAAGAGGGCGTCGCCACAGCGCAAATGATGGTCGAGAAAGGAAAGCGGCGCGCCCACGGTGAAGGTGTGCAGCCACAGAGCGACCTTGGCAAGCTCGACCGCCATCGGATTCTTGTCCACGCCGTGAATCACGCGCTTCAGGATCATGCGGCGCACCACATGGCGGTCGTCGAGCTGGGCCGGGCTGACGGCCCAGCCTTGCCTCTTCGCCACCGCGAGGATGCGCTTGCGGATATCGGCGATACGCTTGGCGACCGGCGACTCCCAGGGAGGAGAAACGTCCTTCGCCCAGCGTTGCGTTGCGATGGTTTCGGCCGCGTGCGACATGGATTCGAGCACACGGTCGGCCAGATCGTCCACCAGGGCGACCAAAAAATGGCCGCTGCCCATGGCAGGATCGCAAACCTTGAGTTCCAGCACACGCGAGGCGGGATCGAGTGCATCCAGCCGTTCCCAGTCTGCGGGCTTCAGCTCCTTGCGGCTCTTCCAGGCGGCGATCTGCTCGTCGAACGCCTCGCCCCGCTCGACTGCGAGCGGGCCGATAGACTCGGCGATCAAGAGTTTCACCAGGTCGTCGTGGGTGTAATAGCTGCCCGAGCCCTTGCGTGCAAAGCTGGTCGGCTGCGCCACCAGCGTGGCGCCCGCCTCCTCAAGCCGGTATTCAAGCAAGCGCTCGTAGATGCCGCCGAGATGCTGCACCGAAAGGTCGCGATAATTGATCCAGGCACGCGATGCGTCGGCACGCCGCGACAATTCATCTATCGCCGGGGCAAGCTGGGCATCGGGAATCCGCACCCGGGCGAGCAAGGGCGTGCGCGCATCTTCGAACAGCCCGCCGTTGTAGGCCGGCAGGCCGAGCGAAGTGTCGCCGTTGGCAATGGCCTGGAACAGCGCGCTTAGCTCGTCCCAAAGCCGCGCCGCCGAGGCGGAGAAGGTGAAACCTTTGTCGCGCTTGTCGCGCACCTCTTCGCGCAAGCGGCGCAGGCTGTAACCGGCGTAGCGCTTGTCGCGCACCGGCAGCAGTTCGCGATCCTCGGCGTAGAGCACAAACAACAGCCGGTAGAGCAAGATGAGGGTCGCTTCGCGCACCTCGTCCATGTATGCGCGGGTCAGCTCCTTCGGCGCACCTGGATCTCCTTTCCACAACGCATCCGCAAGCTCGGGGAAAACGGTCCCGAATACGCGTGCGCCAAGGTTCTCGGAGACCCGCTCCTCGTACTGCCTCGCTTCGGCCAGTGCAAACTGATGAAAAGAACGCCTTTCGCCGTCCCAACTCTGCGCCAGAAACGCCGCGCGGTGGAACAGGCAGAGAAAGAGCTTGAGGCCATGCTGAGCATCGGCCGCATCGACGGTGTCGCCTTGCGTCCCTTTTACGCCGAGCAATGCACCAAGATCCAGCTCCAGGAAATCCTCGGAGCGTGAGCGCGCTCCCTGGAAATACAGCCGCCAGTGCCGGCCGTTGGTGAGGATGCCCCAGCGCACCGCCCGGTCCGAGGCCACCTCTGCGGAAGACAAATAACGCAGAATCTGGTTGGACGGCGTACCCGGATCGAGACGGTCCGTCGCCTCGCCCCGGTCCAGCGGCCGCAACCAACGCTTCGATTCCAGTATGGCGATGCCTTGGCGGTAGCGGCGGTCGTCGCGCTTTTCCTTCAGCGCCACCTGTTTGGCGTTCGCGTCGGGGAAAAGCAACAGGTCGGGCACGTCCTCACGCCGCGCACCCGAGGTCGTGGCTTGGCGAAGGTACAGGTCCTGCCAGTCGAGCAGTCCCAGAACCTTGACGATAATTTCATCCTCGGTGATCGCCTCGCTCAGAACGCTGTCGACGGAATAAGGAAGAAAAACTGCGTGCAACTGAGCCACAAAGACAGCCACAGCGCGCTCGTCCAACGCCTTCCACACAGGCGTCTCACGGATGCCGTGAAGCAGGAAATCCTGGGTAAAGAGTTGGCCAATCACGTTATTGTTGGCAGGGTGCTGCAGTGAATGTCGGAGAGTGCGATGTTACCGGTAAAGACGGTGGGGGGCATAGTCCCTGGAGTCGATTTATCCCCAGTGGCGATTTTTGGCAGCATTTCAAATCTATACGCGATCCTTTTGAAATTGGTGCACCTTCAAATTAGATTGGTTGCGCCTTCTCATTTATCTCGTCGAACATTTCCGTGTTCGAGCCCGACGAGAGGTCGAAATTAGCTCCTTTAGGGAGTCACGGATAGTTGACCCATTGTTTTTGATATCGACAAGCTCCTCCTTCGCGCGCGCACGAATCTCCGAATCAGACAACGATAAGATCTCGTCGCTGGCCAAGTCGCGAACCGATTTCAAAGGGTCGTTAGCAGATTTAGTTTTTGACATTGGCGCTCTTCCTGTACATAGGCGCTCATTTTCAGTTATCTGGACGCAAATTAATTAAATTTTGGCGTCAAAATCTCCCTGCGCGCCAATGTCTATTGAGGCCAGATGTCTTGGTACCTCATTCATCAACTCCTAGGAGCAGAAAACATGGCAATTGCAACAAGGGTGCTGCTTGGTACCACCGGAATTCACACCCCTATAGCCTCTCCTGCCAGGATACGCGCCCGCGTTCGCTGGCAAGCCCGGATTGCCGAGGCGTGGGATGCTGGCGGCTTCATGGTGATAAAATAAAGACATTATCCAGACCAGTCTTCGAGGTCCCCCATGTCCGCCCGCCCATCTCCAGCCAAGCGCAAGAAAGCCGCCTCCGGGATCCTCCTGCGTTACCGTGGCAGTGATTCCACCTCCGGCGTAACGCGCGCCACCGCTACCCGTCTCGCCGAGACGCTGGGCATGTCGGAGACCGAGGTGATCCACGCCGCGCTCGCGCACTTCGCGCGCCAGAACCTGCCAGCCTACGAGGCCGATAACGGGCCGCTCACCGATGAGCAGATGCGCGCAATAGACCGCCTGCAACCGCCCGGGCGGATGAAGGTTAAATCCAAGTTGTTCTGATGCCGCCGGCCGAGCCGATTTGGTACGGCGCACCGGCGCCGGGCGATATCGTGTGGTGCCGCTTCCCGCAGGATGGCGTTCCGGGGCCAGGGCCAAAGGCGAGGCCTGCGCTGGTGTTGAGTGTGGGCGAAAAAGAAACCACCCGGTGGTGATTGTGGCTTACGGAACCAGCCAGAAAACCGACGACCTTCACGCAGGCGAGTTCGCCATCCTTCCAGCCAACGCGGCAGGCTACACAGCAGCGGGCCTCAGCTATCCGACCAAGTTCAACCTCGGGAGAACGTTCGAACTCGACTACAACGACGTCTGGTTCAGCGTGGCGCCCGGGCCGCGTACGCGGCGAGGCGCAAGCACTGAGGCGGTTATGGCTGCGTGTTGCCAAAGGATTAGCGCTTGGAAGACTTTGCTATGCCCGCGAACTCGGCTTCGTACAACCCTAGCCGACGACTGGCCTCGGTCATCCGTTCCATACCTTTGGCTTGCCGTGCCTTACTAAATACAGATTGAGGAACTCGAGCCTGAAGCGCGGGCTCTCGTGCTCTCGATTCTCACTGCTCAATGATTGAGCGCGGAACGGATGACGCGTTCTCTGCGAGCGTCGCCTCGATCTCGAAGAACATTACATATCGACTGCGTAACTTGGCACTTCGGGCGCCGTGCTTATAGGCGTTCATCCGGCTGATTTCCTTTCCGAGGCTGACTTCATTCCGGCTTTCAGCCGCGGCTCCATGCTAGCGCACCACCAGCACCGTGCGATCCGCGTACTGCACCACCTGCTTCGACACCGATCCCAGCAACAGGCGCCGAAACAGCGATTTGCCGCGATGACCCAGGACGATCAGATCGACCTGGTAACGGTCGGCGTGATAGATGATCTGTTCTGCCGGATGCCCGACAGCCACTTCAAACACGGCCTTGACGCCGCTCTTTGCGACGAGATCCTTGACTGGCGTAAGCGTGCGCTCGTGATAGTTGCGGGAATTCTCGATGATCGCCTCGGTCTCAACATCCTCGCCAAAATCGGGAGGCTGGGCGACGCTGAGAACGTACAACTCGGCCTGATATTTCCGCGCGAGATCAAGTGCGGCGTCGAGCGCCCTCTTGCCCGGTTCGGATCCGTCGTAAGCGAGCAAAATCTTCTTGATCATGACTGAGCTCCTCGTTTCGCGTCGACGATTGGGCCGGTCGCGCCTTCACGCTCCGCATTTTGCGCGACTGCCCCCGTCGCATCCTTCAGCAAATGCCGCGGCATGAAGAATGCGTTGGCGATCACGGTCGGTATCACGGCGCTTGCAATGACCGCGGCAACCAGCGCCGAATACTGCGCTTGGTCGATGATCTCGTGCGACAGCCCGAACAGCGCCGAGATGGTGCCGAAAGTCAGGCCGGTGGACATGAGCAGCGTGGTGTACATCCCCTCCTTGAACGGCGCACCAAACATCTTGGTCACGGGGAAGACGCCCGTGATCTTGGCTGCCACCTTCACCAGCAGCATCACCAGAAATGCACCTGGCGCCGCCAGCAGCGCGGGCACCGAGACGAACGCTCCGGCGCGGATGAAATAGAACGGGGTCAACAGCCCGAAGGTCAGCGTGCGCAAGCGCCGGACGAGAACGTGGTCCTTTCCCACCGTTCCCGCGAGGACCATGCCCATGAGATACGCCGGCAGCACCGCTTCGCTGTCCGCCCAGGCCGCGAGAGCACCCATGCCAAACAGGCACAGCAGCAGGTATTTGGCCTCGAGTTCCGACGGCCTGCCGCCGTAGCGCTTGAAGAAGCGCGGAGTGAGCCAGGGCAGCACGAACGCGAGCACGAGCATCGCGCCCACAAACAGAAGCGTTTTCAAAGTGAACGGCGCGAAGATGAGGCCGAGGCCGACCACGGTGCCCAAGTCCGTGATGAAACACGCGGCCAGCACCGTTTTGCCGTAATCGGTTTTGTTCAAACCGAACTCGAGCATCACGGCATAGACGACCGCGACCGAAGTGGTCGACATTGCGATACCGGCAAGCCAGCTCGGCAGCGGTTCCCAGCCGAGCAGGTAACGCGCGGCTGCCGCGCAGCCCAGGAACGGGAGCAGGAAGCTCACCGATCCGACCGCGACCGCCTCCTTCCAATTTCGCCGGAACACCACCGGATCGAGCTCGGCGCCGGCGAGAAAAGTGAGGACAATGGCGCCGGCACCGGAAAGAAACTTGATCCAGGTCTGGTCCGCGCCGAGGACCGAGGTGCCGACCAGCGCGCCAATAAAAAGCTGCGCGATGGTACCCACCACGATTTCGGACAAGGCTGTCGCGACCCGCAACCAGATGGAGACCAAGGTGGCCACCAGTGCCAACCCCAGCCACAGCGCTGCCAATGCCCAGATCTCGGTCACTGCGGTCTCCTTTCAGCGATCACTCATATCACGCGGGGCTCAATACTGCCCTTCGATCATCCCGAATTCGGCGGGCAACTTGGCGTAGAACAGGTGCACGCGTTCGCTTCTGACGAATTCCAGAAATTTCTCAGCCTCGTCTTCGCTCAACATGAACTCGACCTCGACGGTCAGGTCGCCGGCCAGTTCGAAGAAGTGCTGCTCGTGCAGTATGCCGTGGCGGCCGTAGCCGGCGATGGCGCGGAATGCCGAGCCTCCGTGTAGTCCGATTTTCTTCGCCTGTTCCAGCAGCCATTCGTACAGCAGAACATGATGGTGTTTCCTGTTTTCGTGCATGTAAAACCGGAGATAGGTTCCTTTTGCCATGTTCGCTCCTATGTCGTCTGCTTGCCGGAATGACTGCTGTAGCCGCGACGCTGCACGCTTCCGCTCAACGCTTCAGCACCATGCCGATCATCGCGATGCCGACGAACGCCATCAGCACCGAACCGATGACGTGGACAGCGACGATAACGGCGGTCCACCCGTACTGCTCGTGCGAAATCAGCGTGGCGGTCTCGGCGGAAAAAGTGGAAAATGTCGTCAGCCCGCCGAGGAACCCGGTCGTCAGCAGCAGCCGCATTTCCGGCGGCAGACTTTCGTAATGGGCGAGGAAACCCATCGCCAGTCCCATCAGCCAGCCGCCAAGAAGATTGGCCGCCAGCGTGCCGAGCGGCAGTGTGGGAAAAATCGGATTGAGCAGCATCCCCAGCCACCAGCGCAGCCAGGCGCCGGCAGCGGCTCCGCCGCCGACAGCGATGAATCCAGTAAAAGACACTTGTCTTCCTTTTTTTTGTTAAACACTGCAGGAGGACAAGCGGCGCGGCGGGCAAAAAGATTGCGCCTACGCAGCCGCCAGCGCTCCGGCGGTCAGGTAGGCATCATCAGCCTTGCGGCGGTTAAAGGAGGAATGCCATCTCCTTGCGACTGGGACAATGATACTGGAAAATTGTTCCGGCGGGTAGCCGCGCCTAGGTGGGTAGCCGCGCCTATTTTGCCTGCGACTCGCTCCAGCGCTCTGCCGCCTGATCGTCCGATGCGCGCGCCTCGACCCAGCGCGCGCCCTGCGTGGTCTGCTCTTTTTTCCAGAACGGCGCCTGGGTCTTGAGGTAGTCCATGATGAACTCGCAGGCGGCGAAGGCTGCGCCGCGGTGCGCGCCGCTCACCACCACCAGCACGATCTGGTCCAGCGGTTTCAACTCGCCGACGCGATGGATCACCAGCGCATCGACGATGTCCCAGCGGCTCTTCGCCTCGGCGAGGATGCCCGCGAGCGCCTTTTCGGTCATGCCGGGATAGTGCTCCAGCGTCATGCCGGCGACCGCGTCGCCTTCGTTCATATCGCGCACCAGGCCGATGAAACTGGCGATGGCGCCGATGCCGGGATCGGCGCGGCGGAACGCGGCGATTTCCGCGCCGATATCGAAATCTTCCCGTTGCACCCGCACGCTCACGTCAACCCCCG
>Ga0082335_1006616_pt1 | contig 14730 bp, 8 predicted proteins | sample Subgrocontami58m_FD_72375 | JGI IMG/M metagenome (GOLD analysis project Ga0082335, IMG submission 72375) | Subsurface groundwater microbial communities from S. Glens Falls, New York, USA - GMW37 contaminated, 5.8 m (SPADES assembly) (version 2) ...
GGGTGGAATATCAGGAAAGAAGGGACATGTTTTGCGATGCCCTGAAGGATTTCGGTTATTCATTTATACGGCCACAAGGGGCTTATTATATCTTCCCAAAAACTCCCGGAGATGATCTCCTCTTTGCTCAGGAGCTGGCTAAAGAAGGAATCCTGGTGATCCCCGGGAAAAGCTTTGGAAGAAGCGGATACATCAGAATAGCCTTTTGTGTTAAGAAAGAAACTATTAAAAAATCTCTCCCGATGTTTAAGAAGGTCAAAGATTTTTCCAAATCCTGATAATTTGTGGCCAAAATGGAGATTTCAATGAAGCCAACAGGCCGTGAGTTTACCTATAAATTCGACTGGGGGCTCTATCCTCAGGCTGAAAACTTTCTGATTCAGCACATCGATACATTCTTATTGAACAACAGTTTTGCCCATAAACTTTCTTCCAGGATGGAGCATGAGACCTCCACACGATTTTTTGATTGGATTGACCATGTTGTTCTGCCTGAAAATATTGTTCGTGCGAAAGACATGGAGGAACTTGGCTTTCTGGAAGTGCACGATGTTGAAGCTCCAGCGGACATGCGGGTCTTTGTACAGTCTAAAACCGTTTTCTTCCCGATTCTCCTCAGCAAAAAAAAGTTCACTGAAGTTGCACTGAAACCGGAGAGGCTGGACCACTTTATTCAGGTGATTGGCAAGAATCTTCCTATAGAAGGTGATATATATGCTCCATACAGGAAAGTAGTTATTTTTATCCAGGGTGATTATATTCTCTCCGCGATAGAGAGGCGGGGATATCAGGGTTTCCGCATCCACGAAAAAACAAGCGATACGTGGGAATACAGACAAGCCCTGGAGATATTTTTCTGCAGAGAACGGCATTTTGAAAATTTTCAGGAAGGTATGGATTCCACGCAGAAACTTGTGGAAGACATGTGTAAAAAGCTATCCCCAGCAAGGGTAACCGATGCCTTTTTCAGGGCAGAAAGAATGTACTGGGAAAGAAGAAACAGGGCTGGCCAATTACAAAAGGCCCGTCAGGATAGGCTTGGCCTCGGGTGGGGAAACCACGACCACCACACATACCGCTCGTCACGTGAGAATTTTAGGCGACTTATAAAAATTTTTGAAATCATGGGATTTACGCATCGCGAGCAGTTTTTTGCCGGTGAGGAGGCAGGCTGGGGCGCCCAGATACTGGAACATCCCCAATGCAATATCGTGGTGTTTGCCGATATTGACCTCTTAAAAGAAGAAAGGGATGTAGATTTTACCCGGTACGAGCTGAAACAAATTACACACATGGGAACGGTTGGGTTATGGGTAGGACTGCACGGGGAAAGCATATTCCAGGCTGGTCTCCACCACCTTGCAGCACGATTTTATTTTGAAAAATTGCGTACCGATCTGAAACAGCAAGGCGTCAATACGATGAATCCCTTTTCTTATTTTGAATTCCTGAAACAAGCCTTTACCGAAGGGGAAACGTGGAGTGTGAACAAAAAACGGCTGGATGAAGTTTTGGTAAGAGGCTCTATCACAAAGGCTCAATATGAAACGTTTCTCGGTAATGGCGCTGTCGGCAGTCATCTGGAAAACCTGCAGCGAACCCAGGGATTTAAAGGATTCAACCAGCAATCCGTCTCGGCTATTATCAAAGCCACAGACCCCAGGAAATTCAACTCTCTTAATATCAGTGCAAAGAATTACCAAAACGGCTTATGAGATTCTCGTTGACAACAAAATGGATATGCGGTAGACTTTTTGAAGATGTTTTAAGGATCAATTTCATGTCCTGTTATTCCTGCGAAAGCGCGGATTCATGGCGATTTTCTCGTTTTAACAGCAAGTAATCACGCTCCCCGCACATCGCTTTAGCGAGGATAAGAATCTCAGAAGTTGTTCCACAACCAGGGTACACGGAATGACGGCAGTTTAAGAAGTTATTACAGTATGTAGCCTTTGATGCCATGCATAACACCACTCACAATAATACATGAGTTTAAACTATTACTTCCCTGCATTTAATAAACTATGTTCGTTAAACTTCGTACAGATTTTTTTAATAAAAACCTGTTCCCATTCCTTATTGCCGCATCCCTCGCCATCCACGGGATTATCATCTTCCTGACTCCACAAGGATATCAGTTTCTCAGTTTTAAATCTCTTCGAGACAGCTTTATCCGTGAACCGAGTGAATATGCAGTTATGATGGAACTTGAGGATACTGATACTCAAGGAGAAGATACATCCTTAGATACTAAACAAGACCAGAACGAAGACGAGCTAAAAAAAGAAAAAGAAGCTGAAAAAAAGAAATATAAAATATTTACCGATACTTCTGATAACACAGAAGACGAAAAGCCAGGTGTTGAAAGCGATAAGATCGGTGAAAAGGGTTCTGTAGCGAAGGACAATTTTCCTGACAGTAACCAACCGGTCAATAACGAACCCCATGCCGAAGGGCGCTCCAAAGCTCCGCTCATGGGTAAGGGAGGGAATCCCTTACCTGGCGATGATAAGCAACCGCCGCAAGAACAGGAAACCACGGCACAGGCGTTTATCGCTGAGGATAGTCCTTACGATAGAAATTCTCCGCCACGATATGCGAATCTCCCCCAGGGGTTAGAAAAGCAGGGGGAGCCTGCGAAACAGCCTCAAATACCGCAGCCCCAAACGGTATCTGAAGAACACAAGGAAAAAACGGGGGAGGCGGAGAAGATAAAACAGGAAGAGGAGATAAAAACAGAAACTACAATACAAACACCGAAAAGGGAACGACTCACCATCGGACGCGGCATCGTGCAGGAAGAGGCGGCGGAAGCGCTGCCAAACAGTGAAGGGGTGTTGTTTACCGATAAACAGGATGACACAAGCAATGAATCTGAGAAAAAAGATGAATCATTGCCATCGACGCTTCAAGAAGAGGAAACGGAAAAAAAGGACGAGGTAAAGTCAGAAAAATTTGCTGAAACAAAGGAAAAACTGAACAAGGACGCTTTTAAACCCGAAGAACCAGTACCTTCATCGGAAATGTCAGGTGTCGAACAACAACGCAGACTTGAAAGAGGGCTGGATGAGACAGAAAGTCCCGGTGAATTAAAGAAACCCAAGGTTTCCTTTAGTGTCAATGCAAAGGCAACGGGGGCAAGCAAAGATCCTGCGCTCTTTGAGGATACGATATCTAATGCTGCAATTCCAGGCGCGCCGTCTTTCAACGTACAAAAACATGAATATGCTTCTTATTTCAAGCATATTCGTGATAGAATATCGCTCTATTGGTTTCTTGGATACGGGACCCGCGCTGAGATAAAACTGGAAACCAAAGACGATAAACCAATTATTGTGGAATTTAAAGTTTTACCTGATGGTTCTATTGACGAGGTAAAGATAACGGATGATGCCGGGAATTTTCAACTGGCTTCGAGGCTTGTGTCCTCGATAAAAAATGCAGCGCCGCTGGACCCTTTCCCGTCCAATATCAAGGAACCGTCAATTGATGTAAAATTTAATTTCTATTTTTTCTAGGAGGGAGTAATACTTTGGAATGGCTAATAAGCGCTGGCCCGTTAATGTTTACATTGCTAGTCTGTTCTGTTTTATCCCTTGCAGTAATTATCGAAAGGGCAATAAATCTCCGCAGGGACAAAATATTAAGACCTGAAATCATTCAGACCATAGAATCAATCCGCAGTCAGGAAGACATACCCTTTGCAATATCAAAATGTGAAGTAATCTCAGGTCCTTTTTCAAATTTGGTGCGGCGAATACTCATGAATACCCATCTTCCAAGAGAGGAGAAACTTTTTGAGATACAGGCCGCCGGCAGACAGGAAATGAAGGCGCTTGAAAAAAGGCTTTGGATATTAGAACTTATTTACGTAGTAGCCCCTCTTCTAGGACTGCTAGGAACAGTGCTAGGGCTGGAAAATATCTTTGGAGTTATATCCGAACTGGGTCTGGGTCATGCCAAGGCATTCTCCGGAGGACTTGCGGTAGCCATTCGAAACACTGCGGTTGGGCTTTTTGTCGCAATTCCATCTATAATCGCCTATAGCTATTTTGACAAAAAAGTGGATGCCTTTGCCCTCGAAATGGAGGAATATGCCTTTCACATAATCAATAAGCTCTACCAATCTGAAAATACAGGGAGAAAATAACCATGCAATTCAGAGAAAAACGGGGAACAAGAACACCCATCATAAATCTTACACCCATGGTGGATGTGTTATTTCTGGTGCTTTTATTTTTTCTGATCACATCAAGCTTTATAGAACAACCAAACATCAAGCTGGAACTCCCTTCCACCAAATATGCCTCCACAAGCAAGCTTGAGGAACGGGTCTTGACGATTTCCCAGGATGGCAAGCTCTTCTTTCAGAAGGAGCCTGTTGAAAGGGAAGATCTTGTCTCGGTATTAAAGAATGCCTTTTCCAAACAAGATGACAAGACGCTTGTCATGCGGGCTGACAAAAACGTGTCGTACGGCGTCATCATAGACATCATGGACGCCGCTAAAGGGGCCGGCCTAAAACGAATTGTTGCCCCCACTATTTTTGAACCTGAAAAACGTTCTTGACCAGAATCGCCAGCCTCTCAAGAATCCTGAAATGATCCTCTTGAAAATATACCACAATGATTTTACAGTTACAATCGTACATAGGTTTTTCTTCCGGCTTGTCATGATGAGAAAAGGAAATAGTAATGGCTCATAGAAGTTCCCATAGAGAAATAATAAAATCACTGGGGCTTGTTTTTGGTGATATTGGAACAAATCCAATATTTACCGTTCCCATTATTTTTCTCCTCATAAAACCGACAGAGGCTAATGTAATGGGCGTCCTTTCTCTTATTATCTGGACGCTGATAATCATTGTTTGTGTAGAATATACATGGCTTGCCATGAGCCTTGGGCAGAGAGGCGAGGGGGGAACCATTGTTCTTATGGAGTCACTAATTCGTCTGCTTAAGTCAAATAGGCAGATAGCATTTGTTACGTTCCTTTCATTCATTGGGATATCCTTTCTTATCGGAGACGGTGTGATTACTCCTGCTATAAGCATACTGAGCGCGGTTGAAGGTATGCGCCTTATACCAAGGCTTGAAGGCATGAGACAGGAAATTCTTGTTTTTGTTGCAGGTTTCATTGCAATAATCCTCTTTGCCTTCCAGAGGAAAGGTTCTGAGAAGGTTGCAGGGGCATTTGGGCCCATAATGCTTGTATGGTTTTTATCCCTCTCGGTATTTGGTGTAATTTCAATAATGCAAGTTCCTTCAGTAATTAATGCCATAAATCCGTACTATGCGGTAAAATTTCTATCAGAGAATGGGATATCTGGTTTTTTTGTATTATCCGGTGTTTTCCTTTGTGCCACAGGCGCAGAGGCATTGTATGCTGATATGGGACATATAGGGAAGAAGCCCATTGTCAGGGCATGGTATTTTGTACTTATTGCCATCGTATTAAGCTATCTTGGACAAGGCGCTTTTCTTATCCAGCATCCAGGCGCAAAAAATGTGCTCTTTGAGATGGTATTTCAGCAGGCACAGACGCTTTACATCTTCATCCCTTTTCTTGTCCTCAGTATTATTGCCACAGTTATTGCCTCCCAGTCGATGATTAGCGGGACGTTTTCCATTGTCTACCAGGGCATTACTACCCGTATTATGCCCATGTTTAAGGTGGACTACACATCGAGCAAATTGAGGTCGCAGATTTTTATTGGGTCTGTTAACTGGTTCTTACTCGTTTCCGTTTTATGCATTATGTTTAAATTCAAGGAGTCCTATCGCCTTGGCGCTGCATATAGTTTGTCAGTAGCTGGTCCAATGGTTATTACCGGCATAATAATGACATGGATATTTTATTTGAAAGGTAAAATATTGAAAGGCGCCGTCTCGTGTCTCGTTACATGTGCTAACCTAGCATTCCTTTTGTCAAATATATACAAAATACCCATAGGTGGTTACTGGTCGATTATCATAGCATCTGTCCCGTTAAGTATGATTATAATATATACCGCAGGCCAAAAAAGGCTTTACAGGAAGGCCAAGCCCCTTAAGTTGGAAACCTTTCTCGTAGGTTACAATCAGGTTTATAAAAGTTTGAATAAAATTAAAGGGACCGCCCTCTTCTTTTCAAAAAATATAAATGAAATCCCTTCCTATATCGTTCACACCATGTTCGTCAACAATATCATTTATGAAGAAAATATTATCATTTCCATGGTCATACTGAATGAACCCTTTGGGGTTACTAGTTCTTTTATTGATAACCTTGCCGACGGGTTAAGGGTGTTTGAGATACAAGCCGGGTATAAGGAAGTTCTGAAGGTTGACGAGGTATTGAAGAAAGCAGGGATAACTGAAAAGGTTATCTTTTACGGTCTCGAAGATATCGTACCAAGCAATATAATATGGGGAATATTTTCAGTAATCAAAAAACTAACCCCAAGTTTTGTGCAATTCTATGAGCTTACGACACGCAGGCTACACGGAGTTGCCATGAGGATTGAGATGTGAAGGTTATAAGATTTTGTATGGTAATCGCATTGAGACAATAATCCCTATGTGGAACTATCGATTCCTTAGATTGGTTATTTTTTTTCTACTATAGTAAACGTTAAAAGAAAGTTGTCATTGCGAGGAGGAACGGTTGCGAGGCAAAGCCGAAGCAAACTTTAGGCAAGATTCCTCACTTCTTTCGGAACAGGCTCCGCAATCTCAAAACAGGGATTGCTTCGCTGTCGCTCGCAATGACGTTTTATGTCAACTTACTTAATACGTTCACTATAAATTACATGATCCGTGGAGAAGACGGAATTTATGGCTCATAGGAATTACATCGGTGGGATAATAAAATCACTTGGTCTTGTTTTCGGTGATATTGGAACAAGTCCCATATATACCCTTCCCGTTATCTTTCTTTTAACAAGGCCTACAGAAACGAATGTAATGGGAGTCCTTTCCCTTATTATCTGGACACTCGTAATCCTTGTTTCTGTGGAGTATGCCTGGCTTGCCATGAGCCTTGGCCGGAGGGGGGAAGGTGGAACTATCGTGCTCATGGAGTTACTTATTCGTTTTCTTAAGTCAAACAGGCAGATAGCATTTGTTACCTTCCTTTCATTCATTGGAATAGCACTTCTTATCGGCGATGGCGTAATCACCCCCGCGATAAGTATCCTGAGTGCGGTTGAGGGTATACGTCTCATACCAAGATTTGAGGGCATACGTCAGGAAATTATTATTCTTATTGCAGGTTTCATAGCAATAATCCTCTTTTCCATCCAGAAAAAGGGATCTGAAAAGATTGCGGGGGCATTTGGCCCCATAATGCTTGTATGGTTTTTATCACTCTCAGTATCCGGGGTTATCTCGATAATTCAGGTTCCAACGGTACTTAATGCCATAAATCCATACTATGCGTTGAAATTTCTGTCAGAGAACGGCGTGTCAGGCTTTTTTATATTGTCAGGGGTTATTCTTTGTGCAACTGGTGCGGAGGCGCTCTATGCCGATATGGGACATTTGGGAAAAAAGCCTATTATCAGGGGGTGGTATTTTGTGTTTATTGCCCTTATATTGAATTACCTTGGGCAGGGCGCTTTTTTTATCCAACACCCGGATGCAAAAAACATTTTCTTTGAAATGATCTTTCAACAGGTGCGTATCTCTTACCTCTACATCCCATTTCTCGTCCTCAGCATCACTGCCACGGTTATTGCCTCTCAGTCGATGATTACCGGGATGTTTTCTATCGTTTACCAGGGTATTACTACCCGCATCATGCCCATGTTTAAAGTACACTACACATCGAGTGAACTGAGGTCGCAGATATACATCCGGTTCGTTAACTGGTTTTTACTTATTTCTGTTTTGTTTATTATATTTGTATTCAAGGAATCTCATCGACTTGGCGCTGCGTATGGCCTGGCAGTGACCGGCACCATGGTTATTACCGGCATAATGATGACATGGATATTTTATCTGAGAGGTAAAATGCTGAAGGGCATCGTTTCACTGCTCGTAACCCTTGTTGATGTGGCGTTCCTTCTGTCAAATATATACAAGATACCCGTTGGCGGTTACTGGTCAATTATTATAGCGTCCATACCCTTAATCATAATCATAATATACACGTACGGTCAAAAAAGGCTTTACCGGAAAGCCAGGCCGCTTGCGTTACATACCTTCCTCGTAGGTTACAATCAGGTCTATAAAAGTTTAAGCAAAATCAAGGGGACTGCCCTGTTCTTTTCGAGAGATATACAAAAAATCCCTTCTTATATAGTTCATACAATGTTCGTAAACAATATCTTGTATGAGGAAAATATCCTCGTTTCCGTAATTACCCTGAATGAACCCTATGGAGTTGCTGGTTCTTTTATCGAAAACCTTGCGGATGGGTTGAGGGTGTTTGAAATACAAGCCGGATATATGGAAGTTCTGAAGGTTAATGAGATATTGCAGCAGGCAGGAATAACTGAAAAGGTTATATTCTACGGCCTTGAAGATATAGTGCCAAAGAATGTGATCTGGAAGGTATTTTCAATAATCAAGAAGTTGACCCCTACTTTTGTGCAATTCTATGAGCTTACACCACGCAAGCTCCACGGAGTTGTTATGAGGGTCGAGATGTGAAAAACTAGCCGTATCGAGAGAAATATGTCATGAAGATTTCCGACTTCCTGGACGACAAAACCATCATTACAAACCTCAGAGCAAGGGATAAGATAAGCGCACTGAGGGAAATAACAGGGATTCTCTATAAAGACGGAAAAATTAAAGACCGGGAGATTGTATTTAAAGCCCTTTTAGAGAAAGGCGCAATTGATGTAACAGTCCAGGGTGTGGCCTTCCCCAATGCAAGAATTGATGGGCTGAAAGAACCTGTCGCCTTACTTGCCATATCACACCACGGTATCAATTTTAATACAAAGGATCTTACCCACCTCATTTTCCTTTTTCTGACTCCTTTAGAAGAAACGGAACACCATTTACAAGTACACTCAAAGGCATCGGTAATTTTTAAGGACAGACAATTTCGTTACGCTCTTCAGCGGGCTGGAACTCCCAAAGAGGCCCTCCGTATTTTTCTCAATTATGAAAAAGGCGGGAAAGAGGTTTTTCTTTCACTCTCGATAGATGAAATATATGGAGAATTAAAAACAAGCCCTTCAGGGCTGTCTAAGGCAGAGGCAAAGAAACGGCTTGAGAGTTACGGGCCGAACATTTTAAAGGAAGTAAAAGGGAAACATCTTTTCTTCAGATTTGCAGAGAACTTGTACAACCTTCTTGCTATTCTTCTGTGGATTGGCGGAGGTCTTGCCTTTGTGGCTAATATGCCTCAATTAGCATGGGCAATATTTGCCGTAACACTCATTAATGCCATCTTTAGTTTCTGGCAGGAATACAAGGCAGAAAAGGCCATTGAAGCCTTGAAGAGACTGCTACCCAAAAAGGCCGAAGTATTAAGAGATAATGAAAAAGGGGAAATCTCTGTTGAGGAGCTTGTGCCCGGAGATGTTGTTATCTTAGAAGAGGGTGATAGTATATCGTCTGATGCCAGGCTCATAGATGCCTTCAATATGAGAGTAGACAACTCCGCTCTTACCGGTGAATCAAAACCGATATATAAAACATCGCATGCTGTGGCAGAAGGAAAGGAATTCCTGTGGACTGAACTGCCCAATCTTGTATTTGCAGGAACTACCGTTATCTCCGGCACAGGAAAGGGATTGGTAATTGCCACGGGAATGCATACTGAGCTTGGCAGGATTGCATCACTTACTCAAGGTATCAGAGAAGAAAAAAGCCCTCTCCAGAGGGAGATAGAAAAGGTTACCAGGGTAGTTACGATTCTTGCCGTAGTGATGGGTGTTGCCTTCTTTTTTCTTGGTACCTCCATTGGAAATCTCAGTGTTTCTGCTGCATTTATCTTTGCTATTGGTATTATCGTTGCCAATGTTCCCGAAGGATTGCTTCCCACAATGTCTTTATCATTGGCAAGGGCTGTTCAGAAAATGGCAAAAAGGAACGCCCTCATAAAAAGACTTTCGTCTGTAGAGACACTTGGGTCTACTACCGTAATTTGTACAGATAAGACAGGCACGCTTACTACGAATGAAATGAGCGTAACGAAAATATTTATCAATGGGAAACTAATCGATGTTACTGGTTCAAGATATGAGCCGGCAGGAAATTTTTATTACAGGGGAAGAAGTCTTTCCAGGGAAGAAATGAATAAAAACGGAATGGATATTTTTTTTGATACCTGCGTGCTCTGTAACAATGCAACCTTACTTCCTCCAAAACGGAATGGAGAAAGATGGGGTATAATCGGAGACCCTACCGAAGCAGCGCTTCTTGTGATGGCTGCCAAAGGAGGTGTAAATATTGAAGCGAGGAGGAACGCCTTGCCGGGAATTGGCCAACTTCCATTCGAGGCTGTGAGGAAAAGAATGACCTCTATTAATCTCTCTGATGAGGAACAACCGGTAGCCCATGTGAAGGGGTCGCCTAAAGAGATACTCAATCTCTGCACGAGCATATTTATGAATGGGAAAGTGCAATCTTTAACAGATTCAGAACGGGAAGTTATTGTATCACGGAATGATTTTATGGCGAAAGAAGGTTTGCGGGTGTTGGGTTTTGCATATAGACCTTTAGATTTCTCAGAAGGCTTTACCATAAAAAACACAGAAAATGATCTAATATTTCTGGGACTGGCAGGCATGATGGACCCCCCAAGGCCGGAAGTGCCAAAGGCCATAGAATTATGTCACAGGGCGGGAATAAGAGTCGTTATGATTACCGGAGATTACGGCCTTACAGCCCTTTCGGTCGCAAAAAAGATAGGACTGGTAAAAACCGAACATCCAAAGGTAATAACAGGTTTAGAACTTACCGAAATGGACAATGGTGTGCTTGAAAAACTTTTAAAAGAAGAAGAGGTAATATTTGCAAGGGTGTCGCCGGAGCACAAGATGAGGATAGTTACCGCCTTCAAAGATATGAACGAGGTTGTGGCTGTGACCGGTGACGGTGTGAATGACGCCCCGGCGCTTAAAAAGGCTGATATAGGAGTTGCTATGGGGATAAGAGGCTCGGACGTGGCTAAAGAGGCTGCTGCCATGATCCTGACCGATGACAACTTTGCCTCCATTGTAGCCGCTATAGAAGAAGGCAGGGCTGTTTTCTCCAATATCAAGAAATTTGTAACCTACATATTTGCCAGCAATATCCCTGAAATAGTGCCATTCATAGCCTTTGTGCTTTTCAAGATACCCCTCCCCTTAACAGTTATGCAGATATTGGCGGTTGATCTGGGAACCGATATGGTTCCGGCGCTTGCATTAGGGGCAGAACCTCCAGAACCTGGAATTATGGATAAACCTCCCCGTCCGAGGAATAAGAGGCTTTTAGACTTGCCGTTACTCCTCAGGGCTTACTGTTTTCTGGGTCCCATGGAAGCAGTCGCTTGCATGGCGGGGTTCTTCTTTATTTACTTCCAGCATGGCTGGAGACCGGGAATGACGATGGCGGACTCCGGACACATTTATCTTACCGCCACTACCATGTCTCTTGCCGGTATCATAGCAACCCAGATAGGAAACGTCTTTGCATGCAAGACAGAGAAGGAATCGCTTTTCAAGGTGGGTTTCCTGAGTAATCGGCTTGTATTGCTGGGAATAGCGTCGGAATTGATGATTATCTCAGTTCTTGTCTATACTCCATTCTTCCAAAGGATATTCGGCCTTGCGCCAATAGGGTTAAAGGATTAGGGATTCCTTTTCGCCTTTACACCCTTTCTCTTCCTGATGGAAGAGGCAAGGAAGTGGATAGTAAGGAGATGGTGGAGCTAAAATTCGCCATGTTCTTATAGAAGATTAATTATTTAAAGTGAAAGATGAGTTAGAAACCATTACAATAATGCAAAAGAAAATATCGATATTTATTTTTTAAGATGTGACCCTGCGACCTTACAAAATACTATTGAGAAATAAATTTTATACTCTACAACAATTAAAATATGTCTATTAAAAAAAAGTGGTCAAAAATGGGAAAAACAATTAAAGCAAGATTTTCCAAGGGTGTAATTGAACCAATGGAAAAAATAGATGTTGCAAAAGGAAAGGAACTTACTATAACCATAATCGAGATTCCTTCTAAACGTGAAGAAGATGCATTTGAAGGATATGCGGGAAGATGGAAGGGAACTATTGACGCTGAAAAACTAATAAAAGACATTTATGAAGATCGCCTTATATCTACCAGAAATGAGCCAAAATTATGATACCTTCGTATCTCATTGATACCGACTGCCTTTTTTATAATTTAACCCTTCTTACCAATAATATAAGACATTTTAAAATGGTGGAAGGGTTGAATATTGTTTCAATAAAATAGTCAAACCACATAAATAAACGGAATCGGTGTCCTTTTTTTACAATTTTATTTAATGTTATCATAAAATAAGAGTATCCAAACAATGAACCTCTTTTTGGATGCAGGAATGAAGGGAAACCCCTACGCCTCGGATGTCCTGTCTTCACTGGAAAGATTTGTCATAAAATAAAATTAAGTTATATGACAAAATGTGAAAATAAATTAAGAGACCTTATTAAAGGTGATTTACGCACCCTGATAGATGCGGTATGGGCACAAGCCAAAATGACATATCATAATTTTCAAAAAGGAGACAATATTCAAGGTACTATACATTGTGAAGCTGTTGAGATGAATTTGTGCAAATTAATCCCGGATAACAAGAAAGAAACTGGTTTAAAGCAAATTGATCTTTTCATTCTTTCTGCTGCTGCATGCTTACATGATATTGGAAAAGTAGAAAGTAATGCTCCAAAAGTATTCAAAAGCAATCATGGTAAGAAATCTATGGAGATAATTTTAGGAAATTATGAAAAACTAGGTCTTGACAAAGGGCGAGCAATAGCAGTCGGATATATAGTAAGCGTCCATGACGATGGGAACTTAGAAGAATTACCGAAAACACCCGTAGCAATTGGCAGTGATAGCGTAAATATTATTGAACTTGCAGCGGTGTTCAGATTGGCAGACATGCTTGACACCTCATATCAAAGGGCACCGGAAATTATTAGCGATATAAAATATTCGGAAGAACTTATCCCGCCGAAATGGAGTGGCAGACAATCAATTACTGGTTGGTATTTAGATCGAGACAACAGAATTGTTCTACAAGCAGCTCCTGAAAAATATAATGAAACAGATGCAGTATATGCTCTCTTGGCTATGATGAAAGAAGACCTTTCAAAAATATCTCCTCATCTGAAATACTATGGATATCCATCTGAATTAGGCGAACTTGATATAAGAGGCGTTTTTCTTGATTCTCACTTAAAACAAAGAGCCACACTACAAAGGCCATTTCCTGGGATGGCATTTTATACTAAAGATGATGCAGGCATATTCAAAGGCAGAGATGTTGAAATTAAGAAATTACTGTCAAATATTAGCAGTTGGCCCATTACACTCCTAATAGGTGAGTCTGGTGCAGGTAAAACTTCGCTAATACATGCAGGTCTTTTCCCAAAATTAGAAACTATGGCATGGAAATTCGTCTGGACTAGACCATTCGATAACCCAAAAGAAAATGTTAAAAAGATGCTTTGGTCTGTATTTTTTGAAGGGGAGGTTGATCAAAAGAAAAGTCTCCTAGACATAATGAAACAAGCTGCAAATAAGAGTAAACCTCACAGGCTGTTAATTGTTATGGACCAATTTGAAGATGTATTAAATTGCAATGTTCAAGAAATCTTAGATGCTTTTATTAATGACTTAGTCGCTATACAGACTGGTACTATAATACCGAGTCTAAGAGTATTAATCTCATTTCGTGAGGATGCTCAAGTAAAACTTAATTCCAGATTATTAAAAAAAATTACTGGCTCTGCTCTGCAATTTCCAAGTGTCGAATTGGAACGTTTAACGAGAGAAGGGGCAAAAACTGCAATATTATCGGGGTTTGAAAATGCTGGTATCGGATTGGATGTAAGAATAGAAGAAGGTCAGAGGCAGTTAATTGAAATAATACTTGATGACATTCAAAAAGCAGATGATCGTCTTTACCCTCCATATGTCCAGATGGTAGCGGAAACTTTATGCAAAAAGATTGATACGAATAATCCAGTAATTACAAAGGATATGTATTTAGACCAATTGAAAGGTGCGGATAATGTAATTGCGCGCTATTTAATAGAGCGAATAAATGAATTTGGCCAACAGAAAGCCAATGCGGAAAAAATATTGATATTCTTAACATCATCGGCTGGTAAAAAAGTGCAGAAAAGCTTGATGGAGTTGAGCTGTGAAACAGATATAGGGATTAATGAGTTAAAAGAAATTTTAAGTAAAATGATTGATCTTAGATTGGCAAGGGCTATTGATAATGAAAAATTTGAAATAATCCACGATTATTTGGGTAAAATAGTTGATGAAGAATTGGTAAAAAATGAAGATAGAATAATCAAGTTTCTAAATGAACAACTAACTTCATCTTACCAAAGATATAAAGAACACAGATCTCCCATCATGGATTTTCCTTTTTTAGCAAATTTATATGAAAATAGGAAAAAAATTGTAACTATTCAGCGTATGTTCGCTCACAATCGCTATGAGCAAACAAAATCCGGCAATTCACCGCGAAATAGCATCTTTAATGCCTGGCTCAAATTTACCCCTTGTTTTCGACAGGTTGAGA
>Ga0082335_1006617_pt1 | contig 14727 bp, 11 predicted proteins | sample Subgrocontami58m_FD_72375 | JGI IMG/M metagenome (GOLD analysis project Ga0082335, IMG submission 72375) | Subsurface groundwater microbial communities from S. Glens Falls, New York, USA - GMW37 contaminated, 5.8 m (SPADES assembly) (version 2) ...
GTTCTTGGCGGCTCGGCTTGGGCGGCAAAGTCCACCTTACTCTGTTATCCCCAGCTCTGCGCGGAATGACGTGTAGGTGAACGTGGAAAACGTCTTGACCCGCTGCGGAGCCATCGGCCAACCATAAGTTCACGCCATCACAGGGTGTATGCGATCGTCTTAATGCCTGCTCCACACCAAGCGCTACTTCGCTCATGCGACATGCTAACTTGGGGTCAAGTTCGTGAAGGCGGGCAACGTGTTGCCTGGGTACGATCAGCGCGTGGCCAGGGTTTACTGGCTCAATGGTCATGAAGGCCGCTACGAGGTTATCCTGATGCACGAAACTGGCTGGAGACTTACCAGCTAAGATTGCACAGAAGATACAAGCATCTGTTTCCACCTAGTCCCCCTTTTCCACCAACAAGGCCGAGCGTTCAAACTGATACACTACCAAGCATGGACCTTTTCTCTGGTCAGGGTCTCGGGAACGGACCGCCGCCTTTAACAACAAAAGGGGCTGACATGATGTCAGCCCCTTTTGTCTTGCGCTTACTCAGTTCGGCAGCCAGCTCGCCAAGGCAGGCCGCACAGCCTTAGGTCTTCACCACTTGCTTGGCCAACTCGGCGTTGTGGGCGGTATAGCTCTTCCACTTCTCAGGGACCTCGTCCTCCGGGAAGATCGCCTCCACGGGACACTCCGGCACGCAGGCCCCGCAATCGATGCATTCCTCGGGATGGATGGTGAGGATATCGAACTCGTCCTTGTCGTAGATGCAGTCCACCGGGCAAACGGCGATGCAGCTCTTGTCCTTAACCCCCACGCAGGGCTCGGTAATAACGTACGTCACGGGCCTGCTCCCTCCTTCGCCTGGCGGCTACCCCGTCAGGCGTCTCTGCAAGTCAACTATGGGGCCTAACTCGCGTTATGATAGCATATCCGAGCCGCCCGTTGTCAACCGGGGAAGCACCGCCCATCTGGACGACGACCAGATGTCGAAGGCGCTTGTGAGGCGCGACGCCCTTAGTCTATCATGCGCTAATCTATTATCCTGGCCAAATCGCGGAGAAGGGAGGGTTGCCGTGGAGCCGACGAGCCACTTTGTCGAAGCCAACGGGCTGCGCATCCACTACCTGGAGTGGCCGGGCCAGGGGCCGCCGATGGTGATGGTCCATCCCACGGGCTTCCTGGGCCGTATCTGGGCGCCCTACGCCGACCAGCTGGCGCCCCGCTACCGGGTGGTGGCAGTGGACACCCGGGGCCACGGAGACAGCTCCAAACCCGAGTCGGGATATGGCTGGGACCAGCAAGCCTCCGATCTAGAAGCGATCATGGATGCCCTGGGCCTGCGGGCAGCCCTGGGCGTGGGGCATTCGGCCGGCGCCACCGCTATCGCATTGGCCGCCGCCGCGCGCCCGGAGCTCTTCGCCAAGGCAGTCCTCATCGACCCCATCATCTCGCCCCGTGGGGAGACCCCCGCCACAGATGCTCAACCCCCGCGCCCCAACATCGCCGAGGCGACCAAGAAGCGCCGGGCCATCTGGGACAGCCGCCAGCAGATCTACGAGTCCTTCAGCCCGCGCTTCCCGTTCAAGGACTGGCGCCCCGAGTTCCTCTGGGCCTACATCAACCACGGCACCCGCGACCTGCCCGCTGGCCAGGTGGAGCTTAAGTGCCCGCCCCATCTGGAGGCCCAGATGTATACGCAGAATCCCGGCTTCGATCACTTCCTGCACCTGCGCCAGGTTGCGTGCCCGGTGCTCTTGCTGCGCGGTGCCCTTACCGACCGCTTCCCCCGGGCGGTAGCCCAGCGCATGGAGCGAGAGATGCCCCACTGCCGATGGGTGGACGTGGCGGGCGCCAGCCATTTCGTGCCCATGGAGAAACCCGACGAGGTGACCGCACTGCTGCTGGGCTTTTTCCAGGGCGCCAGCTAAGACCAGGGGCCTCAGGCCTGCTCGCGCGGTCCAACTGTAAGGAGGGAGCCATGGCAGGTCCCCTGGAAGGTGTCCGCGTCCTAGACCTCACCTGGATCCTCTCCGGCCCCTACTGCACCATGTTGCTGGCCGACCTGGGGGCCGAGGTCATCAAGATCGAGAAGCCGGGCATGGGCGACCTGGCCCGGGGCAACGGCCCTCTCCTGGACGGCGAGAGCTCTTATTTCCTGAGCGTCAACCGCGGCAAACAGGGCGTGACCCTGGACCTCTCCCAGCCCCGCGGCCGCGAGCTCTTCCTGGCGCTCTGCAAGCGCGCCGACGTGGTGATCGAGAACATGGTCCCCGGCGCGGTCAAACGCCTGGGCGTGGACTACGCGGCCGTCCGGGCGGTGAACCCCCGCGTCGTGTACGTCTCCATCTCCGGGTTCGGGCAGACCGGCCCCTATGCCCTGCGTCCGGCCCTGGATGTCATCGTCCAGGGCATGGGCGGCATCATGAGCCTGACCGGTGAGCCGGGCGGGCCGCCCATCCGACCCGGCGCGTCGCTGGGCGACATCGCCGCCGGGCTTTTCGCCGCCGTGGGCATCCTGGCCGCCTTGCACGAGCGGGAGCGCAGCGGGGAGGGACAGCACCTGGACGTCGGCATGCTGGACTGCCAGCTGGCGGTGGTGGAGAATGCCTTCTCGCGCTACTTCGCCACCGGCCAGGTGCCGGGGCCCCTGGGCACCCGCCACCCGGCCTTCACGCCCTTCCAGGCTTTCCAGACCACCGACGGCTGGATTGTCGTCGCCATCGTCGGCGGCGAGAGGAACCAGTGGCCGCTCTTCTGCGCCGCCATCGGCCAGCTGGAGCTCATCGACGATCCTCGGTTCCAGGACGGATACTCTCGCACCCAGCACTACACCGACCTGGAACCCATACTGACCTCCGCGCTACGCACCCGCAGCAGCGCGCAGTGGCTGCAGGCCTTCACCGAGATGGGGATACCCTGCGGGCCCGTGAACAACATCGCCCAGGTGGCCCAAGACCCCCAGGTGCAAGCCCGGGAGATGATCGTAGAGGTGCCCCACTCCAAGCTGGGCACCAGCAAGCTCATCAACACCCCCATCAAGCTCTCGCGGACGCCCGCCGGCCCGACCCGCGGCGCGCCCCTCCTCGGAGAGCACACAGGGGCCGTGCTGGCCCAGTGGCTCGGGCTGCGGGACTTCGACCTGCGCAAGCTGGTCGAGCAGGGCGTCGTCCAGCCCCCGGCGGCCACCCAGCCCCCGTCTCCTCCCAACCCTGCGGGCTAGGTGATGGCCACTCGCGGCGGAGCGAACAGCGCCCGCGGTCCAGCGCCGTGGCGCGTTTCTTGACACCTTTGCGGGCGGTGTGGGATACTCCCGCTGCCCTCCTGGCCCAGAGAGTGGGGGGAATCATGGTTTCTGGGAGGCCCTGACAAGCAACGATGAACACCACCGAGTTCCTGGCCATCGCCTCGGCCATCTGCCCCGACAAAGAGGCCCTCGTTTTTGAGGGCCACCGTATAACCTACGCTCGGCTTGCCGAGCGGGTCAACCGGCTGACCAACGTGCTGCAAAAGTTAGGCGTCGGCAAGGGCGACCGGGTGGCCTTTTTGCACGTGAACTGCCCCCAGGCCACCGAGGCCTACTTCGCCACCGCCAAGGCCGGCGCGATCTACGTGCCCCTGAACTTCCGCGCCCGGGCCGATGAGTTGCAATACATGATCGACACCGCGGGAGTGAAGGTCCTATTCGTGGGCGAGCGCTACATACCTCTTATCGCCCAGGTGAGGAAGCGGCTCCCCAGCGTGCAGGGGTTCATCTCCATGGAGGGGAAGGCGCCCGGCTGCCAGGAGTACGAGGCCCTCCTGGCGGAGAGCAACGCCGAGGACGAGAGCAGCGACATCTCCGACGACGACACCACCATTATCATGTATACCGCGGGGACCACCGGCTTCCCCAAGGGCGTGATGCTCACCCACAACAGCTTTGGGGTCTATATGGCCAACAACGTGACCCCGGCCGACCCCGATACGGTGGAAAAGAATATCCTCACCGTCCCTCTCTATCACATAGCCGGCATGCAGGCCCAGCTCGCCGCCATCTACGGCGGCCGCACCATAGTGATGCAGCGCCAGTTCGAGGCGGCGGAGTGGCTGCGGCTGGTGGAGCAGGAGCACGTGGGCAGAGCGATGATGGTCCCCACCATGCTGAAGCAACTCCTGGAGCACCCCGACTTCAAGCAGCGGGACCTCTCCTCCTTAAAGGTCATCACCTACGGCGCGGCGCCCATGCCCCTGGAGGTGATCAAGCGGGCGGTGAAGGCGCTGCCCCAGGCCCGCTTCATCAACGCCTTCGGCCAGACCGAGTCGGCCTCCACCATCACCATGCTGGGGCCCGAGGACCACGTCCTGGAGGGCACCGCGGAGGAGATCGACAAGAAGCTCAGGCACCTGTCATCCATCGGCAAGCCCATGGACGATGTGGTCATCCAGATCATGGACGAAGAGGGCAACTTCCTGCCCCCGGGCGAGGTGGGTGAGATAGTAGCCATGGGGCCGCGACTCATGAGCGGCTACTGGAAGGACGCGGAGAAGACCCAGACCACGATCGTGGACGGCTGGCTCCACACGGGCGACCTGGGCTATATGGACGAGGACGGCTACATCTACCTAGCGGGGCGGGCCAAGGACATGATCAAGCGCGGCGGCGAGATGGTCAGCCCGGAAGAGGTGGAGAACGTTTTGCAGTCCCACCCCGCCATCGACGAGGCCGCCATCATCGGCGTCCCCGACGACAACTGGGGCGAGGTGGTGCGGGCCATCGTGGTCAAGAAGGCCCACAGCCGAATCAGCGCCGACGAGCTTACCGAGTTCTGCCACCAGCGCCTGGCCAGCTTCAAGAAACCGGAGTCCGTGGTCTTCGTGGACGAGCTGCCCCGCAACCCCATGGGCAAGGTTCTGAAGCGGGTGCTGCGCGAGCAGTACGGCAAGGACTACAAGGTCAAAGCCTGAACCTCAGTGTACCGTTCGTGGTGAGCCGAGAGTTTACCCTGAGCGAAGCCGAAGGGAACCACGACGCGTCCCGACCGCATCCCGCCGCTGACCCGCCCGCCGAACACTGAGCTTAGCCAACCCCAAGCCCAACAGTGACCACGCCACCCTCGGCCAGTTGAGCGATTACACTGTCCCGAATCTGTCCTCGCTTACCCCTCACATCTTGCCGTCGCCACACCAATCGGGAGCTACATCGCGGAAGGCGTTGTCGGTAAGCTGGACCAGATTGGAGCCGTCAGCGTTCATAATGTAAATCTCTTCGTCGCCATCGCGGTCTGACCAGAAGATGACTCTCGCCCCATCGGGCGACCAAGAAGGGTTGGCATCTCGGCCTGGATTGTTCGTCAGGCGCAGCGGACTGGAGCCGTCGGTGTTCATCACATATATCTCTTGGTTGCCGTCGCGATCTGACCAGAATGCAATCTTTCGACCATCCGGGGACCAGAATGGATTGAAGTCGCGCGCCGGGTTGTCGGTCAGACGGGTGACATTGGAGCCGCCGGCATCCATCGCGTATATCTCGGTGTTACCGTCGCGAGTGGAGAAGAAGGCGATCTTCCTTCCATCGGGAGACCAGGCGGGTAGCTGGTCGACTCCAGGGTTAACGGTCAGACGGGTCTGGTTGGACCCGTCACTATCCATCACATATATTTCGTTGTTCCCGTCCCGGGCGGACCAAAAGGCGATCTTGCTGCCCTCGGGCGACCAGGCGGCATTTTGATCTGTGGCTGCGCTGCTCGTGAGCCGCCTGAGATTGGATCCATCCGCGTCGATCACATAGACATCATTGTTGCCGTCCCTGTTGGAATGGAAAGCTATCTTTTTACAGTCGGCTGACCAAGAAGGGTTTTGGTCACCGGTCGAGTTGTTGGTCAGACGGGTCTGGCCGGAGCCGTCGGGGTTCATCAGATAGAGCTCGGCGTTGCCATCGCGGTAGGACTCGAACACGATTGGTCCAAGACCTGGCAGGGAAGCGGTCGGTACCGGGGTAGGAGTAGTGGTTGCGGTAGCTGTCGGGGCCGGCTGAGTCGTCGGCGTGGGGTTAGGCCTCGGTGTCGGCGTTGGCGTGGGCGGCGCTGTAGGTATGGGCGTAGAGGTTGGCCTGAGCGTGGGCGTTGGCAGCGAGCTGGGTGTGGCGGGGAGCGCAGGTGATGCGGTAGGCTCAGGGACAGGAGTTGTTTGAGCCTGAGCACAGGCCAGCAGCCAGGCCATGCCTAACGCCAGAGTACATAGGGCAAGTAGCTTTCTTCTCATGGCTCATTTTATCGCTTCTGGCAACTCGACTGGCTCGCAAGGACTGCAAGGTCGAGGCCTGACGCCGGGTCGGCTATCCTACGCCGAAGCGCCGCCCAAGCGCGGCCGCCCGCAGTACCCCCGTTAATCCACCCGCCGTATGCTGAAGCTGGGCAAGTCCACAGTACTCGAACTTCCTGCGGCCTGACCTAGACCGTTGCCCGGTCAATTGCCAGCGGGTGATCGCCTGATATACTGGGCGTGCAGGCGTACAGCCATATAAACGCCCAGACGCCTAGGGAGAAGGCATGTCCAAGCGTATGACGGTAATCTTCGAGGATGAGGTGCTGTATACGGCCTTGAAGGTGGAGGCGGCGCGAAAGGGCCGCCACGCTAAGGATATTGTCGCCGAGGCCGTGAGCGAGTGGTTGGAGGCCAGGGAGGACGAGGAGCTACGCGTCGGCCTGGAGGAGGCGCGCGCTGAATGGGAGCGCCAAGGGGGCGTGGAGGCCAGAGAGTTCTTCCGTGACCTGAACCATAGCTCAGCACAATAGAGATGCCCCTTAGACCGGCTCAGGGCACGTTTTACCGAGTTGAGCTGGCCCCAGCAGCCCAACGAGACTTAAGGCGATTGCCCCGGGAAGCCCAGGCTAGGCTGGCAACGCCCATCCTGGCCCTGGCAGAGAACCCTCGCCCCACTGGAGCACGCAAGCTTCGAGGGGAGGAGCGCACCTGGCGCATCAGGGTTGGACCCTACCGGGCCGTCTACGACATCCATGACGACCGAGCGCTGGTGGTCATCCTCAAGGTCGCTCGCCGGAGCGAAACAACCTATAGGCGATAGCGTTCTGCGACCGGCCCAGGTGTCCAGGCTGCCTGCCGCACCCCCCGCTGGCTCTGCTTTTCACACTGAGGGAATTTCTATCGGCGTCTACTTGTACGCCTGCGTCGGCGTCGATGGATGTACCAGCCGCCATAGCCCATCCTCAACGGTAGGCCAGTAACTTCTTTAACGATAACACCAGAAATAAACCAGATGCTTATCGCTCCTATCCAGATTATTGCTCCTGATAACCATAATCCTTGCTCTTTCCAAGTGGATCCTACGGCGAACACTAATAACCCGGCGATTTTCGTCCCACCACTTAGCCACTTCGAGATAGCGTACTCCAAACCACGGTCTTGTCCGCTCTCCTCTGCCTGGACGGCTCCTTGGGCAAACCGGCGAGAGGCGCGCCATGTCCAAACAAGATCTGCGGCCTCGATCAGAATGAAAAAGACAGCACCGATGACAGCGACAGTAGTCTGGTGGAGCAGCCAGCCGACTAAGAGCAAGCCATCTGCCGCAACCAGGGATGTAGGCTTGATGTTCACCAATTGATCTACTCGTAACCAATTACGACGCTGAGCTTGCATAACCTCGAAGCCCACGGCCAAGGCCTACTACGCCATCACACCTGCACCCCCAGCGCGCGGTAGACCGCCAGGTACTGCTCCACGTTGCCGGGCTGGTACCAGGGCTGGGCGTGCAGCACCCGTCCGTCCTGGCCGATAACGAAGACCGCCCGCCGCGAGCGCTTACCGTCCTCGCCCGCCACTCCGTAGAGCCGCGCCACTGACAGGTCGGGGTCGCAAGCCAGGGGGAAGGGGACGCCCGCCTTCTCCACGAAGCGGCGGTGCGACTCCAGGCTGTCGGCGCTGATGCCCACCACCTGGGCGCCCAGCGCCTTCAGGTTCGGGTAGTCGTCCTGGAAGGCCGCCAGCTCGGTGTTGCAGATGGGGGTGTCGTCCTCGACGTAGAAGGCCAGCACCACCGGGCCCTGGGCCAGGAGCTGGCCGAGGGACAGGGGCCCCTCTGTGGAGGCGAGGGTGAAATCGGGGGCAGGTTGGCCGGGCTCGAGGGGCATGGGCACACTAGCTCTTGCGGTCGGTGAGGCCGCCCAGGAGGTCTAGCGGACCGTGGGGCTGGTGAGGCTCACCATGCGGCGCGGGGCCAGGCCCCGTAGCCTCCTCCAGCTCGGCGAAGGTATGCACCTCGGGGAACTGCTCGGCGAGGGCGCGCTGAAGTACGCCAAAGTTCTGGCGGCAAAGCTCCGCAATCTGGCCCACGGACTGGGCTTGACCGTTGAACGCCTCCACGATGGCCTGCTCGAACTCCTTCACGCCGTCCATGGAGTCATTGAAGGTGCCAATGAACTGCTTGTAGTCCTCTAGGAGGCGGGGGACGGTGTCCTGGTAGGCCTTCAGCAGCCCCGCGTGCTGCTTCTCCAGGACGCCCAGCCGCTCTTGCAGGGACTGCAAGGCAGCGGCGATCCCCTCCAGGGTGGCGGGGCTGCCCACGGTGAGCTTGGGCGGGTTGGCGCTCCTGTCGGCGGGCGGCTGCTCTGGCATGCGGTTTCCCTTTCCGAAGCCTGTTCACTTCAAGACCCTCTCCCTTGAAGGGAGAGGGAGGGGTGAGGGTGAAGTCTTCCCCCTCTTCCCAGCCTTCTCCCTCCAGGGGAGAAGGAACACAGGCAGCTACCGCGCCGCCGGTTTTGAGATGACTCCTATGACTTGGCCGGAGGAGCGGCGGGCTCCTCCTCCAGGGCATCGGCCAGGATCTCGGCGATGTCGCGCACCCGCACCTTCTCGGCGACGCCCTTGGAGCGCACGCCTTCCTCCAGCATCTGAATGCAGAAGGGACAAGCGGTAGCGGCGACCTCGGCCTGGGAGGCGATGACATCGTCGGTGCGCAGCCAGCTCACTCGCTGCGCCGGCTCCTCCTCAATGTACATCCTGCCGCCGCCGGCGCCGCAGCAGAGCCCCTGATTGCGGCTGCGGCGCATCTCCACCAGCGGCTCCTGGACCGCGGCCTGCAGCACCTCGCGCGGCGCCTCGTAGACCCCGTTGTGGCGCCCCAGGTAGCAGGAGTCGTGGAAGGTGACCCGCTGCGCGCTCTTGCGCCGGGGCTTGACCCGGCCCTCCTTCACCAGGCTGGCGATGAACTGGGAGTGGTGGACGACCTCGCCCTTCCAACCCAGCTGAGCGTACTCGTTGCGGAAGGTGTTGAAGCAATGAGGACAGGCGGTGACGATCTTCTTGACCTGATACTTCTTAAAGAGCTCCACCACCTGCCGGGCCTGGGTCTGGTAGAGGTACTCGTTGCCCAGCCGCCGGGCCGGGTCGCCGTTGCAAGTCTCCTCGGAGCCCAGGATGCCGAAGCTGACCCCGGCGGCCTTGAGCACCTTGGAGATGGCTTCAGACACCTTGAGGTTGCGCTCCTCCAGGGCGCCCTGGCAGCCGACCCAGTAGAGCACCTCCACGTGTCCGTCTTGGGAGAGCTCCTTGACCTGGAGGCGCTCCGCCACCTGGGAGCGGGCGAACTGGGTGCCCTTGACGGGATGGCCGCGCTGCTCGATGTTGCGCAGCGCCTGCTCCGCCGTGGCGGGCAGCTCCCCACGCTCCATGACCAGCTGGCGGCGCATCTCCACGATGGTGGGGACGTGCTGGACCGCCACCGGGCACTCCTCCATGCAGGCGCCGCAGGTGGTGCAGGCCCACAGCTCCTCGGGCGTGATGACGTCGCCGATCAGCTTGCGTCGGGGCTCGCCGCCCACCAGGTGGACTCGGCGCTCCTCCACCAGGTTATCCTTGATCTTTTCGACGATATCCATGGGGGAGAGAACCTTGCCCGTCAGGTGGGCGGGGCAGTTGTCGGTGCAGCGGCCGCAGACGGCGCAGGCATAGCCGTCCAGGAGCTGTTTCCAGGTGAAGTCTTGCACCCGGCTGGCGCCGAAGTGTTCTTGCTCCTCCAGTTTCTCGATGGTCGGCAGCGTCCCCCGAGGTTGTAGCGAGTGAAAAAAGGCGTTGAGGGGCGAGGCGACCATGTGAAGGTGCTTGGAGAAGGGGATATAGACGCCGAAGCTCAAGATAATCAGCACATGGGCCCACCAGAAGAGGCCGTGGAACAGGTTGGCCGCGTCAAAGCTGATGCCGGCGGCCTGCCAGACCTGCCCCAGGGACCAGCTTATCGGCGCCCAGCGCCAGGGGACGTCCCCTCCGGCCAGCCCCTGCGCGGCGATGTCCATGGACTCGTACCCCAGGGTGGTGACCATGAGGCTGGAGATGAACAGCAAGATGCGGGCGGCGTCCCAGCTCCTGAGCTTGGCCAGCCGCGGGGGACGCGCCAGCCAGCGCCGCACCGCCGCCCAGGCCAGCGCCAGCAGTATCCAGCCCGCCGCCATATCCAGGATGAAGCTGTAGACATGCTTGCCCGGCGCGCTCAGGATGGTGCGGGAGAAGTCGCGCCAGGCGGAGTCGCCAAAGATGAATACGAGGTAGCTGGCGAAGAAGAGAAGGAAACCCCAGAAGATGAGGGCGTGTCCCAGGCCGGCGAAGTCGCGGCGGCCCGTCCTGGGGTCCGGGCGGGCGACGCGCTGGAGCACCTTCTTCTGCCCCAGCACGATGATGGTCATCTGGCGCAGACGCTGCAGCGGCCGGTCGAGGAGCATCGTCCTCAGGTCGTCCTTGCGGCCCAGGAGGACCAGACGGAAGACACGCTGGTAAAGGGCGTAGGCCGACAGGCCGAAGAAGACGGCGGCGGTGATATAGACCGCCACCGCCAGGGGTATCACGCCAAATAGATCGCCCGGCGGGGAGAGGACAGATAGGACTGGCGGCATCAAGACCCTCCACCTTCAATCGGCGGGGGCCAGTGTAGCATGCGCGTCCTGGCCGCAGCAAGGCAAGTACCCAGGTCACACGAAAACAGGCCTCTGCCGGCATGCAGAGGCCTGTTATTTGTGGACCTGACGAATCCGGAGTCTCAGATGGCGCACTCGCCTTCGCCCCGCTCGACCTGGTAGAGCTTGCGCTGGCCCCAGTCTGTGTAGGCCTCGGGGTCCTGCGCCAGGGACTTGACGCTGGCAAAGGGCGTTACCAGGACCTTGATACGCTCCACCCCGACCCGGTCCACCCAGCTTTCGAAGCTCTCCAGGGTCTGGCGCTCTTGCAGATAGGTGCCCAGGACGGTCTTCATGGCCTGGGGTGCGTGCTTGGCTGCTACCTTGCCGACCCGCGCCCCGTAGCGGGCCACCTGCTCGCTGAGGATGCCCCCGCCGATGAACATGTCGTAGGCCGGGACCTGGCGCCCATCGACGTGGAAGGAGGCGCCCTGGAAGCCCAGACTGCCCAGGTGGTGTTGGCCGCAGCCGTTGGGGCAGCCGCTCATCTTGATCCGCAGACTCCTGAGCGCTGGGTCTTCGAGGTCCAGCTCGCGCACGGCCTTGGACAAGGCCACGGCGAGGCCGCGGGAGGCGGTTACGGCGAGGCTGCAACTGTCGGCGCCGGGGCAGGAGACGACGTCGGCGAGGGTCTCGGCGCCAGGCTCGGCCAGGTCCGCGGCCTTGAGGGCTGCATAGAGGTCGGGCAGGAGGGCCTCCGGCACCCAGCGCAGCACCAGGTTCTGCTGGACGGTGGTGCGCAGGCGACCGCCCGCGTACTGGCGGCAGATGGCGGCCAGGTCGTGGAACTGCTTGGGCTTGAGGTCCCCCAGGGGCAGGGTCACGTAGGCGGCCGCATAGCCGGGCTGCTTCTGGCGCAACTGATTGCTGCGCCGCCAGGCCTCGAACTCGGGGGTGCGGGGCGCTGTGCTGACGCCGCTCCGGACCTGGGGCGCCTCCATCTCTTCCTGCGGGACATCGAACAGCGGGTCGAGGTTCTGGGCGCGGAGCTCCTGGACCCAGGGCTGCTTCAGCTCCTGCTCCACTCGGCGGCGAAACTCGTCGATGCCGATCTTGTCCACCAGGAACTTGATGCGTGCCTTATTGCGGTTCTTGCGCTCCCCATCGCGGTTGTAGACCCTGAGGACCGCCTCCGAGACCACCAGATAGTCCTCCACCGGAATGAACTCGTACAGCGTCGGGGCTTTGCGCGGCAGGGTGGAGAGGCCACCGCCCACCACGATCTTGAAGCCCCTCCTGCCATCAACCATTCGGGCCAGGAAACCCAGGTCGTGAATGGGGATGAGGCCCCGGTCGGCGGGGCTGCCGGAGAAGGCGGTCTTGAACTTGCGGGGCAAGCGCTGGCAGACGGGGTTGCGCACGAAGAGGCGCGCGTAGGCGGCAGTATAGGGCGTGACGTCGAAGACCTCGTCCGGCGCGACGCCGGCCAAGGGGTCGGCGGTGACGTTGCGGACGGTGTTGGCGCAGGCCTCGCGGGTGGTCAGGCCCACGCTGCCCAGCAGCCGCATGACCGCCGGCGTGTCCAGGAGCCTTACGAAATGGTACTGGATGTTCTGGCGCGTGGTGAAGTGGCCGCGGCCCAACGGGGTGTAGCGCTCGGCGATCTCGCCCAAGACGTCCAGCTGATCCGCGGTGAGGCCGCCGTAGGGTATCTTGACCCGCATCATCTGGTTGTCGGGCTGGCGCTGGCCGTAGGTGCCGTGCTGGAGCCGGAAGGCGCGAAACTCGTTGGGGTCTTCGTATTCCCCTGCCAGGAAGGCGGTCATCTCGCGCTCGAAGTTGTCGATCTCCGCCGACAGGTAAGGGATAACCCCCTTGCCTCCCACCTTCTGCGCAAGAGGTGGGATGATGGGAAGAATATTGGGGTTGCGCTTGCCCGTCGGTGCCGTTTTGTTTACACAACCACAAGTGAGGCACATGAGCAGCCACCTCAGGAAAGTTGACTTTGTTGACCGGAGTGATTGACTACTGGCCTAACGATACCCGATCCACCGCATTTTTGTCAATCAGCTATCAGCGGCGTAGCTCTAGCATACCACAACCCCAATCCGCTACACTGGCACCGCATTTGGCCAGATGCCTCCCTGGGAGTCGACCAGCCCCAACGCCAGGGGACAGAAAACTAGACCTTTTATGCAAGGCTGACAAGCTGCCGATACAATCCGAGAACTGGAGTCCGAGAACCGAAGGAGCACCCTTGACTGACGGCGAGCGCAACCCTCTCGACATGGATAAGCTGGTCTCCCTGTGCAAGCGCCGGGGCTACATCTTCCCCGGCTCCGACCTCTACGGCGGGCTGAACGGCACCTGGGACTACGGCCCCCTGGGCGTCGAGCTCAAGCGCAACATCAAGGACGCCTGGTGGCGCGCCGTGGTACGGGAGCGCGACGACGTGGTGGGGCTGGACGCCGCCATCCTCATGCACCCCCAGGTGTGGGTGGCCAGCGGCCACGTCGCCGGCTTCACCGACCCCATGGTGGACTGCAAGGCCTGCCAGGGGCGCTTCCGCGCCGACCAGCTCGACTACCTGGAGTTTATTATCCCGAATTACGTTGAAATCGACTTCACTGATGCTCAAGCAGGACCGACCGATTTCGGGGACGGCACCATGCAATTCACCTTGAGTGACGTCTCTGTTCGACTGCTGGAGCCCGAGGCAACGAATCGCGGCCCTTTGATCAAGAGGGTTTATCTGAATCTGAGTGGTAGAGATACACGGCTCGCGCTGCCAGTTGAAGATGTCCGAAGGCAGGAGTATCCGTTGACAGACTCTCCTGCCCCACAGGAGTTAGACGGATCAGGCACATTGTTGACTCGAAAGGGTGCAGGAGGAGAGTACTTCATTGGGGCCATGTTCCCGAGGCTCAGCCAAAGCGCGGCCAAGCAAGCGAGATCGATTCGCCTAGAACTCGCCACACCTCATTTCGGTACTATTTTCGCCGACTATAACTTAGCAACAAATACCCTAGCAAATCCGAGGTGCCCGGAGTGCGGCGGCGAGCTGACAGAGCCCCGCCAGTTCAACCTCATGTTCAAGACCTTCGTGGGCCCGGTGGAGAGCGAGGCCGCCCAGGTCTACCTGCGCCCCGAGACCGCCCAGGGCATCTTCGTCAACTTCCCCAACGTCCTGGCCGCCACCCGCAAGCGCATCCCCTTCGGCATCGCCCAGATCGGCAAGGCCTTCCGCAACGAGATCAACCCGCGCAACTTCACCTATCGCTCCCGCGAGTTCGAGCAGATGGAGCTGGAGTTCTTCTGCAAGCCCGGCAGCGACGAGGAGTGGCACCAGCGCTGGCTGCAGGAGCGCTTCGACTGGTACCTGAAGCTAGGGCTCCGCAAGGACAGGCTGAGGCTGCGCCAGCACGCCAAGGAAGAGCTGGCCCACTACGCCAAGGACACCTACGACATCGAGTACCTCTTCCCCTGGGGTTGGGGCGAGTTGGAGGGCATCGCCAACCGCACCGACTTCGACCTGCGCCAGCACGGGCAGTTCGCGGGCAAGGGCTTGGAGTATTTCGACGACGACACCAAGGAGCACTAAATCCCCTACGTCATCGAGCCCTCGGGCGGCGTGGACCGCACCGCCCTGGCCTTCCTGGTGGACGCCTATGCCGAGGATGCGGCGCCCGATGCCAAGGGCAAGGAGGAGGCCCGCGTGGTGCTGCGGCTGCACCCGGCGCTAGCGCCTGTCAAGGGGGCCGTCCTGCCACTATCGCGCAACGAGAAGCTGCGGCCCCAGGCGCGGGGGGGCTTCGACTTGCTCCGGGGCGCCTGCATTGGCGCCGAGGACGCCGACGC
>Ga0082335_1006618_pt1 | contig 14726 bp, 14 predicted proteins | sample Subgrocontami58m_FD_72375 | JGI IMG/M metagenome (GOLD analysis project Ga0082335, IMG submission 72375) | Subsurface groundwater microbial communities from S. Glens Falls, New York, USA - GMW37 contaminated, 5.8 m (SPADES assembly) (version 2) ...
GCGGGGGCAGGCCCCGACGGGGCCGCAAGAATGCAGCCAGGGCCGAAGGCCCTGGAACGGCCGGGCAGAGCCCGGAACGGAGCCCCGAAGGGGCGACAGAACGCGCCTTCTATCGCCCCTTCTGGGCTCCATTTCCTTGCTGGATGCCTTCCCAGGGCCTTCGGCCCTGGCTATATTCTCGTCGCCCCTTCGGGGCTTATCTTGACGGCAATAATTCTCAATGTGCAATGTGCATGTAAGTTCCAAGGTCGAAGGCGCATCGAATCTCCAATACGCATGGCGCCAAACTCCGCGCGCTTAGGACTTCGAGCCTTGGGCCTTACCTGCTCGGTTGCGCATTGAGAATTGCACATTGCCCCGCCGCCTATCGCTTCGCTATCATCATGCGTACAATCGACATCGTTCCCCCGACGCCTCTTGAGCCTTGAAAGGGGCCCATGCCCGCCCAGGAGACACGGACCGAGCCGACGTTCGGCCAGATCGCCGTTCGCCACCGCTACGCGACCGCGGAGCAGGTGAACGAGTGCATCCAGGCCCAGAACGCCGATCGCACGGGCGGACGGGAACCCCGCCACGTCGGGCAGATCATGGTCGAGAAGGGGTACCTCTCCCCGGAGCAGGTGCAGGAGGTCATGCGCCTCCGCTCCCAGCAGATGGGCGTCCCTGCCCTCCAGATCACCGGGTACGAGATCCAGGCGAAGCTCGGCCAGGGCGGCATGGGGACCGTCTACAAGGCGCGGCAGGTCAGCATGGACCGCGTCGTCGCCCTCAAGCTCCTCCCCGTCCGCCTGGCGCAGAACCGCAACTACATCGAGCGGTTCTACCAGGAGGCCCGCGCCGCGGGACGCCTGAACCACGAGAACATCGTCCGAGCCTACGACGTGGGAGAGGCCCACGGCATCCACTTCTTCAGCATGGAGTACATCGAAGGGGAGAACTGCCAGGGGATCCTCCGCAAGCAGAAGTGCATGGACGAGGCGCAGGTCCTCTCCGTCTCGCTCCAGATCGCCCGGGCCCTGGAGCACGCCTACAAGCACAGCCTCGTCCACCGGGACGTGAAGCCCGAGAACATCATGATCACGGTCGACGGGGTCGCGAAGCTCTGCGACCTCGGCCTCGCGAAGGACACGAGCGGCGACTCCTCCCTCACCCAGATCGGCACCTGCGTCGGTACGCCCCACTACATCGCCCCCGAGCAGGCCCGCGGGGAGCAGAACATCGACATCCGCGCCGACATCTACTCCCTCGGCGCGAGCATGTTCCACATGCTGATCGGCGAGCCGGTCTTCAACGGCCCCTCCCCCGCCGTCGTCATGACGAAGCACCTGACGGAGCCGGTCCCGCCGCCGAACACGCTTCGCCCGGAGATCTCCCAGGCGACGACGAACATCATCCTCACGGCGATGGAGAAGGACCGCGAGGGGCGCTACCAGACGCCGTCGCAGATGATCGCCGACCTCGAGGCGGCGATCGCCGGGGCCGCCGTCCCCGAGCCGGCGCGCGTCACCCCCCCGAAGGCCGGGAACACGAGGCGGGCGAAGGACACAAAGCACGGCCGCATCGACCCGACCGCGCTCACCCGGGTCGCAAAGACGCCGCAGCCCTCGGGCTCGGCGGGGATGATCGCCGGCCTCGTCGCGGTCGCCGTCATCGGCCTCGCCGTCGCGGTCGCCATGGGCCGCCACAAGGACCCGCCGCAGCCGCCTCCCAAGGAGGCGTCGAAGTGGCCCGTCGCTCCCTACAACCACGTCGAGCCGACGGCGACCGCCTCGACGCAGGCCGAGGAGGACAAGGCCAAGGACGGGCTCGACGTCGTCGAGGACTTCCGGAAGGACCACGGCGCCGATCCGAGGAAGCTCGGCGACGTGATCCAGATGTACGAGGACTTCCTCTCGCAGAAGGAATTCAAGTTCACGAAGTGGGCCCTCGAGGCGCGCAAGCGGCTCGACGCCTACAAGAAGGAGGTCGAGGAGCAGGCAGGAAAACTCCTCGACCCGATCGCGAAGCGCGCCGAGGGACTCGCCGCGGAGGAAAAGTACCTCGAGGCCGCGAAGGCGCTCGAGGAGTTCCCGGCGGAGCTGGCCTTCACCGAGGCGGGCGGCCGCGCCGGGCAGGCGCGCGACGGCTACCTGCGCCAGGCGCGCGAGAAGATCGATGCCGACATGAAGAAGGCCCAGGACCTCGCCGCCTCGTTCCGGTTCGACGACGCGAGGAGGACGCTGGAGGCGCTCAAGCCGCTCTGCAACGAGGCGCAGCTCACGGAGGTCACCGTCCTGATCGGCCAGGTCGAGGAGGCGCGGAAGGGGTACGCCAACGCCCAGCGCGCGAAGGCGGCGACGGCCTACGACGACTTCCTCAAGGCCTTCCACAAGCTGCTCCGCGATCGGAAGCTCGAGGCCGCGCGGGCGCTGGTGGAGAAGGCGCGGAAGGACCCCGTCCTCTCGAGCCGCGCCGAGGACCTGGCGCACGACGCCGAAGATGTCGGCCTCCTCGAGGCCGCCTTCCAGGACGGCATCGCGGGGGCGAAGAAGCTCGCCGCGGCGAAGCAGTCGATCAAGCTCTCGCAGTTCGACGACTCCGTCGTCCCGCAGATGGACGGCGACCAGGTGATCTTCTCCATCGGCGCCGGGGCCACGACGAAGCTCGACATGAAACAGATGAAGCCGCAGGACGTCGCGGCCCTCGCCGGGAAGGCGCTCGATGTTTCGCTGCCGGTGACGCACTTCAAGTTCGGCCTCCTCTACTTCTTCTCGATCGACCCCGAGAAGACCTCGAAGGAGCGCGACGACTGGGTCGCGAAGGGACGCACGGAGCTGGACACGGCGCGGAAGAAGGACCCGCGCGCCGATCGGTACTGGCGATGGCTCGACGAGATCGCCAACGCCGCGCAGATCGCCTCCGCGAAAAAGCTCTACGACGAGGCCAAGGAGTCGTACAGGGCGCAGCAGTGGACGGAGGCGAGCAACAAGCTGATGCTCCTCCTGAAGTCGTACGGCGACCTCTCGTTCGTCCGCGACCAGAAGGACGAGATCGACTCCATGCTGAAGGGGATCAGCGACAAGCTGGACGCGGACCGGAAGGTCTACGAAAAGGTCTTCGCCGTGCCCCCGAAGAAGATCTCGAAGGAGGGGCTGATCGACATCACCTACGACTTCGAGGACCCGGATCAGGGGCGGGACTGGGAGGCGTTCGTCTACGAGGTTCCCAACATGCCGACGGACGGCGAGTGGAAGATCGTGAAGGGCGAGGCGATGGGGCGCGGCCACAAGTCCTACTACTGGAAGCCGCGCCTGAAGGGGGATTTCCGCGTCGAGTTCACGCTGACGTCGGACGAGACGCACAACCTCGGCCTGCAGTTCTGCGACACGCGGGACGGGAAGGCGTACCGCGCGGCACTGGGGTACGAGCTGCAGGGGGACCGGCGGATCCAGCAGGTCCTCAATCCCAGGTCGACCTGCATCGTCCGGCTGGACCTCGCGGAGCTGGCGAACATCGACTGGGGCGACCCGCAAAGCGGGATGGCGAAGTTCCGCGACGAGATCCACAACACCCTCGACGGCACGGACGAACCGAAGCTCCAGACGGGGACGAAGTACCGCGTGATGGTCCAGCGGGTCGGCGACGGCATCGACTTCGAGGTCAACGGCAAGTCCGTCGCCCACGCGAAGGACGGGAACTACCACGAGGGGTACCTCGCGCTCTGGTGCGACACCGTCCCCGCGAACCCCGACCAGGTCGCCGCGAGCTGGGACAACTTCCACTTCGAGGGGCACCTCGACCCCGCCTGGCTCGCCCAGGCATCGGGGAAGTAGGCTCCACTCCTCCCCCCTGCCATGCCGATAATAATGGGAGGCAGCGGGCGGCCACGAGGGCCGCCCCTACAGGGGGCGAGACCATCATGCGCACGTTGGCGACCATCCTCGTCGTGGTTTCGTTGGCAGGGTGCAGCTCCGGACCGGGGCCCACCGCCGAGAAGAACGCATCGCCGGCGAAGCGGGCGCACGCGACCTCGTCGAACGGGATCCCCTCGGGGTACTACGCGGCGAAGGTCTCCTACTTCTCCACGCAGACCGGCGGGTTCGCGAAACAGGTGAAGCAGAACTTCGGCCAGGGGACTCCGTTCGGCGCCAAGAGCGGTCCCTCCTACATCGCGCTCGTGACCAGGGGATGGGTGGAGAGGGACCGGCGCAACGCCATGGAGCAGAACGCGCGCATCCTCGCCTGGACTCAGCGCGACAACATGACCCTCGGCGAACCGTTCGAGATGATCATGCCGCCGTTCGTCAAGGTCGTGGACGAGGAGGTGATCGACAAGCTCCTCGACAGCCTGGCGTCACAGCGCTTCTTCGACATGCCATGCGCGAAGGAGGTCGCGATGCGCGAGGACGGGCGCGGAGGGTACACGCTCCCGCCGGGCCGCGCGTGGCTGCTGGTGCAGCTCGACGACTGGAGGCGGACCGTCGCGCTCGACGACCTGAGGAACGAGCAGGTGGCCGACTACACCGACGCGACGAACGCCGTCGCCGGGGTCTTCAGCGCCGCCATGGCGCCGCGCACGAGCGTGGTCCTCGACCCGATCGACGCCAGGACGTTTGCTCGCCAGGGATCCGTGCTGGAGGGAGGGCAGACCGGCGGGCAGCCGACCCCGGACGCCGAGATGATCGATCCAGCCACCGGCCGCGCCAGGTACTCGGAGGCCGCCCCTGCCGCCGCACAGCGGTGGTGGGAGAAGGAGCCCGACAAGCGGACCCAGGCCGACAAGCTCTTCGGCGACCACAAGTAGCAGCCGCTGCCGCCTACTTCTCCTTGCCCAACTGCTTCGTCGCCTTCGCGAGGAGCCCCTTCGCGCGCGGGTAGTCCTCCGTCCGGAACGGGTGTCCGACGACGAAGGCGAGGCGGTCGCGCGCCACCGTGAAGTCCTGCTTCTCCGACGCGGCCTTCCCCTCGACGAACGCCTTGGCGATCTCCTTCAGCCCGTCCTGGAACTGCTTCCAGCGGTCGGGGAACTTCGACTTCAGCGTCTCCTGGAGGAAGGAGGCCATCGCTCGGCTGTTCCCGAAGTGGTCGAGCGACGCGATGCGGTTGCGGTCGGGATCGAGGATCAGGACCGAGGGAACCTCCTTCACGTTCCAGAACGCGAGCGCCTCCTTCGGGGCCGCCTTCGCGTTGACGCGGTAGCAGTTGAAGGCCCGGCTGACGCAGGCCACGTCCTCGTTGAGCCAGAGGTCCACGTTCGCCTTCCCCGAAGCGTAGCCGCGGTGGTCCTTCGTGTCGGGCCAGTAGAAGAAGACGAGCGCCGCGCGGGGCTTCGTGGTGAACCAGCAGTCGAGCGTCCACGGCGCGCCCTCGAGGCCGCCCTTCTCGCCGTGCTCGGTCACCGTCGTCGGCTTCGTGGCCGAGACCGTCGTGTCGTACCAGTCGACCCAGACCCAGGGCTCCTCGGGCTCCGCTTGAGCGGCGTGACCGCCACTCTTCTTCGAGCAGCAGGGTCAGCCGGCGCTGTGGCCGGGGAGGCCGGTGCCGGGGAGCCCGGCCGTCGGGGGCTGAGGCGGGTTCGGGTCGTTGCCGACCGTGCGACCGCCAGAGGGGGTCTGCGGCGCGTTGGGGTCGTTGCCCACGGTGCGTCCGCCGCCTGTCGGGGCCTGTGCGTTCGGGTCGTTGCCGACCGTGCGGCCGCCGCCCGTCGGCGCCTGCGCGTTCGGGTCGTTGCCCGTCGTGCGGCCGCCGCCCGTGGGGGCCGGCGCGTTCGGGTCGTTGCCCGTCGTGCGGCCGCCGCCCGTGGGGGCCGGCGCGTTCGGGTCGTTGCCCGCCGTGCGTCCACCACCCTGCGGCGCCGACGCGTTCGGGTCATTCCCCGCCGTTCGGCCGCCGCCCTGCGGCTGCTGCGGCTGTTGCGGCTGCTGGGTCTGCGTACCGGAGCCAGCACCCTGCTGGTGGCAGGGGCAACTTCACCCCGGCGGGTGGGAGGGAGATCCCTCCTGGGCGAGGAGGGCCACCGGCGCGAGCGCGAGTGCAGCGGCCAGGAGCCAGGAAAGCCGTTGGGCCATGAGGGTTCCCTCCCAGGATGCGAGCCGCGTCGACAGCGGCACGACGAGTGCCAGGGTAGCTGGATTCCGGGGGCGCCGCAACTCTCTTCTGTGCGCCGTCCTACGGGACGGCTCCGGATCCCTAGGAGGCGAGGACGTGCCGGTTTGACAACGCAGGCGTCCACGATGTAGACACAGGCTTCGCGACTCCAACTCTCAAGAGACAACCACCAGGAGACCTCGAGCGATCGGAGATGGTCGTTCGCACGGAGGTGCAGGGATGAGGCTCGACAAGCTGACGATCAAGATGCAGGAGGCCCTCGCGGAGGCCGAGTCGCTCGCCGGCGAGCACGGCAACCCCGAGGTCACGCCGGCGCACCTCTTCCTCGCGCTCGTGCGCCAGCCCGACGGCGTCGTGCGCGCCGTCGCGGAAAAGGCCGGCGCCGACCCGCGCCTCCTCGAGCGCGCCGCCGAGGAGGAGCTCCGACGCCTCCCGCGCGCCGACGGGACGGGGATCATGCGCCCCGCGTCGCGAGCACTCGGCGCCCTCCTCGAGCGCTCCTGGAAGGAGGCGGAGAAGCTGAAGGACGAGTACCTCTCCGCCGAGCACGTCCTCCTCGCGTCCTCCGACGACAAGGAGGGCCGCATCGGCGCGGCGCTCCGGGAGCAGGGGCTCGCGCGCGACGCCGTGCTGAAGGCCCTCTCCGAGGTCCGGGGCACGGAGCGCGTCACCGACCCCTCCCCAGAGGGGAAGTACCAGGTGCTCGAGAAGTACTGCCGCGACCTGACGCAGATGGCGCGCGCGGGGAGGCTCGATCCGGTGATCGGCCGCGACGAGGAGATCCGCCGGGTCATGCAGGTCCTCTCGCGCCGCACGAAGAACAACCCGGTCCTGATCGGCGAGCCGGGCGTCGGGAAGACGGCGATCGTCGAGGGGCTCGCTCGGCGCATCGTCGCGGGGGATGTGCCGGAAGGCTTGAAAGGACGCCGCGTCCTCTCGCTCGACATGGGCTCGCTCGTCGCGGGGACGAAGTTCCGCGGCGAGTTCGAGGAGCGGATGAAGGCGGTCGTGAAGGCGGTCACGGAGGCGAAGGGGGAGGTCATCCTCTTCATCGACGAGCTCCACACGGTCGTCGGCGCGGGGGCGGCGGAGGGGGCGCAGGACGCGGCGAACATGCTGAAGCCCGCGCTCGCGCGAGGCGAGCTGCGCTGCATCGGCGCGACGACGCTCGACGAGTACCGGAAGCACGTGGAGAAGGACGCCGCGCTCGAGAGGCGCTTCCAGACGGTCCTCGTCGGCGAGCCGAGCCTAGAGGACACGATCGCGATCCTGCGCGGCCTGAAGGAGCGGTACGAGGTCCACCACGGCGTGCGGATCCGCGACGAGGCGCTCGTCGCGGCGGCGACGCTCTCGGCGCGGTACCTCACGGAGCGGTTCCTCCCCGACAAGGCGATCGACCTCGTCGACGAGGCGGCGAGCGCGCTGCGGCTCGAGATCGACTCCCTCCCGAAGGAGCTGGACGCGGTCGAGCGGCGGATCATGCAGACCGAGATCGAGCTGATGTCGCTGAAGAAAGACGACTCGGCGGCGGCGGCGGAGCGGCGGAAAACGCTGGAGCAGGAGCTGGCGGGCGAGCGGGAGTCCTCCTCGGCATTGCGCGCGAAATGGCAGGCGGAGAAGGAGCGGATCCAGGCGGTGCGGGGGCTGAGGGAGGCGATCGAGGTCGCGAAAGTGCGGAGCGAGCAGCTCACGCGGGAGGGGAAGCTCGACAAGGTCGCGCAGATCCGCTTCGAGACGCTACCGGGCCTCGAGAAGCAGCTCGCGGCGGAGAACAAGCGGCTCGAGGAGGCCTCCAAGGGGCAGCGACTCCTGAAGGAGGAGGTGGACGAGGACGACATCGCGGAGATCGTGAGCCAGTGGACGGGGGTGCCGGTCTCTCGGATGATGGAGACGGAGACGGAGAAGCTGCTGAAGATGGAGGAGCGGATCGCGAAGCGGTTGATCGGGCAGGAAGAGGCGGTGCGGGCGGTGTCGAACGCGGTGCGGCGTTCGCGGGCGCAGCTCGCGGACCCGAACCGCCCGATCGGGAGCTTCATCTTCCTCGGGCCGACGGGCGTGGGAAAGACGGAGCTGGCACGGGCGCTCGCGGAGTTCCTCTTCGACAGCGACCAGGCGATGGTGCGGATCGACATGAGTGAGTACATGGAGAAGCACACGGTGTCGCGGTTGATTGGCGCGCCGCCGGGGTACGTGGGGTACGAAGAGGGAGGCCAGCTCACGGAGGCGGTGCGGCGGAGGCCGTACAGCGTGATCCTCTTCGACGAGATCGAGAAGGCGCACCACGACGTGTTCAACGTGCTCTTGCAAATCCTCGACGACGGGCGGGTGACGGACGCGCAGGGGCGGACGGTGAACTTCAAGAACGCGGTGATCATCATGACGTCGAACCTGGGGAGCTCGATCATCCAGGAGGCGTCGGAGAAGGAGTGGAGCGAAGAGGAGACGCGCGACCAGGTGATGAAGGTGGTGCGGCAGCACTTCCGCCCCGAGTTCCTGAACCGGGTGGACGAGGTGATCCTCTTCCGGCACCTGTCGATGGAGGACCTGAAGCGGATCGTGGAGATCCAGGTGGAGAGCCTGCGGAAGCGGGTGGCGGAGCGCAAGCTGACGCTGGTGCTGACGGACGGGGCGAAGGAGGCGCTGGCGAAGGAGGGGTACGACCCGGTCTACGGCGCGCGGCCTCTCAAGCGGCTGATCCAGCGGTCGATCCAGAACCCGCTTGCGCTGAAGCTGCTTGCCGGCGAGTTCAAGGACGGCGACACGATCGAGGTGCGACCGGGGAAGAAGGGCTCGGGCGGGATGGAGTTCCGGAAGGCGTAGGGCTCAGCGCGTCACGATGGACACTACGCCAAATATGAAGGGGATGGCGACGGACAGGGTGGCGATGCACACCATGAAGTACGCCGCCCAGGCGCGGACGCTGCGGCGGACGACCTTGACCGAACCAAGGCGTGCGAGAGGTACGCCGCGGAGGTTGGTGGCGAACGCGGCGAGGCCATCTCGCCGATGGAGCGCGTAGAGGATGAAGACTTCCGGGACCAGGAAAACAGGCAACATCATCTGGTCCACGAAGTCGTCCCCGCGAGCGCTGGAGTACAGGACGTACACGGAACCGCTTCCGATCGCAGCAAGCCAGATGTAGCAAAGCGCGAGGAGGCACATGCGCGCGCGACCGCGACGGCCCGCCGTTCCGACGCCGGTCATGAAGATCACGATTCCGAAGCCGAATACGACCAGGAATCCCCCAAGGGAGTCCAGCGGGTGGCGAGTCTGGGCCAGGTCGACGAGGTAGGTCGCGACGACGCCTCCGGCGATGATCTGGGGGATGGCGCTCGCGGCGCGGACAAGGACTTCCGCCTCCCAGACGGTGAGGGGCATGCTCCGGCCATCCACGGAGACCATCAGCTCGTCGGCAACGGTCCCCCGCTCGAGGTCCAGGGGCCTGTGGCACGCGAGACAGCGCGCCTCCGCGGTCTCCCCCAACGACGGCACGAACTCATGCCCGCACGGGCAGCGAAGTGTCGGGTCCGCACTCATCGCCTCCGCCGCCTCCGCTTACTCCGAACGCTTCAGACGGAGCCCCGACTCGCGGGCCGCCCGCGCGAGGAGGTCGTCGAGCCCGGCCCGGGCGGCGGTGTCGCGGAGGTACGCGAGGTCGAGCCTCTCCCGCTGCTGCTTCAGGACGCCCAGCACGTCCCGCCACTGCCTGTCCGAGACCTCGTCGCCCTTCCGGTACCAGTCGAGCTTGCAGAGGATCGTGTCCTCCGGAGAGCTGATGAACACATCACGAGGTGGATCGCCGATTCTCGTAACGACCCGGCGTCTCATCTGGCATTCGTTGAGGAGACGGTCGGACTTGATAAAGAGGTCCACCTTGAACATCGTACGCAGGTGGATGGCGTTGAACGATGACGCGCGGCGCACAGCGTCGCGCGCGGCTTCCTCGGAGACGTAGTAGTCCGCCTCGATCGCATGGACGAGCTCCTCCACGCGCTCCAGGGGGAGAGCGACGAGGAGATCAACGTCCGCCGACGAGCGGTATTCCCCGTGGGTCGCGCTTGCGAACGAACCGCCGATGACGTAGGGGATGCCGAGACGGTCGAGGCGCCCGACGATGTCCAGGATCACCTGCTGGGACTCGTCGGGCATGTCACGCTCCGTGGGCGGCGGGGTCCCAGCCGAAGGCGGCGATCATCGTCTCGCGATCGATCCGCATGGCGGCAAGACGGAGCCGCAGCTCGCGCTCCGGCGCCTTGGGATGCCTGGCACGGAGTCCGGCCATGGCGAACTCCCGCGCTGCCCCGTTGAGCGCCGCGACCCTGTCCCACTTCTCCTGCGCGGTCATCTTCCGATATGCGGCGAACAGGAACTCCTCCGCCTCCCGCGAGGTGTCGTCCGACTGGGTTCGGTAGCCGTCGTCGGTTTCCATGCCCCAGATCCTGCACGACGCCGCCCGTCGGGTCAAGCGGCGCGGATCGGGCGCGCCCCTTCGAGGCTCCTTCCGACGCCGCCATCACAGGATCATGAGCACGAACGGGAACACGATCCACGCCACGGCCATCCACACCATGAAGTAGGCGATCCATGCGCGCAGGCTGGTGTGCACCGATCGGACCGTCGCAAGGGCGCACAAGGGTTCTCGCTGCACCTCCTCCGCGCGCCCTCCGGGCAGCTCAAATTCGTGGCCGCATCGGCAGCGAAACGTCTCCTGCGTGCTCATCGCCTTCGGCGCCTCCGCACGACGGCATGCTTCCGAAGGAATGTGGCGATCCCCGCCTTGTCCAAACGCCCCTCCGCAACGGCGAGGGTGAGATCCACGAGTTGCGGGTTGGTGGCGCCGATCCACAGGCCGTTCATTTCCAGGAACACGAGCGCCGTCGCGAGCCCGACGCGCTTGTTACCATCGAGGAAAGGGTGGTTCTTGACCAGGTGGAACAGGTACGCGGCGCCCATCTCGTAGAGGTCGGCGTGGAAGTACTCCCCTCCCATCCCCGCGCGGGGCATCGCGAGCGCAGATTCGAGGAGCCCCTGATCCCGGATGCCCAAGGTGCCGCCGTGTCTTGCGATCTGATTCTCATGGATCGCAAGCACTTCCTCGACTTCCAGGAAGAGCGGCTCCACAGTCTACTCCGACAGCTTCTTGAGCGCCGGGCCGTAGTGCTTGTTCACCTTCTCCAAGGCGCGAACGAAGCGCTTCTTCCGTTCCGGATCCGCCGCAGGCGCGATGACCAAGCACCGGCCGTCGGTGGTAACGGAGAGGGGGGTGTCGGCATCGATCTTCAGCAAGTCGAGGATGGGACGATCGATGACCAACGCAAGGCTGTTCCCGTGACGAGTGAGCTTCTTGACCATGTGAGCCTCCTGACCTCAAGTCGTAGCAACATTGTATCACCCCACTTTCCAAGGGCCTAGACCTCACCGCGGGCGCTCCCAACTTGCACCGCCCGATCGCAGCGCGTAGGATCCGACCCCATGAAGACGCTTCGACTCGCCCTCCTCGCCCTCATGGCCGCCTCCACGCTCCAGGCGGGAGAGCTCTCCGTCACCGTGAAGACGCGCGCCGGGAAGACGGTCCAGGGCACCGTCCAAGACCGCGAATTCGATGTAAAGGGGCCGAAGGGGACGATCCGCACCAGGTTTTCCGACCTCGTCAGCATCACGTTCGGCCCCACCGAGGACGTCGTCACCTCGCGGAATGACGTCATCCAGAAGGGGCACGTCCAGCTCGAGGAGATCCGCGTCAAGGTCGAAGGCTCCGAGGTCCCTCTCAAACGCTCGAGTCTGGCCAGCATCACGTTCGATGCCCCGGCCGACGGCGGGACGGGCGTGATCCGAGCCGGGACCGCGAAGAACGGCATGACCTGGCACGTCCGCCTGCCGAAGAAGTACGAGGCCGAGAAAGGCCTCCCTGCGATCGTGATCCTCCACGGCTCCAACATGAACTCGAAGGCGTACGTCGAGACCATCGTCGCCGCCTGGCCGAAGCTCGCGGACGACTACATCCTCATCGGCATCGACGGGGAGACCCGCGTCAAGGACAGCCCCGACGACAATCCCGCCTGCAACTACACCTACGTCGATTTCGTGGGCCGCAGCAAGTACAAGGGGTACCCGGGCACGGACCGGGAGAGCCCCGGGCTCGTCCCCGAGGTGATCGCCGAGATCCGCAACGACGTCAAGATCACGAAGATCTTCGTCGGCGGCCACTCGCAGGGAGGGTTCCTCGCCTACAGCCTCCTCATGAACTCGCCCGAGCTCTTCGCCGGCGCCTTTCCGATCTCCGCGGGGCTGATCTTCCAGTGCGAACCCTCGGCCTATGACAAGGCCGACGTGCGCGCCGCCCAGCGGAAGGTCGCTGTCGCCATCGTGCATGCCGAGAACGACCCCGCGGTCGACTTCTCGATGGGGAAGTCGGCCTACGAGTCGTTCCTCGACGGCGGATTCCCCTCTGTCCGCTTCTTCACGCACCCGAGCGCGGGGCACATGTTCGCGCGGCTGCCCGTCGAGGAGGCGGTGCGCTGGCTGGAGGCGATGACCTCCGACGACGCGGAGGCGCTCCTCGCGTTCGCGGAGAAGCGCGCCGGGGAGGGCAGCTATCGCGACGCGATCTCGGCCGCCGCCCGCGCGGCAGGGCTCGACAAGGGGAAGAAGCTCGAGAAGCGGCTCGGCGCGCTCCAGGAGCGGGTCGACAAGGCCGCCGGGGAAACGGCGAAACGGTTGGAGACGGCCATGACCGGCGCGAAGGACGACTCGTGGGTGGAGGAGTTCCTGCGTTTCCGGATCGACTTCGAATTCGCGGCTGCCGCCCACGGCGCGATGCAGGCGTACGAGGGCCTGAGGGCGAAGCACGAGGCGCCCGCCGAGAAGCTCTGGTACGCGGCGCGGGAGGACTTCCAGGCCGAGAAGAAGACCGAGGGGTACGCGAAGCTCCAGGAGATCGTCGAGAAGTACTACGCCTCCTCCTGGCACCGCTACGCGAAGGGCTGGCTGAAGGAGCGGAAGTAGCCGCGGACTACTGGGTGGCCGCCAGGATGAGGAGCGCCATCGGGATCACCACGGACAGCGCCGCCAGCCACACCATCAGGTAGGCCCCCCAGGCGCGCATGCTCCTCCGCACCGAACGCACGGACGCCAGGGTCGCGAGGGGCTGTCCTCTCCGCGACGGGTCGAACGCCGCGTACCCCACGTCGCACTGCAGCGCATAGAGGACGAAGAGCTCTGGAATCAGACCGAGCGGAAACAGCACCATCGTCATCAGGTCGCCCCAAGCCCTGGGAAAGAGCCGGGCCTTCGCCACGAAGTTCCCCGCGCCGCAGCCGGCGACCACGAGGAGCCAAGCGTACACGAGGGTGATGACGATCGACCTTGCAAGGCGGCCGCGGGCCATGACCGCCCCGCCTACCAGGCAGAGAACTCCCCCACCGAGGACGCCGATGCACGCAATGCCGGCAAGATACTCCGGCATGCGGGGGAGGATCGTCGCGAGGAGGAACATGGCGAACGGCCCGCCGCCGATGATTGTTGCGATCCACCCGGCGGCGCGGACGAGGACCTCTCCCTCCCACAGGGAGAGCGGCAGGGTCCTGCCGTCCGCGGAGATCATCAGCTCCTCCGCGACGGTCCCCTGCGAAGGATCGAGCGGCCTGTGGCACGCGGGGCAACGGGCCTCGGTGGTCTCCCCTGCCGCGGGCTCGAAGACGTGGCCGCAGGGACAGCGACAGGGGTCCATGGACGCCGCCTCTTACCTGCGGCCGCCGAAAGCGCCGACGCCCCCGAGGATGGCGAGGGCGACAGAGAGGATCGTCAGCCAGATGATGAAGTAGGCCGCCCAGGCCCGCGGGCTGTGACGCACCCCGCGGATGCTCGAGAGCCTCGCCAGGGGGGTTCCTCGCAGTTCCTCGCGAAACGCTCGCATGCTCGCCGGTCCGAGGATGACGAAGACCAGGAAGAGCTGAGGAAGCAGGAAGAGCGGGGCAAGGAACAGGTCCGACGGGCCGAGTTGCAGGCGGTTGAGTGGGCTTCCGGTCCCGACCAGCGGGGCTACCAGCGCGGCCGTCGAGATCAGCCACCCGACGAGCATCATCCCGAGGATTCGCCTCGCGAGCTGGCTTCGCCTCAGGAGTCCCGCCCCAACGAGGCACATGAAGGGGGCACCGAACAGGGAGCAGCCGAACCCTCCGTCCAACGCCCCGATCCGCTTCGGCTCCCAGACGAGGACCGCCGCGAGCAGCGCGACGACCACCGTCGACTCCATCAGCACGACCCACCCCGCCGCGCGGACGAGGATCTCCGCCTCCCAGAGCCGGAGCGGCATGCGCCTCCCCGCGACCTCGACCATCTCCTCTTCTTCCGTCTCCACGTTGGGTGATGATATCACCAGGGGCACGAAGAGTGCCTCTTCGTGCCCCTTGTGTCTTCGCGTTGGATCGAGCCTCGAACCCGTCTACTTGACGCTGAATTCCACCGGCCCCGCCTCCCCCTTCTTGTCTGGGTCGTAGTACTCGTAGATCGCCGACTTCTGGCTGCGCGCCCGCACCGGGTACTTCGCCTGCAGGTGGTACGTGAACTCCTGCGCCTCCCCCGCCTTCATCGTATCGACGTAGAGAATGACCTCGCGGCTCGTCAGGTCGAACTTCGCG
>Ga0082335_1006619_pt1 | contig 14725 bp, 13 predicted proteins | sample Subgrocontami58m_FD_72375 | JGI IMG/M metagenome (GOLD analysis project Ga0082335, IMG submission 72375) | Subsurface groundwater microbial communities from S. Glens Falls, New York, USA - GMW37 contaminated, 5.8 m (SPADES assembly) (version 2) ...
TTCATCCAATAACGCCCACACCGCATGCAACTTCTGTTTCAATCCAAGCGGAGTATTCATGGACTGAAAGTATAGCATTACCCTGCGCCAATTGCTACCTTTATTTATTTACAGTGCCTTACTGGTATATCATCAGCAAAAGAATTTAAAAAGAAATCACCGTAAGTAGCATTCTGCAATCGGCTCCGTGATTGTGACTCCAGTGTACCAACGTTGCCCAATTGATCCTTAATTGGCAGTCTTATTTTCGATGCTTGCTCGTTTACCTTTGCAATGGAAAAGAGTGCTAACCAGTCTGTTAAGAAGGACTCCATTCCGAAAAGGGTAGTCGTGTTGTTCAGAAAATGCAGATATTCATGAAGAAGGACTAACTTGCGGTTCGGAGGAAGACTCTGAGGTTGTCCCGGCGTTGCCGACTGTAAATAATCATTAATTTCAATAACTAAACTTTGAAGCCAATAATTGCCCCAGTCTTTTGCATTGGCATATGAGCATAGCCGAGATTTCTTCATTTGTGTTCGAGGAGTAGACATTGGAATACCTTTTTCAATGAAATTTTACATTACTTCAATTATTCCGTAAAGTTATTACCTGAATCTTGCACGAAATTTTGATACTCTCTTTGGAAACCCTTATTAATAAAGGCTTAGAGAGAATTTTGTTGGTTTTAATATTTAACCCGTTGGGTTAAATGCCTATTTTGTTTAAATCTTATTAAAGTCAATAGCGATAGGGCTTACAGAACAATATGTTCATTAGCAATTAATTTAGTGCAAGATTCAGGTATTATTTCAATATATCAACCATTTCAAGTGCATTCCTGGCCGCCTAGCCTGCGTGGCAGTTGTTGAACATAGCAACGGTCTTTCGGGCGGAACTGACCATGCTCTTTATGTCCAAATAAAAAGAAAAAAATTACCATAGAGACACCGAAGCACGGAGAATACAGAAAAACGGTTTATAGACTGCCGTATCAAAACACACCCCTGGATCCCCTCTTTCTAGAGGGGACTTTGAATTCTAGATTCTTTATTTTCTCTGTGGCCTCTGTGGCCTCTGTGGCCTCTGTGGCCTCTGTGCCTCTGTAGCTTTCTTTTATTAAAATCCCCATTTTTTGTTAATCTCACGCAAAATATTTTGTACCGTGAAGCCATAGCGCTCGGCCATCACTTTTATCGGCGCAGACGCCCCGAAGCGATCAACGCCAATGATAAGACCGTCTGACCCCACAAATTCATACCAATCACTTGTTACGGCGGCTTCAATGGCTATCCGTTTTTTACATGCAGGGGGAAGGATGCTGTTTTTGTACTCTTCAGGCGTTGCCCTGAACAGTTCAAAACTCGGCATACTGATGAGCCTCGCTTTAACCCCTTTACCCTGCAATTGCAGCGTAGCTTCGAGGGCAATGGCAACCTCAGAGCCTGACGCCAGGAGGATGATGTCGGGAATACCCCCCAAATCCTTTAAAATATAAGCGCCATACTTCAACTGGCCTTGCGATGGATACACTGAACGATTAATCACCGGGATGTCCTGACGGGACAGGATTAGCGCCGTTGGCCCACCCTTATGATTCAGCGCCTTTGTCCACGCAGCAGCCGTTTCGGTGGCATCTGACGGCCTGATCACCAAGAGGTTGGGGATCAGACGGAGCGATGGCACATGTTCCACGGGTTGGTGGGTAGGGCCGTCTTCTCCCAGGAAAATGCTGTCATGGGTAAATATGTAAACTACCTGTATTTTCATTATAGCGGCGAGGCGGATGGTAGATCGCAGGTAATCCGAAAAGGTGAGAAAGGTCGAGCCGAAGGGAATGATTCCCCCATAAAGCGCCGTACCATTCAATATGCCTCCCATCGCATGCTCCCTGATACCAAAGTGGATATTCCTGCCTTCAAATTTGTTTTTATTAATTGAAGTGGAGTTTTTTATGTAGGTCTTTGTAGACGGGTGAAGATCGGCAGAACCACCGATAAATCCAGGTATCTGCTGGGCAATCACCTGCATCATTTCCCCGGAGGCCGTGCGGGTGGCCACGGAGTCTTTCTTGATAGTTTTTAATAATTCCGCTTCCATATTTTCCGGAATTTCCTTTTTAAAGCAGGCATCCCACAACTGAGACTTTTTAGTGTCTTCACTGATATGTTTCTTGAATTGCGTCTGCCAGCGCTCGTACTCATTCCTTAGCTCGGCCACACGATCCTGGCAAAGCTGTTTTACTTCTTCCGGGACATAAAAAGTCTTATCTTTCGGCCAGCCGAGACCCTCTTTCGTTAATTCAAGCTCTTTCGCCCCCAGCGGTTCACCGTGAATGGCGGATGTATCCTGCTTATTTGGACTGCCCTTACCAATATGAGTGCTAGCTATAATCAGCGAAGGTCTTTCGGTTTCATTCCGTGCTGCCTCGATAGCTTCAGCAATTTTAGTGTGGTTATGTCCGTCTACCTTGAAAACACGCCAGTTATAAGCCTCAAACCGTTTTGCCACGTCCTCTGTAAAAGCAAGAGAGGTATTTCCTTCGATCGTGATTTGGTTACAGTCGTAGATATAGATTATATTGGAAAGACCCAGGTGTCCCGCAAATGAAGCGGCCTCTGAGGTTATTCCTTCCATGAGATCGCCATCGCTCACTACGCCGTAGATGTAATGATCCAGAATCTTTGCATCTGCTGTATTAAACCGTTCTGCCATGATTCTTTCTGCCAGCGCCATGCCAACGCCGTTTGCAAATCCCTGTCCCAAGGGGCCTGTAGTTGTTTCCACGCCTGGGGTATGGCCATATTCCGGGTGGCCTGGGGTCTTGCTTCCAAATTGCCGGAATTGCCTGATATCGTCTAAAGACAGATCGTAGCCGAAGAGATGCAAGAGGGAATACAGCAGCATGGAGCCGTGTCCGGCGGAGAGGATAAATCGGTCGCGATTCGGCCACTGTGGGTTTTGTGGATTAAACCTTAAAAATTGCATCCACAGGACGAACGCCGCGTCGGCGAATCCCATAGGAAGGCCGGGATGGCCGGATTGCGCCTTTTCAACGGCGTCTGCGGAAAGCATTTTTATGGTGTTTACAGCAAGTTCGGATTTGTGTTTGTCTATTTTATTTATCAACATCTTATAATGGATATATTAAACAAGTTTACATGCAAGTGTCATTGCGATGGCGATAGCCAGAAGCAATCTTTCCAAAAACGTCATTCCGGACGAATCAGTTGAGTAGTTGAGTAGGGTGGATTAAGCGAAGCGAATCCACCAATCTAATCTGTATTTTGATGGTCCGACATCTATAACAACTCTCCCAATTTCTTCGATTTCAGGGTAGCCGCCTCTACGGCGTTTATCACGGCGGATTTGAACCCGTAATCTTCCAGTTTGCTTAATCCCTCGATGGTGGTTCCGCCGGGCGAGGTCACGGCGTCCTTTAATTGCGCGGGGTGCTGCCCCGTTTCCAACACCATCTTTGCCGCACCCATTACCGTCTGTGCAGCCAGGGCGGTGGCCACGTCTCTGGGCAAGCCCATTTTGACGCCCCCATCGGACAATGCCTCAATAAACATGTAAACATACGCAGGGCCGCTTCCGCTCAGTCCCGTTACGGCATCCAGATACTTTTCATCCAGCCTGAAGACCTTTCCAACGGCGCCAAAAAGCGTGTGCACCAACTGCCCATCCGCATCGGCAGCGCACTTGCCCTGGGCAAAGGCCGTTGCTGAAACGCCAACCAAGCACGGGGTATTGGGCATCACACGGATGACCCGGGCGCCTGCCTGTAGCCTGGATTCGATAAACCGTATCGGTATACCCGCCGCAATAGAAACCACCAGGCAGCGGTTGTTAACGTCATTCTTCAATTGGTCAAGCACTTCTCCCATCAGTTGCGGCTTTACGGCTAATATGATAACATCGGCAAAGGATGCAACATCCTTGTTATTCTGTGTGGTTTTTACGCCGACTTCCTTGTTTAAAAGCCGGCATCGTTCTACAACCACATCACTGACCATGATATTTTCCGCCTTGCTCAAACCGGCGTTGAGAATGCCTTTGCAGAGCGCCTCTCCCATCTTTCCGCCGCCGATAAATCCGAATTTTTCTTTTAGCATAATACACCGTTCCTTTAAAGTTGGGTTTGATCTTCTAAGGCAAAATCAAACGACGTGATATTCTTAAAAATGTATTGGCAGGCACCGTCTCCCGACGGAGATTGACGGTATACGACAGCGCACAAGCGCCCGATCGCCAACAGGAGTTGGCTCCTACCAAAAACATGGAAATCCCATACGCTTCATAAGCCCTAGGTTTTTGTGGATTATATCCGTAATTTTGCATACGTCAAGGAAGGAATCGTTCACAGGGCAACAACCGCATCGTAAAAGTTGCTTTGACACTTTCAGTATATTGAAATATAATCGCGCAAGTGTTGTTTCAAAATCGTTTATTTGCCACTTCAACTTTTTAACGAAATGTGGAGATGCTATGGCACAGAATGAAGAGAAGGGGTATACTCCGTACCAACAGAAGATTATTAGGAATTTCTATGAAAATAAAGACCTCCGGCTTATTCAGAAGCTGGGGGATCTCGTATCTGATTTATACATAGAAACGAATGAAAAAAAGAAAGATTCGGGATGGAAGAAGATAAAGGACATACTTACTGACTTGAAAGTACATCCGCACGAAGTGGAATTTCTGACCAAAGACAAAAACCTTGCCGTGATTTCCAAGAAGCTGGCAGAGATGTTTTGATGCGAGGTCTGTATTGTACGGCTGTTTAAAAAGCTTTTTTCGTAACAGTTTAATCTTTTGAAAAATGTAGCGCCGATACCTTCCCCGATCCTGGTCGAGGACAAGTGTGGTCGGCATTGTGCGGGGGATAAACCACCCGCGCTACGTATTCCGTTTTGTATTGATTACACATAAAGGTGCGGGGTTTTCAAAAAACTAAACTGTTACGCTTTTTTCTAATCCTGTAGGGACACTTGCGGCGGGTTCAGGTTTGCAACCTGAACCCTGTGGTTTGATTGAACGATACCGGATTGAGCAGCCATAGCGCGCACTGACACGTAAACCTTCAGATTCAAGTTGCAAACTCGAACCCGCAAGGGCTGTGTTTGTAGAGCGAAGAAACTCTTCGCTCTACATTGAACGCTATTTTCCTTTGCCCGATTTTGACTGTTTTTTGTACAGAGAAAAATAGCCATCGGCCTCTTTTGTCATGCCTTTCGCCTTGTAGGCGTTTCCCAGATCATTATAAATCTCTATTTTGTTCGGATTCGCCATTACGGCGGTCTGAAAGGCCGCGATCGCATCGTCGTATTGCTTTTTCCTGATATGATTCTTTCCCAGGTAATATTGTGCGTCTGCATTACCCATATTGACCTCGACCGTCTTGTTGTAATATCGAATGGCTTCATCCGTGTTCCCTGTCTTATCGTGCAGGAGCGCTACATTGTAGAGCGCATTCTCATGATTTGGGTCAATATCCAGCGCCTTCTTGAATTCAGCCAACGCCTCTTTGTCCATCCCCTTCATCGAATAAACGATGCCCAAATTCGAATAGGAAGTCGCCAGATTTGGGTCTAATTCTATACGTTTCTTCAGAATACTAACCGCATCGTCAAACTTACCGATTTTTGAATACGCAATCCCCAGCAAGAAATACGTGGCTCTGTGTTCAGGCTTATTTTGAATGTTTTTTTTAAAGCATTCAATAGCCCTGGCATAATCACCCGTGTCAAAATATGCCGTGCCCAGATTGTAGCAGGCGTCAATATCTTGTGGTTTTCGTTCTGTAACCTTCAGAAGCGCCTCGATCGCCTCGGCATACTTCTCCTTCTGCAGGTAAGCGATACCCATGTTTTTATAGGCATCAGTATTGTTCGGTTCCAGCGCAATGGACTTTTTATACATTTCGATGGCTTCGTCATAGAGACCATATTTCGCATAGTTCAGCCCCTGTTTATACTGTTCGTTCGCCATATCAAGGCCGGCTAAATTTTCACTTCCCGACGCCCTCGAAAAACAGCAGGTTAAACTCAATATGACGATACCTAGGCTACTACAAACAGTCGCAATACTTAAATATTTTGTACGATTCACTCTATCTCTCCTTTGGCTTAATTTCTTTTTAGACGCAAATAAACACTATTGGTGATTAATTATATCCGTGGATGGACATCTTTCAACCTATCTTTTCAATCTGACCAAAATTTTTACCATATACAGGAATGCGAGTATTAAAGAGAGGATTACTATGTCTGTGGGACCGGTTGGAAGGTCGAAACGGTAGGAAGCGTAAAAACCAATAAAGGCTGCAGTGACGCCTATCGCCGATGAAACAATACAAAAAGGAAGGATACCGCGAACAACCATTCTGGCGGCAACCGGCGGTATCAACAGAAAACCAAAGATGACCCAGGGTCCGACGGTCATTACGCCGAGGGAGATAATGACGCCGATAATCAGATAGAGCAGGATATCCCACAGAATTACCTTTTTTCCAAGGGTAGTTGCCATGTCGGCGTCATACGATACCAGCACGAAATTGCGATGGAATCCGATGATACAAAGGAATATCAGGCCGTACACGGCAAACATTGACCACAAATAGAAATCGGGAATGGAAACGATTTCGCCTCTCAGCATAGAGAGCACCTCTGTCTGTCCGTATGGATTCCAGGAGACGAACAGGATGGAAGCCGCCCCTGCAAGGACATAGGTAAACCCAATCCGGTTTTCGGTAAACCCCTTTCGTTTCCGTTCAAGAACTGCCAGCGTAAATATCGCAATAAGTGAAAAGGTAATAGAGCCCGTTAACGCCATCGTTTTTTCCGATTCCATGTGCGGCAGGAAATGCCAACCGACGGTGTGCATCAAAAACGCAAATGCGATCCCCGCGTTTGACACCTGCGGCAAGGCTATGCCCAGCAAAATCATGCGGCGCAGCACAAAAAATATGCCTACCTGCGGGCAGACAAAACCCACGATCAGCCCGGCGTAAAAGGCGTTCCTTAACAGGAATTGAGGACTCAGTATTTCTAAAAGTTGTTCCATGTCTGGTGTTTTGTTTCCAATAAGCTACAGTGTTGTTTTATCCATAGCGCCGTCCGCACGCAACGAGGCAAACATTTCTTCCGTATTGCCAACCCATAAGGTATCATCCTGGATCCAGAGCGCCTTGTCTATCCGTTTTGGTATGGTATGGATTTCATGGGTAACCATTAATACCGTCAGGCGGTGCTTCTTGTACAATGTGGAAATAAGTTCCATAATCACCCTTTGAGTGACCATGTCAACTCCGGTGATAGGCTCATCCAGCAGTAAAATGTCCGGTCGCGTGGCAAGGGCGCGGGCGATAAGGACGCGTTGTTTCTGGCCTCCGGATAATTCGGAAAAATAATCCTTCTTAAACTCCAGCATGCCAACGTCGTTTAAGCATTGTTCTACCAGCGACCGATCTGTTTTTGAGGTGGGACAAAATGGTTTTCTCTCCCCGAATGTGCCCATAAGCACGACTTCTCCTGCGGTAAAAGGATATATTTCGTCCAGATATTGGCGTTGCGGCACATAGCCGAATCGAGCCGGGCGGCCGTCTCCGTAAATGATGACGCCCCGAACAGGTGGAATAATCCGTAGAATGGTTTTAAACAACGTGGTCTTGCCGGAACCGTTTGAACCAAATAAGACCGCAAACTCGCCTTTTTTCAGTGAGAAAGTAATGCCGCTCAGGATACTGGTTCTCCCATATCCAATAGCAACGTCTTTCAAGGTAATACAATTTTCTATAGTCATAGCCCGAACGAGCCGGAAGAGATATGTAGGGCGAGGCTTCAGCCTTGCGTTTATGGCGCGAGGCAAACCTAAAGGTTTGCCCTACAGGTCGCCGGTAAAAATATTTTTTAAAAGATACGACACGATAACGATGTTATTCCGACTGTTTTTTTCAGGATTTAGTTTTAAAGGCCGATACAATTTGATTGATAGTATAATCGAAAAACGCCAGATAATCACCTGCCGCCTTTTCTCCCCCCACCATAATCGGTAAAACAACTACCGTTGCCCCCGTCTGAGACGCCACAAATTCCGGCACTTTGCGTTCCCGGAATTGTTCTATCAGAACAAGCCTTACCCCTTCGTCCTTCGTATGCCGGATAAGGGTGTTGATATGGGATGGAGACGGCGGGACGCCGGGTTTTGGCTCAAGCGTGCCTACAACGCTCAGATTAAATCGCTGAGCGAGGTACGGAAACGTCTTGTGATAGGTGACTATCTTCGCACCCCGCAAGGGTTCCATCGCCTTTTGCCATTCGGATAATTTCAGTTCCAGTCTTTTTATAAAATCCTTGAGATTGTCCTTATAGTAAGAGCAATTTGAGGCATCAATCTGACACAGCCGGTCACAAATGTGCGCTGCGACTATTTTCCCGTTTAAAGGATCCAGCATGAAATGCGGGTTGCCAAAGGGATGAACGTCTCCCATGGCGCGATCAAGCGCGGCGGGCGCTTCCAGTATGGAAATTCCCGCTGAGGCCACCAGGTGTCCGGAACTCCCCTCGAGTATTTTTCGGTTTCTTGCCCCGGTAATTAAGGGTGGCAGCCAGCCGGTTTCGAGGTGGCAGCCCCCCTCGATAAGGAGATCGGCTTTATTGAGTTTGACAATAAAGCCTGGTTTTGCGTCCACAAAATGCGGGTCTTCAGTAGGTTTTGCGATGCTGGTCACCTCAACCTTGTCCCGCCCGATTTCTCTGGCAAGGGCGCCCAGATCAGAGGTTGTCGCCACGACGTTGAGTTTCGCATGGGCAACGGATGCCCAGCTTATTACAAACAAGCAACAAATGCATATTATTTGGTATTTTGTTTTCATATTGTTCTCCTAAAGTTGGATAAGAGGGATTCGGGCGTTGTCTTTTACGCTGAATCCATCTTCTTTTTTCATAATAATCCGATTGGTGGATTCGCTTCGCTTAATCCACCCCACGCAACTTCATCCATTCTGCAAGGCCGGGACAAACCGGACGCACCCTACGCGTCTTTAAAAATCTGTTTCATCTGTGTCCCGATTAGGAACTTAGAAAGTCCCCTCTTGGGAGGGGATATAAGGGGTGGGTAAGGCGATAACTTCGTGAACTATTCATTGAGATTTCACAACCCTTGTTCTCGCGAAAACGGGAAAAGGGACCCACCCCTTGCCCCTCCCAAGAGGGGAATAATCCATGCCAACCTGTAACACGCTTAATTAGAACTTATGCGCCCCGTGCGAGCCCAGCAAAAATTCAAACTGCACAAATACCGAGTGCTCCGTGCTGTCACTCCCCAAGATATCATCGTAATTGTACTGCAAGCGTATCTTCGAAAATTCCGACGGATAAAAGGTAAGATTGGGAGAGAGCCGCCAGCGTTCAAGTCCCAAAGGGTCTGCCGCTTCCTCCTCCCCATCCACGTAATCTCCCCGAAGCCCGGCAACCCATCGTTTTTTAAATCCCCATGAAATTTGAGAGTAAGTGCCCCAGTTATCCATTATCTCATCAGACAAACCGGCATTTATATCTTCACCGGCCTCGAATCGCCTGCCCATAACCTCTGTCTGCCAGGTTACAAAGGGGAATCCACCCGATGCGTATCTGGATTTCCACTTCCAGAACATGTCAAGTCCGTAGATAAGGGTATTTTCACCCGTTCCTGTAGAATTTGGTCCAAAGGCAGCAGAGGAGCCCAGTAAGATAGTTTGTTCTTCCGTCAGGTCAAAGGATGTTACTATGCGGGGGACATAAAGCATGTCCTCCATGTTGCGTACCCGTGTTTCGGCTGACTCACGCCCAAACAGGGCGTCTTCATTTCTGAAGCTGTGCGCTGTTTCTCCCTGGCTGTCCTGTACGGTGAAGAACAGTTCCGTATAGTTATTCGTGGGCGCCAGCCATGAGAGCCTTGCTCCGGGATTCCGCATCCCGTCAGGCCCCAGGAATCTGCCATTCACCAGCGGCTGGTCTGCAAAATCCCACGCATGCGGGTGGAACTGGTTCAATCTGCCAAATTCGGTAAAGAAAGTACCTGCCTTTGCCTGTAAATTTAAAGGGAGCGACATTGACGTCAGGTAGGCCTCTTCCACCTCAAGAAACGACTCTCCGTCCTTATCAATCTGAAAGATAATATTGGCCTGACCTCTGAGATACGGATCTATTGCCCCGTCGAATACCGTCTCCAGATTTTGCACCGTAAATCCGCGCTGGTTGGGGTCGTGTCCCCCCGTTTCCAGTTTTTCCAAGTCCTCAGCGGTAGAGCCGGCGGCGGAAAATAATCCGTCAAAGGAAATGTTCATATAGCTCTTCCCTGCGCTCAACAGGGTAACAGGCTGCGCCGGAGACCATCGTCCTGGATTTCCGGATTGACTGGTTTCGGCTGCGTCTGCCGTCGGTGGTAGGGGCGAACGGCCGTTCGCCCCTACGATAGTTGAATCTGCCTCTGTACCAGATACAATCAATTTCTCATCCTGATTTGTCCTAGAAACACCCGGTGTTTCCGGATGCGCCTCTGCTACGGATACCATGTCCTTTGTTTTGGGCCTGGGCAATCCATGAATTGCCCCTGCAGTCGCTGATTGTGCGTTTTTCAGCCCTGAATTCTCTTTTTCAAGGGCAGCAATCTTTTCCTGCATCTCTTTCAAGCGAAGGTCGTAATCCTGCTTCATATTTTCAAGCATGCCCTTCATGCCCTGAAGTTGACCCACAATCTCGTCAAATTCGTCCTTCTGAATGCGAATCTCTTTTGCGCCGTCTTCCGCCTCTTCCGTGTGTGCGGCCGGTACGGTATCGTGCCTGGTTTCACTATAAACTGAAGCAGGCGCGCTTCCCGTAAAGAGTATGCATGCAAGAAGCAAATAATATTGCCGTTTCATACTACTGTTCTCCTGTAAAATGATTTATTTTGTGCTCTGTAGACGCGGATGAATGCAGATGCTACGGGTATACGCAAAAGAATATCGTCCAACCGGACTCCCAGCGGAGTCTGTGGAGGTCAGCGTAAATCTGCGTTCTTATCAGAGTGGGTAATTTGCTACGATTACACAGGGGTACAGGAGAATGAGGGCGGCGGTCTGATGGTAAACTTTTGGATAAACAGAGAGGGAAGGATTGGACTGGAATGACACGCCGGGTTGCTGTAAACACAATCGAACCGCACATCGTGCACGAGGAACTGTTTCAGATTTGAAGGCGTTTTCAGCCACTGGCAGATTTGGCAGGTTTCAGAGTTGTGAGAGGTGTTGTCTTCCAAAACGCCAATCGCCGTAGCGTCCGCATTGTTGCAAGACGCCAATGTGTGCATGTGGCCGCACTGCCGGGAGCTGAGGGCGCCGCCATGAAGACCGCCTATCGTAAGACACAACAGGAGGTATGGAATAAAGACGGCGGCAAACAGGGTATTGGTAAGGTTTTTGTTTCTCATAGAAAAGGCATGCTAATATCCGTTGACATATAAATCAAGCAAAAATCGTTTTTTGTAACAATCCTGTTCTTTGCAAACAGCACACCTCGTCACTACGAATTTTTGAATTCCGTATGAAGAACCCACCCCTGACCCCTCCCAAGAGGGGAATGGTGAATACAAAAAGTCCCCTATCGGGAGGGGATTGAGGGGTGGGTGAACTATTACGCTCTTTGAAAAATGTAGCGCCGGTCCCTTCCCCGATCGTAGTCGAGGACAAGTGTGGTCGGCGTTGTGCGGAGGTTTTCCACCCCCTACCCCCGCCAGCGGGGGACAGCAGCAGCGCCACGTATTCTGTTTTATAGTGTGGATTTTTTAAAGGGCTAAACTGACACCCTTTTCCACCTGCCCCTCCGGTAAAGGATGTAAATGGCAATGGCGCGGCAAATCCAGTCCAGGGCCGAACCAAACCATACTCCTGCCAAGCCCCACCCAAGCGTAATGCCGAAAAGGTAAGAAATGGGGACGTGGAAACATAATGTGCCAACGATGGTAATAATCATGGGGCTTATCGTGTCGCCCGCCCCGCGCAGACCTCCAGAATACACCATGTAGATGGCCAGCGCCGGCTGCTCAATGGCGGCGATCATCACGCAGACAACTACCAGTGAAAGGACGCTGGGTTCAGGTTTAAATATTGCGGCCATTTGTCCGGGAAATATCAGGAATATTATGGAGAAGAATCCCATCAGGGACAGGGCAAAATAGCAACTGCGTCTCATGCTGAGCAGCGCCAGGTTTGCATTCTTTGCCCCGAGGCTTTGACCAACCAGCGTGGCCGTTGAGACTGCCAGTGCAAAACCGGGCATGAAGGATATTGCCTCGATACGCACCGCAATCTGGTGCGCCGCCAGCGATACGGTACCGAGGATCGTCACGATCTTGGTGAAGAAGAGAAAGCCTATCTGTGTCAGGAAGGCGTCAATCGCCGCGGGAACAGAAATACGAACGATTCTTCTCAGCGACTCGAAATGGACATAAATTACCCGGCGTATCGGGATGTGCAGGACGCATCTTCCCGTAAAGAGTTTTGTGCAAAGCAAGCCTGTGCCGGTTGTGTATGCTATGGCAGTAGCCCATGCCGCGCCGGAAACGCCCCATCCGGGAAAAGGCCCTATACCGAAGATCAGCAGCCAGTTAAAAAGGACGTTGATGCAATTGATAATCAGCGTCACCTTCATGGGCGTCCTGGCGTCGCCCGCCCCGCGCAGAATTCCGCTGCACGCGAGAATCATCAGGCGAAACATGAAAAAACAGCCGAGTATCTGAAGGTATCCCTTTCCGAGGTCTGAGACCCGCTGTTCCGCGCTCATTAGAATCAGCATCTTATCTGCGTAGAAGTATAAACACGGCGTGACAACGGCGCCCAGTACAAGCGCCATAAAAATGGCCTGAGATCCGACAATCTGCGCCTTATCCATTTCCCTTGCGCCAATATACCGCGCGATAATTGAGGAGGAACCGACGTTCAATGCGGAAAAGACCATGGAAATAGTAAAGAATATTGTGCCTGCCAGCCCCACTGCGGCAAGGGCTTCCGTCCCCAGCCGTCCGACCATAACCGCGTCAATAATAAACACGCTCATGTGCAGGAGGTTTTCGATGGCGACGGGGATGCACAGCTTAAAGATGTTCTTATTGAGGTTTTTTTCAGTAAGATCAAGCATAAGAGAGGCGCATGATTAGGGTCTGTGGTACGGTAGAACGAAAGAGCAAAAACAGGTACTCATTAAACGTTCGTTATATGTATCAGGTATGATATTCGGCGTTGATGGTGACGTATTCGTGTGACAGGTCGCATGTCCAGACGGTATCCTTGCAGTCCCCCAGACCAAGCTCCAGACGAATATGGATATCCGTATTTCCCATGGATGCGCCCAGCTTGCTCAGGTCACATTGCGCAGGCATGCCTTTCGCAAAGATCAGTATGTCGTTAATGTAAAGATTTGTCGTGGATTCATCCAGTTTCACGCCGGCATATCCGGCGGCAGACACGATGCGTCCCCAGTTGGGATCGCAACCGTTAATTGCGGTTTTCACCAACGGAGAATCTGCAATTGACCGGGCGATCCGGGTGGCGTCATTGAGCGACCTTGCGCCTGCCACATCAATCCGGATGAATTTTGTAGCGCCCTCGCCATCCTTTACAATGGCCTTTGAGAGGTAGCCGGTTACGTAATGAAGCCCTTCCTGAAATGTCTGGAGTTCCTGACTATCGGGGGTAAGAGCGACTCCTGAGGCGCCATTTGCCATGATTGCCACGGTGTCGTTGGTGCTCATGTGTCCGTCAATCGTAATCCGGTTGAAGGAAGATTCTACCGCGTTGTTGAGGCATGCGTGAAGAAGCGCGGAGGAGAGGGAGACGTCGGTAGTGAGGAAACAAAGCATCGTCGCCATGTTCGGGGCAATCATACCGGCGCCCTTTGTGATTCCACCAATAGTCACGTCTTTGTTCTGTATCTTTAACCTGACCGCGATATCCTTCCGCTTTGTATCAGTCGTCATAATGGCGCGAGCCATGTCGTCGCCGTGTGACGCCGTGTTCCCCAGGGATGCGGCTGCGGTTTTAATGCCGGCGGTAATCTTGTCCATGGGAAGGGGTCTGCCGATAATGCCGGTTGATGCGATCAGGATTTCACCCTCCGGAATTTTCAGATGCCTTGCCGCAGTCCGCGCCATTTCTTCGGCGTCTTTGTATCCCTGGTCTCCGGTGCAGGCGTTGGCGTTGCCGCTATTAATAACAAACGCACGGATGCAACCCTTCCGGGCGACTTTCCTGCTCAGCTTTACCGGGGCTGCGTATATCTGGTTTGTGGTAAACAAGGCCGCTCCGGTTGCGGGATTATCTGAAAAGACGATTCCCAGATCGAGGCTGTCTTTTATGGTTTTTATTCCACAATAAGTCGCCCCTGCCCGAAATCCCTTCGGGGCAACAATACATCCTGCATCTATCACTTCCACGGCAAAAACCCTTTCCAGTTATGATATGTCAAGCGGACATGCTGACAGAGCAAATATCAGGGAGGACTTGTTCTACTGAAGATATGTGGGAAGGCTAACACTCTCTGTAGATTAATTACCCAGAAACCGTATCATAATATAAAGACGGCGGCTGCGACGACCGTGGTCCACAAACCATTCTTATCACCGCGCGCAGCCTGTGTGACGTTTCTGGTTTTTACGATTTTACCGCTCATCCGGTAGGTCTCTTTCCGTTCGTCATAGTTTTTTGCGGGATCAAATTCGATACCCA
>Ga0082335_1006620_pt1 | contig 14722 bp, 15 predicted proteins | sample Subgrocontami58m_FD_72375 | JGI IMG/M metagenome (GOLD analysis project Ga0082335, IMG submission 72375) | Subsurface groundwater microbial communities from S. Glens Falls, New York, USA - GMW37 contaminated, 5.8 m (SPADES assembly) (version 2) ...
GCCCGGATGCGAGGTTGAGCCGTGTTTTGAATCAATCACTACTTGTCCATATTTATCGAGCTCAACAATACCTTTTACCATCTCGGAATTCGGCACAGAGCCGATCTCGACGAATATACCGTCCACCGCCAAAATCTTTTCCTCTCCGGTTTTCCTGTCTTTATATTTTATACCGGTCACGAACTTTTCGCCCACAACTTCGCGCGTCTCTGCATTGAAAATAATTCCTTTGAGTTTCGGGTTTTGTTTGATGTGCTCTTGGGTCACCTGGTCTCCACGCAAAGCCCCGTTATACTCAAGGATGTAAATTTCCGCGGCATATGGGAAAAGATCCTCGACAGCTTCAAGCCCCGCGTTTCCTCCGCCGATGACCGCAACCTTTTTCCCGGTAAAAAGCGGCGAGTCGCACGTTGAGCAATACGCAACTCCTTTTCCGGCAAACGTTTCTTCTCCGGGAATGCCTAATTTTCGGCGTCTCGCGCCTGCGGCAAGAATTATGGTTTTCCCTTCATACACATTCCCTTTGTCGGTTTTCACCTCAAAATCGCACACGCGGTCCTCGCCGGCCCCGCATTTGATTGATCTCACTCCAATAACGCGCTCCGGCATCTGTATCTCGACCCGGTCCGGGTATGCGCGGACATGCTCCTCGAATTTTTTCGCCAAATCAAAACCGGAGATATTTTTTTCTCCGATCCAATTCTCGATGTCCGCGGAAACCTCGGACTGGCCGCCGATGGATTCCGTGATCATGAGCGTCGAAAGCCGCTTTCGCGCGGCGTAGACCGCGGACGCAACTCCCGCAGGGCCTCCACCGATGATGATGATATCGTAGAGCATGAACAGGTAACTAGTTACTAGTAACCAGTTACTAATTACTAACTGATCTCAAGCGCTTCTTTAAGTGCGGCCTGATCAAACCCGATGACAATTTTTCCGTCAATATCAATCACCGGAACCGCGAGCTGGCCCGTACGCGCAATCATATCATTTCGCGCTACTTCATCCGTTGTCACGTCGCGCTCTGTGTAAGAAACATTGTTCGCCCCGAAAAACTCTTTTGTCTTTTTGCAGTAAAAGCAGGTCGGAGTGGTATAGATTGTTACGTTGTGCATAGAAATTACTTTACATTACTTTATTTAAGAGCGGCGTCGATCTGGACTTGAAAAGTACTAAACGGCTGTGCGCCTGCGGGCGTCACCTTCTTGCCATTTATGAATAGTGCCGGAGTTCCGTCAACGCCCGCCTTAACACCGTCTTCATAATCCTTTGTGACTTCATCTTTGTACTTCCGATCCTTCACGCATTTCTCAAAGACGGCCCTATTGAGCCCGAGTTCACTCGCAAGGGCGATATAATCCATGGTTCCCTTCGCGAGCTCGGCTTGGCGGGTATAGAGAGTATCGTGATACGGCCAGAATTTTCCCTGGTCATCCGCGCATTCAGCGGCTTCCGCCGCGGGACGCGCCGACGGATGAATGTTTTCAAGGGGGAAATCCCGATAGACAATCTTCACCTTTCCGGTTTCTACATACATGTTAAGAATCTCCTTTCGCGCCTCGTCGTGGAACTTCTTGCAAAACGGACATTGAAAATCTCCGAATTCAACAAGCGTAACCGGCGCATCCGCATTTCCGAGAACCGGATCGTCGTCCGCAATACTTTGAGAAACCGAGCCGCCCGCATCGGTATCCGACAATCCGCTTTTCGCAGTATTTCCGCTCTCAACGCCCTTATCCGGGGCAAACGCATAGATAACCGCGCCTGCGACAATAAGACCTGCGACGATTATTGCGGCGGGTATAAGATAGGTATTTTCGCTCTTTTGCTGACTTTCGTCAGCGTGCGGCGCTTGGGTATTTTTCTCCTCATCCATACACTAGCGTTGTTACACTGATTCTGATTTTACTACGGAAATTTCCCGTATGTCAACCATACCGTGCTTGAACCGTTCGCGAAAATCGTCGATAGGCGACTTTGTCTCAATGAGGGATGCGGCGTGAGCGCGAATATCACTTCGATTGACGAGCACCGCTCCGATGAGTAAATCCCCGCTGAAAAAATACCGCTCGTAGGAGTTTTTTTTGAAATCCGCGCGCTCAACCGATCCTTCAGCGCCGGAGCACTCGCCGATCGCCGTGATGGCAAGCCCGAAATGAACCGCCGCGTATGCCGAGACAACTCTCATGGCGAGGCGTTCGCCCGTCATATTAAGACCCGCAAGCTTCCCCTGCAAAAATGCATTCGTCCAATTCCCGACCATACGGTATTTTGCGAAAAGCGAATCATAAAACTCCGCCACGTCTCCCGCGGCGAAAACGCCGGGTGAACGCGCCTCAAGAAATTCATTCGTTTTCACCCCACTCGCAATCTCTACACCGGAACCCGCAAGAAATGAGATGCTCCGCCGAATACCAGTTGCAAGAAACAAAGCATCGTGTTCAATCTCAAGAAGATGCGACGTCGTTATCCGGAGCGCATGCTCCCCCTCTCGAACCTCACCAATCTCCGAGGATGACACGAACTCGAAACCATGATCGATACATACGCGCTGCATAAGTTCTCCTCCTTCCGGCCCCATAATGCGTGAAAAAAAGTGCTCCCCCCGGAAAAGAACACGCGCGGGGATTTTGTACGCCGCACATATCGACAGGAATTCAAGCGCGATAAAAGACCCTCCAACAACGAGCGGCCGCTCGAAGCGCTTCGCGCGAAACGCCTCGCGAAGCCGATCCGCGTCATCAAGCGTCTGAAGACGATAGCGGTATTCCGCGAGCTCATCGAGAGAAGAAGGCGCCACCTCGCCACCCGAGGCAATCAAAAGCTTATTATACGCAATCATCGTATGATCATGGAGCCCGATCTCGCGCTTCTCGGTATTCACGAACGAAATCTCCGTACCCGGATGAAAATCAATTCGGCTACGTTCGTAATCGTCTTCTTTTCGCAAAAAAAGTTTCCCCCGCTCGATCTCCCCTTTCACATAATGCGGCAGGAGAACGCGAGAATACAGGCGATGCGTCTCTGTAGAAAAAACCCCTATCGTTCCATCGGGATCCCGGGAACGTATGGTTTCGGCGGCAGTGACGCCGGCAACTCCGCCGCCGATAATACAATAGTCATATTGATTCCTCATAGAAATTCAAAACGCCTCGAAAAACGATTCCAGTGTAACACACTTCGCCAAAACAAAAAATCCGTCCGCCAACTGACGGATGGATTTTTTGTTTGGGTTGGCTTATCGGCGAAAACCGCCTCTCGAGCCGCCACCCCCGCGATCATTGTCGCGTCGCGGATTTGCTGCTCGCCAGCAGTCCTTGCAGAATACATCTCGCCCTGCCGTCGGCGGAAACGGGACTTTGCCCGGATTTCCGCACTTCGAGCAGGTGATATCGTATTCCTGCCTATCCTGCCAACCGCCCGCCGCGTTATCTTGGAACGCCACTGTGCGTTGGAAAATTCGAAATCCTTAAATTCTCGGCTTGCGCCTCAAATTTATTCTATACTTTCGAATCTTCTTTTTTTAGAAACGACCTCGCGTTTCTTAAAATGAATTATCCGAAAGGCCATCCCAAAAGATTCTTGCGAAATCCCAAGAAAAACCCTCTGGGATGGCCTAGATATATCCTTTTAATACTTCGCATAGCTAGTATAGCAGATATCGCGGTACTTTGCAATAGTCGTAGATATCCACTGGCAAGCCCCGCACTAAATTTCGACAACCGCGGTCGGTTCCGTCGGGTATCGATGGACTTATTGTTTCGGAGTCCAGCGTTTCCCCGCCAGCTTCATCAGGGCGGCATAAAACCAGTCGAAATTGTAGTGACGGGGCAAGCCCGTGGAACTCTGCGGTGATATTAAAAAAGTTGAAAATTATGACCCGTGAAAAATAGCGTGATAATAATGGTACCGAGTATAGTAAACACTAAAAGAAAACCGAGTGCTCTCTTAAGATGATTATCATTGTCTTTATGAGGCGACAAATACAATAGTATGGTGGCAACCGCATACAGCAACACGGAAAAAATACTTTTTGATGTCCAGTGATGGCCGGAAAAGTTTTTAAGCCAATCCTTTAACGGAACAGATAATTCAGCCCAGATAGTAATAACCACGACAAAGACGATTGTAATAATCGCCGCGTATGCCGATGAAATGATTAATTTTGGTTTATTCATTGATATTTTAATTGATTGCTCCCCAGCGGGCCGCGGCGGAGATCACAAATCCCATTGCGCCGATAAGAAGCCCTAACACAGCAACAACGCCAGAAAGCCACAGGGTAAGTCGGCGGAGCCCAAGCCGCTCCATCTCCTCTTTCTCAAGCAGAGTAATAAATAATACCGTCATTGCAAGCGGAATAACGAATAGGAAAATATGTTCCTTGGTCTCCATAATGATATTGTGCACCCACGGCGCAACACCGCTTTTGATTATCGGCTTCACAAGCACTCCATAATACACGACATAGTAATAGCCGCCGGCAAGCCAGCTTGCGACGAAAGCGGCAACACCCACCCACGCAGTAACAATCCTGTTCTTTCGCGAACCCCCATCGTCTTTTAATTTCCCTAAAAGCCACAAAAAGGCATCAATACCAACAATGGCAAAGCCGAGATGAAAACCTATAAGAACGGGCTTACTTTGTAGTATTGCAACAATATCCATAGGATAATTATATCACACGCATGCTCTCGAGAGCAAAAACTTTTAGAGCACTAGAAAAACATTGTTATGTCGCGGTATGTAACGAGAACCATGAGAAAAATGAGCACGACAAACCCGATCGTATGGGCGATATTCTCCGATTCAGCGCTTATCCGCCTGCCGCGGAGCTTTTCAATTAAAAGAAAAAACACTCTGCCGCCGTCAAGCGCGGGAATCGGGAGAAAATTGAGAATCGCGAGGTTCACCGACAAAATCCCCATGAAGTGAAGGAAGAACGAAGCGCCTAAAGGCCGGATATCGTTTGCGAAAACAAAAATCCCGACCGGACCTGAAACCGGAATTGACGTATTCCCGGCGACAAGCTCCGACACAAGATACCAAAAGCCATAAACCGTGAGCATAATGCTCCGGCCGAGCGTTTTTGCGCCTTCAACGGGCGCGAGGTACCACGGAGCGGATATGACATCAAGTCGCCCCATGGAAATGCCTACAGACCCCTGCCCCTCAGGAGGGTTTTCCCGCGCGAGAACGGAAATATCTTTTATCTCTTCACCGCGCCGCAGGGACAATGTTACCTCACTGCCTTTATGAGCATCAATAAAAGACACCACGTCTTCCTCCGAAGAAACAACAAGGGAATTCCCGCCTTGGGAAATGCGAAGAATCACGTCTCCGAATTTTATGCCCGAATCCTCCGCGGGCGACCCAGGAGCCACGGAAAGCACGGAAATCGGAATCGCGCTCCCCTCTCCATCAACAATCTCGGGCATGCCGATTCCCGACGCGATTGAAAACAACACCCACGCAAGAACAAGATTCATTAGAACTCCAGCCGCAAGAATAATGAAGCGCTGCCAGGGCGCGCGACCCGCAAAGCTTTCAGGCGCGGCCTCGCCCTCTCCGTGCTCGCCAAAAATCTTTACAAAACCTCCGAACGGAAAGAGATTAAACGAGTAACGCACGCCGTTTCGCATTTTCGAAAATACGCGCGGCGGGAACCCAAATCCAAATTCCTCCACTTTCACGCCGAGTGCACGCGCAGAATAAAAATGCCCCCACTCGTGAACAAGGATTAAAAGCGAAATGAGAAATATAACAAAAAGAATGAAAAAAAAAGTCATTATTCGATTGAAATTATTTAATTTTTTACCGACTTCATACAGCCCGAAGATACAACAAATACTCCACATTCCCTTTGCTGCCGCGGATTGGGGATTCCATCCAGTCGCGAACGTCCCAGCCCGAATCCCGCGCGGCACGGAGCATTCCTTCAAAAATCTTTCTCCGATCGCGGGCATTTTTTACAATCCCGCGGCGAAGAACTTTCGGATCGCGCGTTTCGTACTGCGGCTTCAAAAGCGCGACCACCTCCCCGGTATCCGCCAAAAAACGCTTTGCGTGGGGAAGTATCTCGCGAAGCGGAATAAGCGAGACGTCTATCGTAACAAGTTCTGCACGATCGGGCAATTTTTTGAGCGCACGAATATCCGTTCCCTCCATAACAATAACGCACGGATCATCACGAATTTTCAATGCAAGCTTCCCTTTTGCAGTATCCACGGCATATACTTTTTTCGCGCCATGATTCAAAAGTACCTCGGTAAATCCGCCGGTTGCCGCTCCAATGTCAAGGCAGATTTTCTCGCGCGGACTCACCTTAAATTGCAGGAGGGCCGCCTCGAGCTTATAGGCCCCGCGCCCGACAAATTTCCGGTCTTCCCGAATTTTTATATCCGTCGCGTCCCCGATGATCTGCGACCCGGAAACCGCTTTTTGCCCCTCAACAAATACCCGCCCCTCCGTGACAATGACAAACGCATCCTGCCGGTCTTCGGCAATACTTCGCTCTATTAAAATGTCGTCAAGCCGCTTTCTTTTCATGTCCCGCAGATAATCCATTTAAAACACGATCGTGTTTTAAATGGATTATCTAATTTCGTTTGCCGATTACGGAAAGCATATTTCCGAATTGATCCCGGCCGCCAAGAGTTTTTCTCCGATACGAAAAGAAACGGCGGGAAAGATGGAATGTGCACTCACCGGTCGAACGGATGTGACTCCCCGGGATTCCCGCGCGGATAAGCTCTTCGCGAACAACACCTGGGAGATCGAGAAATACCCTTCCATCCTTTTCAATTAATAACTTCTTCCTTTCAAAAAGCGATCTATGCCTTCTGATAAACGGCTTCAATTCTTTATGCCGCGTGCGAGGCCAAATTTCGAAATGGCACTTTTGGATCGCGGGACCGATTACGACTCGCAGGGATCGAGGTGGAATTCCGGACGATCGGAATTGCAACGCCATCTTCGTTGCGATTCCTTTGACAACGCCGCGCCATCCGGCGTGCGCGATGCCGACCGCCGAAGAAGCCCTGTCCCAAAAAAATACCGGAAGGCAATCAGCCGTCAAAATTCCAAGAAACGTATTTGATTCCCGCGTAAAGAGTCCGTCGGCGCGGCCCCCTCGCCGGGGGAAACGCTTCTCGACGACAAGAATCTTGTTTCCGTGGACCTGCGTACATCGAACAAGACGAGAAAACGGAATATCGAGTTTGCGGAAAAACCGTTTTCTATTCCCGAGATTTTTTGCATCTGCCGCACTACCGCTATATCCCATGGAGCCGTCCGAACGCTTTGATGTCGCCAAGAGAAGTTTCCGCCTGCCCGCGACCGGAGAATATCTCATACTCAAACAGTCATAATTTCCTTTTCTTTTGCAGTTGCGCTATCCTCAATTTTTTTATTCACCTCGTCAACGAATTTCTGAATCTCGTTTTTTTGGCGAAACTGCTCATCCTCTGAAATTTTCCCTAGGCCGCTTTGCGGCCGGGATCCCGTCCCTGCGGGACTAGGGACTTTTGCCTTTTCCCGTCGGTCAACGTTGCGAAGCGCGTCTTCGCGATCGCGCCTGATTCTAATCCGCGCCTCTTCCGTGTGCTTTCCGAGCATTTTGACGAGTTCGCGCCTCCGCTCCTCAGTGAGCTGGGGAAGTGCGAGGCGAACCGTATCCTTATCCGCGATCGGGTTTATGCCGAGGTTCGAGGCCTGGATTGCCTTTTCGATAGCCGGAAGAACCGACTTGTCCCACGGCTGAATAACGAGCTCGCGGGGCCCGGTGCTTGCGATTGACGCAACTACTTTCATAAGGGACTTCGAGCCATAGCAATCGACTTCGATGTCTTCAACAAGGGCGGGTGTTGCCCGGCCAGTCCGAAGAGACGCAATTTCGTGCTTAAACCCCTCGACAACATGCTCAAGCGATATCTTCAATTTTTGTATATCCATAGATACGGTTTTAACCGCTATTTCAGTATACCAAATATAACATCGGATTGGGCGGGATGCGTAACGAGTCGGCTAACCGCCTCGGGAAGCGCCGACTTTTTCCACCGGAGCCCTCCGTCATCCGAACGGTAAAAATCCGCGCCGAGCGCAAAAAGAATTGATTCGGGCATGCCGGGAAGAAGCGCTACGGTGCCCTTCGTTGTATCCCCCGCGTCAAGAATCGTCTCAACGCCGCGCCACGAAGTACCGCCGTCAGACGAACGGATAATGCCGCGGCGCGTTATCGCGACGAATTCGGAAAAATCCGCCGGGTCTTGCGCAAAATCATATGTATCTTTACGAGAACGAAACGGATTTTCAAAAAAATTCGGAGGCCTCACCGGCTCTCCATCCGGCTGGGGAATAAAAAACGACCCCGGGGACTGGCCGCCTTCTCCCATGAATACTTTTTCCCATGTTTTTCCAAAGTCGTTGGTCGTCTGAATTATTCCCGAATCCATTACAATGAGAAGCGACGCGGGCCGCGACGGATTCTGAAGTATGCTGGTAAGCGAATCGTCAAAACGCGTGCGTACGATCCATGTCGCGCCGCCGTCCTCTGATTCAAGAAGCGCGCCATCCGACATTCCGAGAAAAATATGATCCGAATATTTCGGATCAATCGCGATCGCGCGCGCAACGCCGGAGCGCGAAGGAACACTATACACCTCGCGGAAACTTTTCCCATAGTCCGCGCTTTGCAAAATAACGTTTCCGCCGGGGGACGCAACCGACACGAGTAGCACCACGGGCTCTGATTTCGAAAGCGCGACCGCATAGACCTGCGATTCAGGCCCAAGAAGCGATGATCCCTCAATACGTCGCCAGCGAATGCCAAGGTCCGGGCTCATCCAGAGCCCCGCTGTATTTGTTGCAATAAAAAACTCCGCGGTCCGAGCAGGATGAAATTCGAAATCCGTGATATCCGCGCCTCCGGGAAAATCTTCTTCTCCGGCAGGAGGAAAAATCGGCTTCCATGTTTCGCCGCCGTCAAACGAACGAATGAGCAAACTCTCCCCGCTATTTGAAACGCCCGCGGACGCTTGGGTGGCGCGCCTTACTCCGGAACCCGCGAAAGCAAACTGTAAAAGAATAACCAAAAAAACAAGGGTCGCGAGAACCCCGATTAAAATAACATGCGCCATTTTGTTTTCAAAAAGTTTTCCCATCCGGAACTGTCAAATGCCCGCCAAAATCCTAAACGCCCGCCCCCTCCATAAATATAAGGTCAAGCGACATCCGCGGGTTTACGTTCGTCTGCACCATCACATCTGTTATACGTACTACATTTTTCACCTTCTTGGCAATAGCGAGGGCGCGGCCAAAATCCCCTTCTTCTTGCATACGCCGCTCAAGAATCCGCAAAACCTCGCGGACCGCGCGTACGCGCGTCTCTTCGTCTGATGCCGCGCGCTCCGTGAACGGGAAAAAGAGCGGAGCCCCTGCACCAAGCGCATTTTTGACATCCTCCAAAAATTTTTTCTCCTCTTCAAATTCGCTTTTCTCCTGAACCGCCAAAACCGCAACGCCTGCACGGCCCGCGGCAACGGCGAGAATCTCATCATGGCGCGCTTTCGGAATTGATTCTTGCACAAGGAACTCACGGATGTCGTCTGATCTCACAAGCGAAAAATATACTCCCTGAACGCGCGATCGAATTGTCACAAGCACATGTTCCGGCTCTGATGTCGTAAGCAAAAAAAGAACTCGCTCGGGCGGCTCCTCGAGAATTTTTAAAAATGCGTTTGCTGCAGGCGTGCTCAAGCGTTCTGCGCCGTCAATGATAACAATTCTCCAGGCGTCTCCGGCTGGCGCAAACGAAAGCATTCGCTTGAGCTCACGGATATCCTCGATCGGAATGTCTTTTCGTTCCTCTTTTTTTGAAACAAGTGTTTCCGAAACGCTCAAGACCGTGATATTTTCATGTCGCCCGCCCTCTGCTCTTTCACACGACGGACACGCTTGGCACGATTCAACTCTTTTTTTCCTTTTCTCGCAAAGAAGGGACTTTGCGATCTCGCGCGCAAACGCGCGCTTCCCCACCCGCTCGGGTCCGAAAAACAAATACGCGTGCGCGAGCGCACCCTTGGAAAGCACTTTCTCAAAATATTCGGTTTGGCGCTTGTGGCCGATAATCATAAAAATCCCAAATCACAAATACCAAATCACAAACAAATTCGAAATCCAAAATTCTAAATACGTTTTAATTGTTTAAATTTTGGTCATTGGATATTATTTTGAATTTGGTGCTTGGAAATTGGAATTTATCTCTTTGACATAATCGAACGCTTATACACATCCAAGTGCTCAAGGGCAATTCCCGTGCCTTTTACGACGCAGAGAAGCGGCTCTTCCGCGATATGCGCGGGAACTCCGGTTTCCTGCAAAATAAGTTCGTCAATGTTTCGCAATAATGCGCCGCCGCCGGAAACAACAATCCCTTTATTCATAATATCCGCCGAAAGCTCTGGCGGAGTATCGTGGAGCACGTTTTTTATCGCGCGGATGATTTCATCAAGTTCGTCCGCGATCGCAACCGTGACCTCTGAAGAATGAATTTCGATTGTCCGCGGAAGCCCGGACATCAAATCGCGGCCCCGAATTTCCATCCGCAAACTCTCGTCGTCAATCGGCACCGCGGATCCGATTTTAATTTTTACCTCTTCCGCCGTGCGATCCCCGATCGCAAGATTATAATTTTTTTTGATATAGTCCGCAATCGCTTGATCAAGCTTATCCCCCGCGACTTTGACGGACGTTGCAGTTACGATCCCGCCCAAAGAAATTACCGCGATATCGGTTGTCCCGCCACCGATGTCGACAACCATGTTCCCCGAGGGCTCATTTATGGGAATTCCCGCGCCGATTGCGGCAAGAACCGGCTCTTTCACGACGTAGGCCGCTTTTGCGCCCGCTTGCACCGTCGCTTCAATAACCGCACGCCTCTCCGTTGACGTCACTCCCGCGGGAACCGACACCATGACTTCCGGCCGGAACAGCCGGAATCTTCCTCCTGCTTTGTTGATGAAATACCGGAGCATCGCCTCGGTCACGCGATAATCCGCAATAACGCCGTCCCGAAGCGGCCGATATGCAATAATCGTATCTGGCGTGCGGCCAATCATGTCCCGGGCCTCGTTCCCCACGGCAAGAACCGTATTTTCGTTTCGGACGACCGCGACAACAGACGGCTCGTTTGCGACAACGCCTTTCTTGGGAATAAAAACAAGCGTATTTGCGGTCCCGAGATCAATTCCAATTTTTCGGACAAACATACAGTTTAAATGCTAAATTCGAATTTAGGATTTTACACGTCGAATATCCGCACCGATCATCTGAAGCCGCTCGTCGATTCTCTCGTATCCCCGATCGAGATGATGAATCTCTTCAAGAACCGATTCGCCCTGGGCGGCAAGCGCGGCGACAACGTGCGCCATACCCGCCCGGAGATCGGGGATTCGTATCCTCGTTCCCTTGAGTTTCGCGGGTCCCGTAATACGCGCGACGTGCTTATACCCTTTCCCGGAAAACCGGCACTCGTCGCCCGCCGGGCAAACGTCAGAAACCTCGATATATGCGCCCATTCTCCTCAAATCCTCCGTATACCCGAGCCGATCTTCATATACTGTCTCATGTATTATTGATATTCCCTCTGCCGCCGTCAATACGACGAGAAACGGCTGCTGCCAATCGGTCATGAAGCCCGGATGTGATTCGGTTTTGACGGAAGCCGGATGAAACGGGCCTTTTTTGAAAAACCGTATCCCATTCCCCTCTTTCTCATACCCCGCGCCAATCCGATCGAGAGTGAAAAGAAATGTTTTCAAATACCAATCCTCGATGTTTTCAATACAAACCGACCCGCCTGTCGCAAGAGCCGCGGTCGCGAACGAAACGATCTCATTGCGGTCAGGCATGACGCGGATACGCGCTCCGTTAAGAGATGAGACACCTTCGATCTTGATACTCCGCTTGTCTTCATCCGCGGAAATCTTTGCGCCCATCGCGCGAAGCATCTCGATCAAATTCATTATCTCCGGCTCAACCGACGCGTTTTCAATTCTCGTCCCGCCCCTCGCAAGCACTGCGGCGAGAATCACACTTTCTGTTGCGCCGACTGATGGCCACGGAAACGCGATATCTGCTCCGCGGATTTCCTTTGCTTCGGCGTAATACGAGTGCTCGCGCCGTTCGATCTCAACACCCATTTCCCGGAGCGCGGCAACGTGAAAATCAATCGGCCGGTGGCCGATCGGGCATCCGCCCAAAACCGGTACTTCGGCAACGCCGGCGCGATGCAAAAGCGGCCCCAAAGCCAGAATCGGAATCCGATTTTTACGCGAAAGCTCGGGGACGAGCGATGTCGTGACCTCCGGCGTCGCAATCTGAATTTCGTGATCCCCGGCGACAGAAACCGTACTCCCGATCTTCTCGCAGAGCTCCCGCGTAATGTCGATTTCGGCGGACATCGGAACGTTTTCAATCGTCGAGGGTTTATCCGTAAGCAAAGACGCCACCATTAATTTTGACGCGGCGTTTTTGGATCCGCGCACTACAAGCGAACCCGTGAGCGGAATGCCTCCCTCAATAAAAAAAGTATCACCCATGCCGCGTATCATACTTCCTCAACCATCTCTTTTCAAGAAAAAAATTTCTGATACCATAAGAAAAAGGATACTCTCGCCGACCGGCATGGAAAAACGCACGAGACGCATTCTCTATTATCCCCTCCTCGCCATCTTTATCGCGGCGTTGCCGCTTCTTTTGTTGTATGCGTTAGGGATTTCGCTTGATTGGAGGAATCAAACCGTCACCCAGACCGGCGGCATTTTTATCAAATCGCGGGTTGCCCGACTTTTAATCTATCTCGAGACGCAACCGATAAAACAAACGGGATTCTTTTCGGGAAGCGCGCTTTTGACGGATATTCCGACTGGCGTTCACGTAATTCGCCTAGAGCGGGAAGGGTACCGCCAATGGATGAAGACGGTTTCCGTTTCTCCGCTCGACGTGGTTGAGCTCCGCAACGTTCTCCTTATCCCGGAAAATCTCACACGCGCGACAACAAGCGTGGAAGACCTTCCCGCGACGTCAACGCCTTCGACCGCGCGCCAAAGAGTAGAGATCGACAAAGAAAATCGACTCCTCTACTCCGAAAGCGGAACAACAACAATTCTCACGGAAAACGTTCATTCGTTCGATGCGCTGGGGGATGCCGTGTATTTTGTAAATAACTACGGATTCCTTGGAAGATTCAACGCATCGGGCGTAATGGAAACCCTGGGCCACCCGGGTTTCTACCTCGCAAAAAAGCCATTTTCTTTTTCCCGATCGGCAAATGGAGATATTCTTATTATTGACTCCGGAGGCGGCCTTTTCCTCATTGATTCCCAAGAGCCCGTCAGACCCGTGGAAAGCGCTGTTTCAGCCGCCGCATTTGATTCGCGCGGGGACAAAATCCTCATACAGAAAGAAAATGAACTTTCCGTTCTCTGGCTCGTCGAAAATAAGACACAGCCCTTTCAAAAACGCCTCACAAAAGAAACGGTCATCAGGACGCCGACCCCCGTCATCCACTCCGCGTGGTTTTACGGTGACAATGCGCACGTCATTTTCCAAACGGGAGAAGGCATATTCATCACGGAGACCGACGGCAGAGGCGGACGGAATACGTTTGAACTCTTTCGCGGTACTACAGACGATTTTTTTGCATCGCCCGACGAGCCAAACCGCATTTTCGGAAAGCAAAACAAGACGTGGTATTCAATTGAACTCTAGATGAGCGCACAAAAAAAACCCGACGTTACAGCCGGGCTTTTGACTTGACGACATGTTTTTGTTCGCGAAAAGAACAGGCCGAGATCCGAGCCGCATGATACACATAATTCCAAAGTGTCCGTATGATTCCATTCCGGTAATACCGCCTTGCCGACGTCCTCGCAAAGACATCACGCGCGTAGGCAATCCTTCCAACCCGAGCGAGCCGTATCGCAGTATCAGTATCATCTCCCCAAAAATCGATTGCCGTGTTGAAACCACCGATGTCTTCAAGCGCACACGCACGAATGAAGCAATTTCCGCCTATCATAATGCCGCTATGCCTGATGTCCTGCGTGAACCAGAGTGCGACCGGATAGACGCATGCGCTTACAAACCGCGCGCCCAACTGAAGCATGGGACCGGAATCATAAAAATCGTATGAACCAGTTACGGCAACAATGGACGGATCGCGGAAATACCGAAGGCCGTTTTCAATCCATCGAGGCGACGGAACAGTATCTGCGTCGAGAAACGCGAGGATGTCTCCTCCTGCGGCCTTGCGTCCGCACTCTCTCGCGCGCTGAACCCCGGGAACCGGCTCTTCGATAACACGCACCCACGGAAACGCCGTTTGAACCGCATCCCCCGTGCGGTCATCACTCGCATTATCAACAACAATCGCCTCCCATGACCCGTCGTATATCTGCTGTTCAAGCGCCAAAAGCATGGAACCAATAAACCCTCGCTCGTTTCTTGCGGGAATGATGACTGAGACGTCCATTCAGACCTCCGTAAAGAACATATACATAAAGTTCCATATTGCTACAAAAAAGTCAAACCCCGTCACTAAAATTTCGACTGGTCTCGGCCGCCCTAATGAAGCTGGCGGGAGAACGTTGGATTCTAAAACAATATGTTCATCAATATCCGATGGAACCGACTGCGACTGTCGAAATTTAGTGCGGGGTCA
>Ga0082335_1006621_pt1 | contig 14720 bp, 13 predicted proteins | sample Subgrocontami58m_FD_72375 | JGI IMG/M metagenome (GOLD analysis project Ga0082335, IMG submission 72375) | Subsurface groundwater microbial communities from S. Glens Falls, New York, USA - GMW37 contaminated, 5.8 m (SPADES assembly) (version 2) ...
AAGGATCTGCGTGAAGCCGACATACGAGATACCGAACGTTCCGACGTTCCCATCGCACCATGGCTGACATCCAATCCACTCATGCGTGTCAATGCCGTCCTCAGTCTCATGGACATAGGGTTCCCAGAGTCCGTCTGAGTCGTAGCGCCCTCGGCAATCTTGGATTGCGACCGCGAATCCGGCGTCGGCGAAACGCGTGGCCCAATCGACGTATTGCGGCATCTGGTTGTCGTAGATCGTCCTGCAGAGCAACACGGGGAATCGCTCTCCTTCGGCGGGCAGATAGAGGTCAGTCGAGAGAAGCGCGCCGTCGCGCATGGGCGTTTCCAAGCCGACGCGCATCCGGACGCTCATCTACGGACGTCCTCGTGCCCGTCGCCGCCGGCCGCAAGATCGTTCGTTCCGCGGTGTCCGGTGATGTACATAACGATCTCCTGGTGTGACGTTTCGTTCGTTGGCATGTCCGCCACCTTGGAGCCGTGTCGCAGAACGACAACACGATTGGTCACCTGGAGGACGTGTCCCATGTCGTGGCTGACGAGGATGACCGCTATGCCGGATGCGGCTAGCGATCGGACCAGTTCAAGCACCTTGGCTGCGTGGACGACGGCGAGCGCCGCCGTCGGCTCGTCCATCATCACGAGCTTCGGCTGCCAGTAGACGGCGCGCGCGATTGCGACCATCTGCCGTTGTCCGCCCGAGAGGGTTCGCACGGGTCTGCGCAACAAGGAGTGTGGAAGGCTGAACGCCTCGAGCGCTCGGGCGCTCTCCGCGTACATGCCGCGCTTGTCGAGCCACCCGACTGTGCGTCCAATGGGATCGCGGCGCACTCGCTCGCGGTTCATGAAGATATTCGCCGCCACATCGAGCGTGTCGACTAGGCCAAGCGATTGGTGGATCGTTTCGATCCCGAGCCGCTGTGCTTCGACCGCGGTCATGTGCTCGCGGCGCACGCCGTGCACGTACATCTCGCCAGCGTCGGGTATATGCACGCCCCCGATCGTCTTGATGAGCGTCGACTTCCCCGCTCCGTTGTCGCCGACGAGGCCCACAACTTCACCGGCGCCGATGTCGAGATCGACGCCGTGGAGAGCGCCTACGCCACCGAATGACTTCTTGACTCCGCGGAGGGCTAGCACCGCGCCCGGCGCCGCTGGCTCGCTCATGGGCTTTGTTGCCTCGCTGCGGCGACGAGCCAGCGAAGAACCCGTATGCGTTCGAGCCTCATGCCCCGATCGGTCTTGAGGAGCTGGTCGAGGAGCATCGCACCAACGATGATGAGGCCGACGGCGATCTGCTGCCATGCGCTCTGAACGTTGACGAGGATCAGGCCGTTGGTGATGGTCGAAAGAAGGAGCGCTCCCGCGGCCGTACCCCATACGGAGCCGGTGCCTCCGAACAACGACGTTCCGCCGATGACGACCGCAGCGACGGCCGGAAGAAGATCCTCGGTGCCGAAGTCACCGGATCCAGCATTGAGACGGGAACTGAGGATCAGGCCACCGATTGCGGCTGTGAAGCCACTGAGGGTAAGGGCGATGAGCTTGACGCGTCCGATGCTGATGCCGCTCAGCGAGGCTGCTACGGCGTCACCGCCAACCGCGTAGACATGCCGCCCAAGGCGTGTCTTGTTGAGGATGAGATGTACGGCGAACAGCACACCGATCGCGATGAGAACCACGACAGGGAAAGCCGCGATGGTTCGGCCGGTTCCGATCTTGAGGTAGCTCGGAGGAAAGCCGTTGATCGGCGCGTTGTTGGTGACGAGAAACGCAGCGCCCTGTGCGATGCCGAGCATCGCGAGAGTCGCAATGAAAGAAGGAATACGCAGCTTCCAGGTCACGATCCCGTTTGCGAAACCAAGAAGCGGGCCGATCACCAGAGCGACGGTGATCCCGATCCACACCGGTGCTCCGTGCTTAATGATCAGGACTGCCGCGATCGATCCGCCTAAAGCCTGGATCGCACCGATAGAAAGATCGATCTCCGCCGCGATGAGTACGACCGTCAGGCCGGCGGCGATGATCGCCACGCTCGAAGCCTGGATTCCAACATTGTAGAGGTTGTCTTTGGTCAGAAAATACGGCGTCAACCGCCAAAAGATGAGCCAAACGATGCCGATGACTGCGAACACGGACCCGGTACGGAGCGCCGCGATCCAATCGACGCTCGAACGAGCCACCCCGGCGGAAGAAGCCTGCATCGGCTGTGGCCCCTCTTCGAGTGGCGCGTTCACGTCTGAGAACGGCGTTGATCGCGCCACCAGGTCGTCAAGCTCCGTCCTCGGCCGAAAAGCACTGAAAGGAATGCGACGACGGCCGAACCGGCGGAGGAGAAGACCACCGGTTCGGCCACCGCCACTGCTACTTACACCCCGCCTTCGCCGCTTGCAGGTGCGCGAGGACCGGGACGCCAGCGGGCGGCTTCAACTTGCCAGCAAGGATGGCTTCCGCCTTGGCTTTCGTGATGGGGTAGAACGGCGACGCCTGGACAGCGGGCACCTTGCCCCCGTTGATGAGCTTGACAGCCGACGTAACGCCTGCGCTTCCCATGAGCTCAGGGAACATCATCACGTCGTTGTACACGAGCCCGTTGAGCATGTCCTTTAGGACAGGGCAAGCGCCTGTGAGACTGGCAGTGCCGATCTTGCCAGTCTTGTTGGCGGTCCGAATCGCCGACTCGGTCGAGATTGTCCCTACGCTCCACCAGGCCATCACGAAATTCACGTCGGGATGGCCAGTGAGGACTTGCTGGGCAGCTTTCAGCGACTGTTCAGCGCTGTAGTCCGTGTACACGTTCTGAACGAGCTGGACATTCGCGGCGCCCTTCAAGCCCGCAATCATGCCCTTGCCGCTGTCGAGCCCTGGGCCGGGAGCGTTACCCCCTCCGACGATCGCGACCTTGCACGGCTTCAAGGACTTGCACCAACCTCCTGCAACCTGCTTTGCGGCGGCGGATCCGGCATTGAACCACTTAGGGGTGATGAAGGTAGACAGCTTCCCCTTCTGCGAACCGCCGACGATTGCAATGACGGGAATGCCCTTCTTGTTCGCCGCGACGACGGCGGGGCTGATCGCGGAATCATCGAGGGGATCGAACATGATCGCGTCCACGTTGGCGGCCAGGTACGTGTTGAGCGCGTTCAGCTGCTCGGCGGGCACGTTTGTTCCCGTCGTCAGCACCTGAACATTGCCCAGCTTCTTCGCCTCTGCAATGGCTCCATCGCGAATCGGCGCAATGAAAGGATTGGAGAGAGCCGGCAGGACGAGTCCGATCCGGATCGTCTTCTTCGCTGCCGTTGTGCGTGATGTCCGGGCAGGCGAACCCAGTGCGGTCGCTGCGACAACGCAGGCAGCGATTACCGTGATAACGAGCCAAACGAGAAGGCGGCGGTGTCGCTTTTCTCTGGTCATGATGCTCCTCTCTTCGCCTTGATGCGGAGGGGTGGAGGCTCTTGTCGGCTCCGACCGATGACCTGCAAACAAGAAGCTGCTGCGCCGTCCGCTTGAACGGCAGTGTGATTTGTTATCACAGTCGGATGCGGAGGGTCAACCGCCTTGGCGAAATGAACGTCGAGTGCGCTCCGTCACAGCGCCGTGCCACGCGTTTCGACGGTCTTGACGCGCTGATCCCGGCCGCGGATTACCCGTGACCGAGATCAGGTCATGATGTCCGAGGCGCTCTGATCCGTCGCAGACGATCTCCGTCGCGCCAAACGGCCGCGCGTCACACGCTCATTCAAGGAGTGAAAGTTCCGAGGGCAGGTCAGCTGCGACCCGACCGAGGCCCCAGCGAATCGTGTCGTGAATCACCCGCTCAGCAGCGGCACCATCGTTCGCCTCGCAGGCGGCTAGAAACTGCTTGTATCGCCCCACTGACTCGCGAAAGCGCTCGAGCGTCGAGAGAACCAGCCGGTTATAGCGGTCAGAGCGCCAGAACAGCCCTTCGACCTCGTCGACGAGGCGACGGCGGCCACTCGCCCGGTAGCACGTCGCATGGAACTCCCAGCGCTGGCGGAGGTATTCATCGACGTTCTGCTCCTCTGCGAGCTTGCGAAGGCGCTCGAGCAGAAGCGTCATGCGTTCGATCTCGGCTGTCTCCACCGCGTTCGCGCCAACTCGGGCGGCGAGACCCTCCAGGCCCAAGCGGGCTGCGTAAATCTGCTCGAAGTCCTCGCGCGTCAGCCAACTCACGATGGCCCGACCAGTTGAACTGACCGCGACGAGGCCCTCACGTTCGAGTTGGCTGAGACCAGCCCGCACGGGCGTAGGCGAGATGCCGAGCTGCGTGGCTAGTTGACGCAGGACGAGCGGAGTCCCCGCCGACAGCTGCCCAGTCACGATTAGGTCGCGCAGCGTCCGTGCCACGCGATCTTCGATCGACTCGCGGTTTTCGAGTTGAGGAATGGAGATCATGCCCTTCATTTCACCCCTAGTTTGCGCTAGGCCGAAGCCCCGCGCAAATATGGTGTGCCAAATCACAAGGATCGTCGGTAGTGTCGAGCAGAGCGCGACGGGGCACCCCGCAACAGCACCGACCAGTCCCCCTACAACAGTAGTGGCGGCCCAGATGATCGAGGAGTTCGCGGCGGACGTCCCGCAAGCCTCCGATGCAATCGGTCCGCCTCCGCGCAACCCGAGGGGCTCTTTCGTTACTACTTAGGGGCTGTGAGCTTAGGGGCTGTGAGCTTTGTCCGCCGAGTCGTCCGCGCGGTCCGGCTGCTGGCACGTGACGGCGACCTGCCCCGCTGGCTGCGCTGGCTCGCCGCGCTCGGCCTCGCACCGATCCCGGGCCCCTTCGACGAAGCCGTCCTGCTCCTCGTCGCCGCGATCCTGTGGCTCGGCTACCGGGAGCGGCTCCGCGCGGCGTGGCGCGACTCGGCGTAAGGAAACGAGCCCCGTGGAGCAAGCGAAGCGAATCGGCTTAGACCGCCGAGAGGTCGGCGACGAGCGGGCCGGTGTCGAACGGGTCGACGCCGAGCCGGCCCGCGATCTCCTCGCTCGTCGGCTTCGTGCCCTCGGCGAACAGGTCACGCAGGCGCTCGCCCGTCTTGGCGCTCCGCCACCAGTCCTCGCCGATCTCACGGATCAGGTGGTGGCGCAGCTGCGCGGAGCGGATCCACGCGCGCAGATAGTCGGCGGAGTAGAAGCCGGAGTCCATGTCTGCGACATAGCCACGCGGGTCGTACCGGATGCCCGTCGCCTCGGTCAGCAACGCCGCGTAGTCGCGCGGCGAGCGGCCCTGCTCCTCCGCGAAGCTCGACCAGAAGCCGAGCTCGTACCGCAGCTTCGCCGTATAGCGGCGGTACAGCAGCGCCTCGAGGAAGAGCGTCGCCTCGGCGTTCTCCTGCGCCTGCGCGTCGGAGAGGCCGAAGTACAGCGCGTGCCAGCCCGGCTCACGTGTGATCGCCTCGAAGATGTACGAGTAGATCTCCGTCAGCGCGTGGTCGCGCGAGATGCGGCGAAACGTGTACGGCAGGCGCGGATCGACGCCCGCGTAGTGCAACGCGTGGCCCGCTTCGTGCATGAACGCCTGATAGTCGGCGAGCCCGCCCTGGGCGCGCGTGATCAAATGCACGACGTCGGGCGGATCCGACGCGATCACGCAGGCACGCGGATTCTTCTGCGGCCGGTCCTCGAGATCGAGGTGGATGTTCGGGATCGCGCTCATGTCGAAGCCGAGCGCCTGGACACTCGCCATGCACACGTCGACCGAGCGCTCCTTCGTGTACGTCGACTCGAGCGGCGAGAGCCTGCGCAGATAGTGGACGTGCGCGTTCGTCGGCAGCGCGTCGCGCTCGGGGCCGAGGAGCTTCTCGAACCATGTGTCGCGTAGGCGGCCGTACGCCTCCGTCGTCGCCTCCGAGGCAGCGACGAGCACCCGCTCGAGCTGCCGCAGCGAGATCGCCTTCTCCTCCTCGTTCCGGGCGACGGGATCGACCTCGCCCGAGAGCTCGCCCTCGAGCTGCTCCGCGGCAGTCATCAGCGCGAGCCGGTCGTCGTTGAACCGGGCCGACTCGGCCCGCTCGAGCTCGCCGAGCGCCTCCCGGTCGTCGTACGACTCGAGCACTGCGAGCCTCGCCTGCGCCGAGCGCAGCGGCATCGCCTCGCCGTCGAACGTGACGCGCGCACCAAGGATCGAGTTCTCGAGCGCGTCCTCCTGCTCGGCGAGCTCGGCCGAGACGAGGCCACCCTCGCACGTCTTGCGCAGCCGGTAGAGCCGCTCACGGTCGTCACTCGACGCGGCGTGCTCGGCCTCACGCAGCGCCTCCACCTGGGCGCGCGAGAAGAGCTCGCTGTAGCGCGCGACGATCGCGGCCTGCTCCGACACTTCTTTCTCGCCGACGCGAACGGCGCGGCTCTCCTCGGAGCGCTCGAAATAGTACTTCTGAAGCTGCGCCTCGTAGTCGGCGGGGGTGCGGACGGCGGTGGTCGACATCGGCGTCAGAGTATCGGGAGCCGGCCGACCGGCGGAACGTCGCCGCCTGCGAGCGCCCGCACGGTGCTCGTGAGCTCCTCGATCGTGAACGGCTTGCCGAGCACGGCGTCGGCGTCGACCGTCCGCTCCCCCGTGTCGACCTCCACCGACCCGGTCACGACCACCACCGGGATCCGGCGCTCGCGGCCCCGGATCTCGGCGAGCAGCGTGTCTCCGCGCTCGGGCCCGATGTGCATGTCGAGGAGAACGACGGCGACGGGCTCCGTCTCGAGGAGCGCGCGGGCGACAGCGAGCGTCCCCGCCTCGACCACCCGGAAGCCGTCCAGCTCGAGATTCACCCTGCACAGGAGCCTGATCGACGGCGCGTCGTCGACGACGAGCACGACGGCCCCGCTCCCCCCGGTCGACACCCCGCGAGTCTAGAGGCTTGATGCGTATTCGGTAGGGACCCGCGTCTGGACGACGAAGGGCTTCCGGACAGTTGTCCCCTCGAGATAGGAGCTCGAGATGACGCCCGATCTGGAAGCCCTTGCCGTTACAGCGTATGTGTTCGCGGACGAGTATCCGGTCCCTGCGAGGCCGGGGCCGGCGGCCAGGACGAGCGATGCCGAGCTGGTCGCACTCGCGGTCTGTCAGGCGGCGATGGGGATCAGCTCCGACCGGCAGTTCCTCGGCCTGGTCGGGTGGCGTCTGCCCGGCTGGTTCCCGCACCTGCCGTCGCAGTCGCAGTACAACCGGCGGCTACGCAGCCTCACCGGGCTGTTCACCGTCGTGCAGCAGCGGCTCGCGCGTCTGCTCGACAGCGGCGGCGCCCGTCTGGCCGACGGGACGTTGATCGGCGTCGCCAACTACGCCGGCTGCGCGCAGCGGAGCGAGTTCGCCGGGACGGCCGCCTACGGCTACTGCGCTTCGAAGAGCGAGTGGTCTGGGGTGTACGGCTTGTTCTGCGCACCGACCGACGCGGCCTGCCGCTCGCCTACACCCTCGTCCCGGCGAACGAGCACGAGTACGAACCGCTGCTCGACCTCGTCGATGCGGGCGAGACCGTGATCGCCGATAAGGGCCTTTGGGGGCGGGCCTACAACAACCGGATGGAGTGCGCGGAGGTACGGCTGCTGACGCCCGCACGCGAGCGCACGGCCGCGAACCATGCACGCGAGCGGCTGCTCGCCGGAACGCGACTGACGATCGAGAGCGTCTTCGCGAACCTCAAAGAACAGATGCGGCTCGAACGACACCTGGCACGGACACCGCGCGGACTCGCTCAACGGATCGCACAGCGGCTACTCGCCCTCACACTCGGCATCCTGCTCAACACCCTCACCGGCCGCCCCGCACGCGCCCTCGCCGCCTACGACGGCCGCTAACTCACATTAAGCCTCTAGTCCTCCGCGCTGCCGCCGACACGCAGCGGAAAGTAGGGAGGCGAGAGCAGGAAGCCGATGCGGGGCTCCCCGCCTGCCCGCCCGCGCGCCATCTGCAGCGCGGCGCCCACGCCGTGCGCAGGCACGAAGCCGAGCTGGCGAACGACGGCCGCATCGCCCGTGCCGGCGACGATCACGACGCCCAGGCGTCCGAGCGCAGGCTGGCACGCGTTCCAGTCGCGAAACGGCAACAGGGGGTGCACCGTGCGGCTCGCGCGGTAGGACGCGATCGCGCGCGGGTCGGTGGCGACGGTCCGCTCCGCGTCCGCGAGCAGCTGCGGATCGCGACCGGTGCGCGTCGCATGAAAGAACGCGCGGTACGGCTGCTGCGTCGGATGTGCAAAGCGGCGCGAAAAGCGGTTGACGAGGATCGCAGTGCCGCCGTCCACCACCGGAAAGCCGTCACGCCACATGCGAAGCGCGAGCCCCAGGCCGAGATACGCGGCGACCAGTGGGTTCGGGCGCTCGCGCGGCAGGAACGGCGTCGTGCCCGGCACGCCGATCACGATCGCGTCGAGCGGACGGTCGAGCTCCGTGCGCCGCAGCTCGACCGCGCGCAGCAACGCTTCGGCGTGCGCCAGCGAGGGCGGGCCGCCGAACGCCGCGGCCACCGCGCGCTCTGTCGGCACCGAGCGCAGGATCCTGCGGCGTGCGCCGTCGGGCAGCGCCGAGAAGACATAGCGAAGCGGCGAGCGCGCGATCCGCTCGAGCGCCTCCGGTTCGTACGGGTAGCCACGCAGCGCGCCCGACACCTCGGGATGATTGAGCACGAGCGACACGCCGATCAGCGGCACGCGCCGGGCGAGCGTCCGCTCGAGCGCCACAGCGAGGTGCCAGCCCTGCGAGGCGGTCGTCTCGAGCAGCGAGTACGCGCCCGCCGCGCGTAATGCGTCGGCGCCCGAGGCGGCCAGCAGCGCCGCCGGCCCGCCGTGTAGCACCGATTCGGCCGCCGTCACGACGACCACGAGGTCGGTCTCGACGAGCGCAGGGTGCACGCGCAGCGGCGGTCGCGAGGCGCTGTCGAGCTCGAGCAGGTCGGGGTCCTCGACGTCGTGGACGACGACGCGTCCGTGGAAGCGGCGGGCCAGCTCAGGCGTGACGAGCGACCCGAGCTCGCGCTGTCCCAGCCGGCGCGCCAGGCCGCACGCAACGAGGATCGTCTGGTATCCGCTCGAGATGCCGAGGCGCTCCAGCTCGTCGACGACCGCGCCGATCGCGAGCTGGCGCGGATCGTTCGGGGCGGCGGGAATGGGAAGCGCCGGCGGCTCGACGACGATCGTCGCGCGCGTCCCGCGACGCGCCACTGCCTCGAGCGACTCGCCTTCGAGCGGGAAGCGCAGCGCATCGCGAACTGCGGCGGCGACATCGGCGACGGCGCGGCCGGGTGGGGGAGGCCGCAGGATGACCGCGTCGTCCGGGGCCGCCGCGATCACGAGCCGCGAGCCGGACAGCAGGGGGACGCGCGTCACCGCGGGATTGAAGCAGGTACCGGCCGGCCCGCCCCACTAGACTCGAATCGATGTCCCCGAAGACGCTCACGGGCCTCGAGCTCGACGTCGACGACGCGCCCGCGCGCGACTCCGAGCTCTTTCTCGTCGACGGCAACAACCTCGCGTACCGGGCGTTCTTCGCGCTCCCGGAGGAGCTTGCGACGACCGACGGATTCCCGACGAACGCGCTGCTCGGCTTCACGAACATGCTCTTCAAGCTGCTCTCGGACTACAAGCCGAAGGGCGTCGCAGTGGCGTGGGACACGAAGCCCGTGCACCGGGCCGCGGTCGCGGAGGCGGGCGACGTCGTCTACAAGGAGGGCCGGCGGCCGATGGCCGACCTCCTGCGCGAGCAGTTCCCGTACTTCCGCCCGATCGTCGAGGCGTTCGGGTACCGCAACCTCGAGTTCGAGGGTTGGGAGGCGGACGACGTGATCGCGACGCTCGCGACTCTCGCCGACGAGGCGGGCGTGAAGACGACCGTCGTGTCGACCGATCGCGACGCGTTCCAGCTCGTCACCCGCAACGTCGCGCTGATGATGACGCCCCGCGGCGTCAGCGACGTGCACGTCTACACGCCGGAGCGTGTCGAGGCTCGCTACGGCATCCGGCCCGAGCAGATTCCCGACTTCATCGGTCTCAAGGGCGACAGCTCCGACAACATCCCCGGCATCCCGGGCATCGGGGACAAGACCGCCGGCCAGCTGATCGCGCAGTACGGGTCGCTCGAGAGCGTGATCGAGCACGCGGCCGAGCTGTCGCCGGCGCGCAAGAAGAACGTGATCGAGCATGCCGACCAGGCGCGCATGTCGAAGGAGCTTGCGACGATGCGCCGTGACCTCGAGCTCGACTGCGACCCGGCGCAGCTCGTCCTGTCGCCGCCCGACCGCTCGGAGCTGCGCGAGATGTTCAGACGGTTCGAGTTCCGCAACCTGCTGAACCGCATCGACGAGCTCGACGACGCGGTGCCCGCGCTCGAGCGGATCGTTGCGGGGACGGCGGTGCGGTGGCGCGAGGGCGAGCTGCCCGGGGAGCTCGCCGGCCGGGTCGGGCTCGCGATCGCCGGCGGCCGCTTCGCGCTCGCGCAGGACGCCGGCGTCGTCGTCGGCGCCTGGAGCCCCGAGCTCGCGACGAAGCTCCATGACGCGCAGATCGTCGCGCACGACTACAAGGCCCTGCCGCGCCTGACGATGCTGCCGGCCGAGGACACGATGATCGCCGCGTACCTGATCGAGCCGGGACGTCCCGCGTACGACCTCGACGACCTCGCCGCCGAGTACGGCGTCGAGGCGCTGCCGGAGCCCGAGCCGGAGGAGGAGACCGCGGCCCTCGTGCGCGCGGCGGAGGTGCCGCGGCGGCTCGCCGGCCCGCTCCGCGAGCGGCTGCGGGAGCGCGGCAGCGAAGAGCTCTACGACCGCATCGAGCTGCCGCTCACGGCAGTGCTCGCAGCGATGGAAGACGCCGGCGTCAAGATCGACACGTACCGAATGGGCGAGATCACCGCGCGCCTCGCCGACCGCGTGGAGGAGCTCGAGGAGAAGGCATTCGAGCTCGCAGGCGAGGAGTTCATGCTCGGCTCGACGCAGCAGGTGGCGCGCATCCTCTTCGAGAAGCTCGAGCTGACGCCGGGGCGCAAGGGCAAGACGGGTTACTCGACCGACACGCGGGTGCTCCAGCGCATCCGGCAGGACCACGAGATCGTGCCCGTGCTCGAGGAGTGGCGGGAGTTGAGCAAGCTCATGAACACGTACCTCGTGCCGCTGCCGACGCTGCTCGGCGAGGACGGACGCCTGCACACCACCTTCAACCAGACCGTTGCCGCGACCGGCCGCCTCTCGACGACGAATCCCAACCTCCAGGCGATCCCCATCCGCACCGAGCTCGGGCGTGAGATCCGCAGCGCCTTCATCGCGGAGGCCGGCCACAGGCTCGTGTCGGCCGACTACTCGCAGGGGGAGCTGCGCATCCTTGCGCACGTGTCGGGCGAGCCGCGCCTGCGCGAGGCGTTCGCGCGCGGCGAGGACATCCACGCGGCGACCGCGGCCGAGGTGCTCGGCAAGGATCAGGCGACGCTGACGAAGGACGAGCGCAACATCGCGAAGATGGTCAACTTCGGGATCATCTACGGCATCTCCGCCTTCGGGCTCTCGGAGAACCTCGAGATCCCGCGCGAGCGGGCACAGGAGTACATCGACACGTATCTCGCGCGGTTCCCGATGGTGCAGGACTTCATCCAGCGCACGATCGAGCAGGCGGAGCGCGACGGTTACGTGACGACGCTGCTCGGGCGTCGCCGCCCGGTCCCCGAGATCCGCGCGCAGAACCGCCAGACGCACGCGCTCGGCGAGCGTCTGGCGGTCAACTCGGTGATGCAGGGGACGGCGGCAGACGTCATCAAGGTCGCGATGGTGAACATCCATCGCCGCCTGCGCGACGAGGGCCGCGCCTCGCGCCTCGTGTTGCAGGTACACGACGAGTTGCTCGTCGAGGTGCCCGACGCGGAGCTGTCGACGGTGAAGGAGCTCATGCGCTCCGAGCTGTGCAGCGCGTACCCGCTCGACCCGCCGCTCGCCGTCGACGTCGGCGCGGGCGACAACTGGCGCGAGGCGAAGGACTAGAGCGCTAGGAAGCGTCGGGCAGCGAGTCGGGCACGAGCCCAAGGCCCTGCCGGAGCTCTTCGATCAATTCCTGGGCGCCGTCGAGCAGCTGTGCGAGCGGCTCGAGCTCCGTCCGCGGCACCTCGACCGTGACTCGCACGGGCGATCGGGCCGTGGACGAGAGGGCGAGCGTCTCCTCGCCGTCGCGCGTGAGCGCGGTGAGGTCGAGGTACTCGTCACGGCCGAGCCGGATGCCGTGCACGAATTGCGCGTCCGCCGCGCGCAGTCGCTGGGCGAGCACGGTCGGATAGTGGCCGGGGACGCTGACGGTGGCCTCGCCACCACGCAGGCCGATCGACGTAGACCACATCGGATATCCGGCGTCGTGCCGCTCGTGCCGCAGCACGGCCACGGCGACCGAGGTCGTGTCCCCGATGGGATAGCGCTCGTCCATGGGACCAGGGTATCGGCGGCTAGAGGTAGCCGAGCTCGGCGAGCAGCTCGCCCGCCTCGGACTCGACGTCCCGCAGCTGCTCCGCCGAGAGGTCTCGGCGCCAGCGCCGAAGCGACGCGTCGTGCACCTGCGAGAAGGCGCGGCGCAGGGGCTCGGGCGCCGAGTCGAGCGCGGCGGGGATCCGGTCGGCCTCCGCGAGCGGGGCGGCGACGAGGGCCTCGTAGGGCAGCTCCCCCGTTCGTTCTGGCACGGCGCGTGCGGCCGTGACGTAGCGGCGCCACGCCCAGGCGGCGCGCCTCGCCTCGCGCGCGTGCTCGAACTCCTCGCGCCGCTCCGGCTCGACCCAGAACCGAGCGTGCGCCCCGTAAGCCTGTCTCGCATCGTCCGCACCCGCCGCCCGATCGGCGAGCCAGCCGCGCTCCAGGAGCGAGCAGACGACGTCGCGCCCGTCTCGGATCACGTGCACCGCCGTCGCCTCCGGATACGCCGTCAATGCGGCGTTCAACAGGTAGGACAGCTCGGGCGTCTGCTCGACGCCGCGCAGCCCTCGTACGAGCCCGAGCGTCCGTACGCGCTCGAGGATCCGCCGGACCTGCCGGCCGGCGTCGGGCGTGCCGACGAGGCGGGGAATCGCCGACTTCAGCGGCGTGACCTCGTCGAGATCGACGAAGCCCGGCTGCGACCCGAGGGCCCGAGCGGCGAAGCTCGTCCCCGACCGGGGCGACCCCACCACGAACACCACCCGCTCCTCGTGGCCTCGCGTCCACGCCCCCCGCCGCGCGACGCGGAAGGCGCTGGCGGCGTACGCACGCCCTGTCCTGGCCACCTCGATCACGCCGCCATCCTGTCGGAAGTCGAGCCTTTGGCGTCGTGGGAAGAGCGGAGTAGGATCGCTCTCGGCGCACCGCAGGAAACACCGCGCCACGCCGTCAGTCAGCAATGAGGGGAGAGTTGTCGTGTTTCGCCGTGCGCTCATCGGCGCAGCCGCGCTTGCGGTTGTGCTCGCCTGGACAGGTTCGGCGTTCGCTTCCGCGAGCGGGATCGTCGTCTCGGAGTTCCGCTTCCGCGGCCCTGTGGGCGGCAACGACGAATACGTCGAGCTGACGAACGCGGGGTCGGCCGCCGTCAATGTCGGCGGCTGGAAGCTGCAGGGCTGCGCGGCCGCGACCGGGACGGCGTCCGACCGCGTCGCCGTGCCGGCGGGTGTGATCCTCCAGGCGGGCGAGCACTACCTGTTCGTCAACAACAACGCCACCGGCGGCTACTCGGGCACCGTTCCCGGCGACCGCACGTACGGCACGGGCTTCACCGACGGCGCGGGCGCGCGCATCGTCACGGCGGCCAACGTCGTCGTCGACGGCGTCGGCGGCGACGGCGTCGGTGGGACGCAGTGCCGCGAGGGCGTCGGCATCGCCGGCATGCCGACCGTGAACGGCGACCAGTCGTACGAGCGCAAGCTCGCAGGCACTCTCGACACCGACAACAACGCGAACGACTTCGTCGGCCCGAAGGCGGGAAACCCGCAGAACCACCTCGCGGCCGACGTTGCACCCTCGGTGGTCGGAACCGCTCCCGCGAACAACGCGACCGACGTCCCGGTCGACTCGAACCTTCAGGTCACGTTCAGCGAGCCGGTGAGCGTCCTCGGTATCTGGTTCGGCATCTCGTGCACGACGAGCGGCGACCACGGTGCCGCCTTCGTCTCGGGCGGGCCGACGACGTTCACGATCGATCCCGACGTGAACTTCGTTCCGGCCGAGACGTGCACCGTGACGATCACGGCGACGGCGGTGCACGACACGGACACGAACGACCCGCCGGACACGATGCAGGCCGACTTCGTGTTCCGGGTGTCGACCCCGGCGCCGCCGCTGCGGATCCACGAGATCCAGGGCGCCGGCCACGTCTCGGCGAAGTCCGGGCTGGGCGTGAGGAACGTCGAGGGAATCGTGACGATGAAGGTCTCGAACGGGTTCTTCATGCAGGATCCGCAGCCGGACGCCGATCCGGCGACCTCGGAGGGCATCTTCGTCTTCGGGTCGACCTCGGCGGGGCTCGTGGCCGTGGGCGACCTTGTGAAGGGGAACGGGACGGGGCAGGAGTTTCACGGCACCGGCTCCGCGGCCACCACGAACCTGCCGATCACCGAGATCGGCTCCACGTCGATCGCCCAGATCGTCTCGCACGGGAACACGCTGCCGGCGCCGGTCGTCTGGTCGCCGCCGTCGGAGGTGATCGAGGACGACGCGGCCGGCGATCTCGAGTCGAGCGGCGTCTTCGACCCGGCGAGCGACGGCGTCGACTACGCCGAGAGCCT
>Ga0082335_1006623_pt1 | contig 14708 bp, 7 predicted proteins | sample Subgrocontami58m_FD_72375 | JGI IMG/M metagenome (GOLD analysis project Ga0082335, IMG submission 72375) | Subsurface groundwater microbial communities from S. Glens Falls, New York, USA - GMW37 contaminated, 5.8 m (SPADES assembly) (version 2) ...
TCCGGCGGCTGGGCCCCACCACGGGGTGCACGTCCTCGGCCCCGCCCCTTCCATCCGAGCGACCGCAGCACCGCCGCGATTTGGGCGATGGTGGATGCGTCTCCAGAGGGCTGGACGACGACATTCGCGTCCTTCGTGTACACGCCCCTCGTTGCGAGGGCGTCGCGGAAGTGGTAGCCGGCGGCCAGGCTGCCGGTGAGGTGGATGTTCTTGTGGACCGGATTCGGAATGTCGGCCACGAGGCGCTTCCATATGACCTCTGGGTCGATCAAGTTCACCGGGGCCGTCCTTCCTGCTTCGGGACCACGGGTTCCTCGTCCGTCAGGTAGCCCATGTTGGCCCCTCGCGTCCACAGATCCTTGCCGGCGATGAAGGCGGGGTGGCCGTGCGCGGTGAGGGCCTCATCGATCGCGGATGGAAGGCCGTCGAGATCTCCTCCGATCACGGCGAAGCGGACCGGCTGCGAGGATTCGTACCTCGGAAGGAGGGCGGCCACCTCGTTTCGGTTTCGTCTGCAACGACAAGCGTCGACCGCAAGGGCCATCGCACGAGCCTGGAGGCGTCGAGCAAACACCAGCACCGCGGGGCTTAGAGGGGAGGGAGCCGTTGGCACTCGACCGAACATGGCGCGAAGAGCACCTCGACCGTGTGCTCGCGTTGGTCGTTGATGAGCTTCAGGCTCCCATCTTCCAGCGACAGCCCGTCGAGCGTCAACCGGAGCGGGCCCTGGTGTGTCGGAGTTTGCGTGAACACGAGATGATAGAAGGTCTGGTAGTAGCGGTAGTGCACCTTGAACTGGGTCCACGAGGCCGGGACCCGCGGCCGAAAGCGGAGCGTGTCCGCCTGGCGCTCGAACCCGAGGATGACCTCGTGCAGCAGCCGGTAGAGCCATCCTGCCGAACCGGTGTACCAGGTCCATCCTCCGCGACCGGCGTGCGGGGGTTGGCTGTAGACATCCGCCGCGAGCACGTACGGTTCGACCTTGTAGCGCTCGACTGCCAGCGGGTCCAGGGCGTGGTTGATGGGGTTCAGAAACGAAATGAGCGCCGCGGCCTGCTCGCCTCGTCCGGCCAGCGCCAAGGCCAGGGCCGCCCACACCGCGCCGTGGGTGTACTGCCCGCCGTTTTCGCGCACCCCGGGCGGGTACCCCTTGATGTAGCCGGGCTCGAGGGAGGAGTGATCGAATGGCGGGGTAAGGACCTGGACGATCTGAAGATCCTGGCGCACCAACTGGTCCCACATGGCATCCAGGGCCAGCCGGCGGCGCTCGGGGTCGCCGACGCCGGCGATCGTGGCCCAGCTCTGAGGCAGCAAGTCGATCCGGCATTCCGCATTTTGTGCCGAACCCAAGGGCTCGCCGTTGTCGAAGTAGCCGCGACGGTACCAGTGGCCGTCCCAGGCGTGCTTCTCGAGCTGGCCCGCCAGCTCGCCGGCGGTTGCCAGGCAGAGCTTGGAAAAGGCCTCATCTCCTCGCCGCTCTGCCAGGGTGGCGAACTGCGACAGCACCTCGTGCAGGAAGAACCCCAACCACACGCTCTCTCCTTGCCCGAGATGACCGACCCGGTTCATCCCGTCGTTCCAGTCCCCACTGCCCATGAGCGGCAGGCCGTGCGCCCCGCGCTTCGCACCGTTGAGGATGGCACGCGTGCAGTGCTCGTACAGAGTGCCTGTCTGGTCGGAGCGGCCCGGCAGGTCGTAGTAGCTCTCCTCGCGGTCGTTGAGCGCCCGGCCCGTCAGGTAGGGGATGCGTTCGTCGAGCACGCCGGTGTCGCCCGTAAAGGCCACGTACCGAGAGACGGCGTATGGCAACCACAGGTAGTCGTCCGAGCATCTGGTGCGGACGCCGCGCCCACCGGGCGGGTGCCACCAATGCTGCACGTCCCCCTCTACGAATTGTCGCTCGGCGCAGCGCAGGAGATGCTGTCGCGACAGCTCGGGCACTTCGTGCAGGAGGGCCAAACAGTCCTGGAGTTGATCACGGAAGCCGTATGCCCCGCCCGACTGGTAGAATCCGGTGCGACCCCACATGCGGCACGAAAGCACCTGGTACGGCAACCAGCCGTTCATCAGCACGTTCAGGGCCGCATCCGGCGTTTCGGCGTAGAGCACGCCCAGCTTGTCATTCCAGAACTGCCAGACCTCCTCCAGCGCGACGCGCGCGGCCGCCACGCCCCGGTGCCCCTGGATCAACGCGATGGCCTCCGCGGTGCTGTTCCCCGCGCCGAAGACAAAGGCAATCTCCCGCTCTGCCCCCTCGGCCAGCTCCACACGCACTTGCATCGCGGCGCACGGGTCCAGGCCCGGACCCAACCGCCCGGAGAGGCGCCGCAAGCGCAGCGCCGCCGGGCTGGATGGGTCGCCATTGCGTCCCAGGAACTCGGCGCGGTCGCCGCTGACGCTACGCAGCGCCTCGCTGCAGTCGAAGAAGGCCACGGAGTTGGAGAACTCGCTGTTGTAGCTGTTGCGGGCGAGAATCGCGCCCGTCAGCGGCTCGAGCTCGGTCGCAACGTGCATGGCCTGCCGGGGCCGCAGGTCACCGAGCACCAGATCGATCGAGGCGAAGACGCTGACGGTCCGGCTGCGCGCGCTGAGGTTCTTGATCTTCAACGCCAGGAACTTCACCGGCGCGGCGACCCCCACGTACGTCGTCAGCTCCGAATGCAGCCCGTCCTCGCCGTGTTCGAAGATGCTGTACCCGAAGCCGTGTCTGCATGCGTACGCAGTGCTGCTGGTGCGCGGCCATGGCATGGGGCTGAAGAACCGCCCGCTCGGCTCATCGCGGATGTAGATGACCTCGCCGCTCGGGTCGCTTACGGAGTCGTTGTTCCACGGCGTCAGTCGATAGAGCTGGGCATTGCCGTACCAGGTGTAGGCGCTTCCGCTTTCGCTGACCACGGTGCCGAGCCGCGGGTTGGCGATGACGTTCACCCATGGCGCCGGAGTGTGCCGGCCCGGCGGGAGGGCGACGATGTACTCGCGCCCGTCCCGCGTGAACCCGCCGGTGCCATTGGCGAAGATCAAGTCGTCCACCTCGGCCTTCGGTTCGACGCCCCCTTCCGTCGAGGGCACCTGGCGCGCGGGGGCCAACAGCGAGGCCCGCGATGGCAGCATCGCCTGTCGCCAGCGCTCCAACTGCTGATCGAGAGGACCATCGACATCCCGGATGACGATCCGCGCCACCGCCTGCAGCAGAACGCGGTCCTCCTCGGGGAAGCTGTCGACGTGCCTGACGAACACCCCGCCCGGCTTGTCCACCAACTGGGCCTCGGTGCCGGCGGCAATGAGCCCCAGGATCTGGTCGTTGAGGACGCGCCGGTACCCGGAGGCGTCCTCGTTCCAGATGACCAGGTCGGTCAGCAGGCCCCGCATTCTCCAGTAGGCATGCGCCCTGAGCAGGTCTCGCACCAGGTGCAGGTTGTCGGCGTCGCTTATGCGGAGCAGCACGATCGGGAGGTCCCCGGAGATTCCGTACCCCCACAGCCCGGACTGGCCCTTGCGGTTGCGCCGCAGGATGCTGCTCGGAGCCCGGTAGGCGCCGACGGGGAAGATCACGGCTGACGCCAACTGTCCGTACTGCTGGGCCTCCGCTTCGGTGGCCCCCAAGTGGCCCAGGATGGCTCGACTGTGGGTCCCGGCAACTTCGAACACGCGGTCAGCCATGCGATGATCCTGGTACTTCGATACCAGATCCATCGCGGCCGCGCGCGTCGTCGCCGCGCCGATGATCAAGTCGAGCTGCACGCTGCTGTCGACCTCCAGCTTGACCGAGCGCCGGAACGCCACACACGGGTCCAGCACCGACCCCGCCGTTCCAGACAGCGGGCCCCATTCCTCCAGCGCGGCGGGCTGGCGCGTGCTGCGGCCCCTTCCGATGAAGCGCGCCCTATCCGTCTCGTAGCTGCATGCGCCCATCGGGTCGCCGGCCGCGAGCAACATGCAGAACATCCAGGGTGGCTGTTCCTCCGCCGATCGCGGACGACGCGTCATCAGGATGGCGCTGTGGTCCGGCGCCAGCTCCGCGTGCACGAACAGATTGCTGAACACCCGGTGCAACTCGTCGGTCACGCCCGGCGCCAGCACCACCTCCGCGAAGGCGGTGACCAGCAGCGACCGGGCCGTCTCCGACCGGTTGGTCAGCTTGATACGGCGGATCTCGAGGTCGTCCTCCGTCGAGACCGCAATCTCGGTGTGGGTCTCCACCTGATCGTCCTGCCGGCGAAACTCCGCTCGGCCCGACGTGAAGACCGCTTCATAGTGCCGGCCTGCGCGCAGCGTCGGCTGAAACGAATGCGACCATCCGTGGCGGGTCAGCGGATCGCCGACGAAACAGAAGACTCCGAATGACTCGGACGTGGGGTCCTCTCGCCAGCGGGTGATTGCCAGATCGTTCCATCGACTGTACCCGCCGCCGGCGGCCGACACCATCACGTGGTAACGGCCGTTGGAGAGCAGATGCACCTCCGGGACCGGCGTGTTCGGGTTGGTGACCACGCGCATGACAGGTTCCGCGGCCCTGCCCTGGACCCGGCGTGAGACCTGGGCCTCCCGCGCATGCGGGGCCATGAGCGCGCTCACCTTGGGGATGCGCTCCTGAAGCAGCAGGGTCGCCGCCCGGAAATCGGAATTGCCCAGGAACCGGCGCTGCATCCGCGGGCCCAGCACGGTCTGGCCCAGCGCGACCAGGCTCATCCCGTGATGGTGGGCCATGAACGCCTGCACCACCGACGCCCCCGTTCCCCCTCCGACCCGGGCGGGGGTGAAGTCGATGGCTTCGTAGAAGCCGTAGGCGCCCAGGCAGGCCTCGTCGGCCATTCGCCGCAGGTTCGCGCAGGCGCGCCGCGGATCGACCATCAGGGCCAGGACCGAAGCGTACGGCGAGACCACCACGTCGTTGCTGAGCCCGCGCTGCAGACCCAGTCCCGGCACGCCGAAGGCGCGGTATTGGTAGGTTCCCTCGACATCTGTCACGTTGTAGGCGGACTCGGAAATGCCCCAGGGCACGCCTCGCTGCCTGCCGTACTCGATCTGGCGGGCGACGGCCGCATTGCAAGTCTGATCGAGGAGCGTGCCTCGGAAGCCGGGCATCACCAGGAGCGGCATCAGGTACTCGAACATCGAGCCGCTCCAGCTGAGCAGCACCTGCCTGCCGCACGCCGTCGTCAGACGCCGCCCGAGTGCGAACCAATGGTCGAACGGGATCTGGCCGGAGGCGATGGCCACGTAGCTCGCCAGCCGCGCCTCCGACGCCAACAGGTCATAGAAACCGTTGTCCAGTCGGCGATCCGCCGCCCAATACCCGATGGCCAGGAGCTTGCGTTTGGGGTCGTACAGGAACGAGAACTCCGCATCCGTCAGGCCCGAGCATCGCTGAGCCAGGGCGTCGATCTGGCGGATGCGCGACGCGATGCGCTGCGCGCCCAAGCGATAGGCCTCGGCCAGGCGACCTCCTCCGGCGGTGGCGGGAGTCAGCGCCTCGGCTGCCTTCTGCGCGAGATCGCCGAGCTCCTGAAGGCTGGGCGCCCGATCGAGGTCAGCCAACAAGCGCTGCGTCTCGCCCTCGAACGACTCCGTGCCGGCCAGGAGCCACGGAGCCATGTCGGTCAGATCTGCCAGGAACGACCGCACCTGCCGATCGAAGGCCTTCGCCCACCAGGCCGCCTCTGGAAGCTGCTGCTGATCGAACGATTCGGCCAGCCGTGTGGCCGCCGTGCCCAGCTCTCTGAGACAGGCCACCCTTGCAGAGAGCGAGTCGGTCTGCTCCAGCAGGAGCCGATGAACCGACTCCATGGCTTCGCCCGGGCCGACTTGCTCGGCCAGGACCTGCAGCGTGTCACGCAGCCCCTCAAGCGCCCCTGCCGGCATCACCGGGCCCGCGGGGAGCTCCATGAGTCCGCTGCGCAGGACCCGGACATGCCCGACCAGGTTGCCGCTGTCGACGGTAGAGACGTAGAGCGGCCGAAGGGCCTTGCGAGTGATGGTGTCGTACCAGTTGAAGAAGTGTCCCCGGTGGCGCTCCATCTGCTCCATCGAATCGATCGTGCGGGTGGTGCGGTCGAGCAACTGTCCACTGCTCAGGTACCCGAGGTCGTGCGCGGTCAGGTTGGACAGCAGCGCCAGGCCCATGTTCGTCGGGCTGGTGCGGTGGGCGATGCGGTGGCCGGACTTGTCCTGGAAGTTGTCGGGAGGCAGCCAGTTCTCCTGGGGTCCGGCGAACACCTCGAAGTAGCGCCAGGTGAGCCTTGCGATCCGGCGCAGGAAACGCACGTCGCCATCAGCGAGCAGCGCCGAGCTGGGCCGCAGCGGCCGGCTCACCCACCACGCCACCAGCGGCGAAAGGAACCAAAGCAGCAGGACCGGCCCCGCCGACGCGCTGGCCCATGGCGCGCCCATCGTGATCAGCGCTGCAGCGATCGTCACGGCCAGGCTCGGGCCCACCCACATCCGCCGGAGAACCCGCCCGATGCCCGCCGCCGCCTCGCTCTCGACCGCGGCGGCCGTCTGCCACTCGAGCAAGCGCTGCCGGCTGTAGAGTACCCGCCACAGCGAGCGCCCGGTGGCATCGAGGGCGACCGTCGCCTCGAATGGGAGGAATGTCAGCCACAGCGCGATCTTGGCCAGGCGGCGCACGGTCGAACGGCTGACGGTGGTCACGTGCAGCCAGAGCGGCAGCTTTGGCGGGCGCTGCCAGAGTTCGGCCAGGCCGGGCAGCAGCTCGGGGACGAACAGCAGCGAGAGCACCGCCAACGTCCACTGCAGGGGTGCGGGCAGCACGATCCAGCCCAGCGCCAGGAGGACCGCATAGGCGGGCGCCAGGAAGGCTCGGCGCAGGTTGTCGAAAATCTTCCACCAACCGAGGGCCGCGATCGACGGATAGCCCCGCTGGCCTGTGGCATCGCTGACCCTCAGTCCCAGCCACGGGGCGATCTGCCAGTCGCCGCGCATCCATCGGTGGCGGCGGCTCACGTCAGCCAGGTACCCCGAGGGCGAGTCCTCGAGCAGCTCCACGTCGCTGCACTGGCCGGAGCGCGCGTAGCACGACTCCAGCAGATCGTGGCTCAGCACCGCGTTGTCGGGGAAGCGCCCGTCCAGCAACTGGCGGAAGGCGCCCACGTCGTAGATCCCCTTGCCGATGAAGGAGGTCTCCGCGAAGAGGTCCTGATACAGGTCGGAGACCAGGCGGGTGTAGGGGTCGATGCCCACGTCACCGGCCAGCAGCCGGGAATAGTAGCTCTGCACGGCGCTGCGCAGAGAAATGCTGACGCGCGGCTGGAGAATCGCGTAACCGCGGACCAGGCGCCGGCCGCCTGGATCCATCGTCGGGCGATTCAGCGGGTGGGCGGCGGAGCCCACCAGTCGCCATCCGGCCCCCCACGGCAGGTCGGTATCGGTGTCCAGAGTGATGACGTAGCGGATCGAGGTGAGCTGCGAGACGTCCCCCACGATCCGGCTGAAGCTGGCCCGATCGTCGCCGCACAAGAGCGCGTTGAAATCCTCGAGCTTGCCGCGCTTTCGCTCGCGGCCCATCCAGCAGCTTTCCTGTGGGTTGTAGAGCCGGGGCCTGTGGAACAGGAAGAAGCGTCCGTGCGCACTGCCGCCGTACTTCCCATTGAGCTCCTCGATGCGGCCAGCGGCCAGCGCCAGCAAGGCCTCGTCGCCCTCGACGTGCTCCTGGTCGGCATCCCCGAAATCGGTCAGCAACCCGAACCACAGGTTTGGATCGCGGTTGGCCAGGTAGCGGAGCTCCAGGGCTTCGATCATTCCGGCGATGCGCTTGCGCCCCGTAAGGAGGGTGGGCACGACGGCCATGGTGCGACACTCGTCGGGGATGCCGTGCTCGAAGTCCATCCGGGGCAAGGCCCGGGGTTTGCGGATGATCGAGGCGAGCCAGTTCACCACCGCGATGGCGCACTGCGATACCGCCAGGGCCGCGCCCAAGGCCAGGACGGGCCACGCGAGATCGGGCGCCCCGCGCGATTGCATGACGAGCCACGCGACCCCGGCTGTCGAGAGCAGCGCGACCGGTCCCAGATAGGCGAGGAGCATGAGCCCCCGCAGGAGCTGCCGGGGGAACAGCCGCGCCGCCTGCTGCCCGCGAAGCGCTCGCTCGAGATGCCGCTTCCCGTCATCGACGAGCATGTAGCCCACGTGAGCCGCCACGTCGGCGCCCTGCGCGGCATGGTTCGTGGCGGCCAGCGCCACCGCTGTCCGGGCCACAACCTCCTCGTCGATGTCCAGTCGCCGCGCCGTGGCCTCCACCACGTGCCGATACTCGTCGCGCGTCGTGAAGTCCATCCGCCCATACACGCCGGCGGGCTCGTTTCTCAGGATCCTCTCGGTGGCGCTGTTGGCCTCCACGAACTTGTGCCACTCGGTGGCGTTGACGAGCCGCAGGCTGGCGATGCTGTTGGCCATCGAGGCCTGGTCAGCCGCCTGGCTCTGACTCTCGGCGCGGACGACCTCCTCGATGGTCTGTCCTTGCTCGGCCAGCCGCTGCTCCAGCCACACCAGCGCAAAGGTCGTGGTCGCCCCGCGCCCCGTGAGGGCCTGGGTGAACTGGGCGACGAACGCCGTCGACAGGCTCGGGTTTTCGCGGACCATGTCCGCCAGCACCAGGAGGGCGCTCTCATGCTTCTCCGAGGGTGCGTCGATCCGCTGCGCCCAAGCCAGGGCGGAGTCACGATGCGCCCGCTTCCAGCTTATGCTCACGGCGACGCGGCGAAGGTTCTCGATCAGGGCCAGCCGCAGCATGATGGCGACCGACCACAGTTCTCCCAGCGTCAGATGCGTGACTGTCTGGTAGGCCGCCGTATAGCGGGCCAGAGCTTCGTCATCCACGCGGCCATCGACGTGCGCAATGAACTCCAGGATGAGATCATAGACCTGGGGCAAGCCGGCCAGCTCGCCGCCCGCCAACCGCGGCAGTTGACGACGATAGCCCCGCGGCAGGTGCTTCCGGGCCAGGTAGACCTGCTCCTCGATGAGGTAGTGATTGTCCAGCAGCCATTCGGCTGCAGGTGTCAGGCGACGTCCGGCAGCGTGCGCCCTGGACATCAGATCGTGACAGCGGGCGATCACGCGCTCCGAGTCGGCCAGCCGCTTGAGGAGCCGATCGCCACTGCGGCGCTGACCAAGCCCATGGGTGGCGGCCAGCGCCTTGGCGTGCAACTCCAGTTGCTCGATCGCGAACACCGCTCCGCGCAACGGCGGATCGGGAGCGCTGGCCCGGAACGGGTCGAGTTCGGCCGACGTAAGGGGGCCCGGCGTCTCGCCGGAGCCGAACAGGATTCTGCGGAGTCGGTGTCTCAACATGGACTGCCTTGGCCCCAAGCCTTGGGGCCGGGAAGAAGGATGAGGCTCTTCCGGTGGGAGCGGAGCTCCTCGCGAAGGATGAGGACACGGCTGCAACATCCGGGGGTGCAACCCCCTCGGATGAGGAGCGAGCATGTCCACGAAGGCACTGTACCGCGATTTCGGCGTCCGGGGCTACGAGTTCGTGGGCGTCCAGGCCCTCGCCGCCACGGAGAAGAAGAGGTAGCGGCGGGATGGGGACCGCCGCCCCCCTCGAATCCACCCGTCTGGTGGCTACATCCCTCCCGCGGGCGGGTGCGCGGGGACCGTGTCAGAAAGCCACTGCAGGACGAGCGGGACGCGGATGGGGATCGGGCCGGGGCGGTAGTTGCCGGCGAAGCCGACCTCGGGCTGCGGCGGCTCCTCGGCGAGGAGCGCCGCGGCGAGCACGAGCGGGAGGGCGCAGCGAAGGAGGTCCAAGCGCCTCATGCGGAGGGGACCTCCTCCTTTTTCTTCGCGCCGACCTTCGGCTCGGTCCCCGCGGCGAGACGGCCGAGGTTCGCTCGGTGGCGGACGATCACGAGGATGGAAGCGAGGACGCAGAGGCCGAAGACGGAGACTCCCTTGCCGAGCCAGTGGGCGCGATCGAGGGCGATCATCGCGGAGGGGAGGACGACGGCGCCGACGATCGACGCGAGCGACACGTAGCGGGTGAGGGCGAGGACGACGGCCCAGGCGCCGAGCGCGCAGGCCGCGGGGAGGGGGGCGAGGCCGAGGAAGACGCCGGCGCTGGTCGCGACGCCTTTGCCTCCCTTGAAGCCGAGGTAGACGGGGAACATGTGGCCGAGGATGGCGCCGAGGCCTGCGGCGACCTGGGCGGGGACGAGGGAGGCGCCGTGCGCGACGAGGGGGGCGAGGAAGAACGCGGGGGAGAACCCCTTCCCGGCATCGAGGACGAAGACTGCGATTCCCCACCAGCGGCCGAGGACGCGGCCGACATTGGTTGCGCCGATGTTGCCGCTGCCGACGGTGCGGATGTCGATCCCCTTTGCGAGGCGCGGGAGGACGTAGCCGAAGGGGATGGCGCCGATCGCGTAGCCGATGAGCGCGCCGAGGGCGATCTCCATGCGCGCATCGTATGGCCGCCTCGCGCGCCGATCAACCGAAAGGGCGGGGCGTGGCGGGCGCACCCGGTCCATACCAGGCAGCTACCGCGCCTTTCGCTTCCCGCCCCGCCTGAGGGCCGAGCGGTAGTCCTTGATCGCCTGGCTGGTCGTGGGGCGGACGAGGAAGCTGAGGAGGAGGACGAGGTCGATTCCCGGCAGGGCCTCGCTCGCGGGGACCTCGACGTACTGTTCGTCGCGGAGGACGAACGGGCGCAGAGACTTGTCCTTCCAGATCCAGACCTCGCGCACGCCGAGCTTGCGCCAGACCTCCAGCTTCGGCAGTCCGCCCGAGGTCCACTCGACCTCGATGGCGAGGTCCGGCCGCTGCGGATCGGGGACGCGCCCGAAGACGTAGCACTCGTCGGCCTCGGCGCCGCGCTGCGTCTTCTTGTCCTTGATGGTCCAGGCGCCGAGCGTCGTGAACTCGAGGTCCTTCTCAAGGCACCACGTCTCGACGAGGCAGCCGATCACGGACTTGATGTTCTCGTGGAAGCGGGTGGGGCTCATGATCTCGACCGTGCCCTCCAGGTAGGTGATGCGGGGCACGGAGCGGTCGCCGCGGATCTCGAGGAGCCGCTCGTAGTCGGCCCAGGTGACGCCGTCGAGGAGGACGATGCTGTCCTCCATCGATTCGGTGCGGGGACGTGGCCTGTCGAGGGTCTTCGTCATGGCCCTGGTCCTCATGGACGAGCGCGACGAGCGCGACGAGCGCAGTATAGCGCCCTCCGGACCTCTCGGCAATTGCGCCGATCCGCCGTGCGCAGCGAGGGAAGGCGCCCGTGCGGGGGCCCGGGTGCGAAGTCCCTACTGCAACGTCCCTGATATCCTCCCCACGCCGTCCCGCCCCGTGCATCCTCCCTCACCTTCCCACCCCGGCCGCCATGCCAAAGCCGACCTGTCGGGTCGGGTGCAGATCGTCGCAGGTTGTCGAGTCCGTCTCGCCGCGCGCTTGAATGGTGACCTGCACACCGAGGGGTACCGGGATCTCCAGGTGGCCACTGGTGTCGGTCCTGCCCGATCCCTGGACATCCTTCCCGCCCACAGGGTAGCTCCAAGTCACAGGCTCATCTGGGATCGGCATCGGATCTGATTGCTGATTCTGGTTCTGATCGGACGGCGTCGCGTTGGGGTCTGGCGCAACCACCGGGCCCGGATCGGGGGCCTGCCCCGGGTTCGACTTCTTCAGATCGAAGATCCTCTTCGCCCACTCCTTCTGCGTCTCGAGCACGTGCACGACGATCTTCCCCGACGACTCCGAGAAGTCAAACATGGCGCTGTCGATGAAGTCGCCACCCTTGAGGAGCTGGACGTGGAATACGTAATCGGGCCCAAGGGGGCCCTGCGTCCGGAGAGCCTCGAAGTCGGCCTGATCTACGGGCACCAGGGCGAGCCCGTAGGGGGGCACGACGACGTAGTTGTGCTTCTGGGCCACTGGGTTCTTCTGCCAACGGATGCTGTAGTCGCAGCTCAAGGCCTGCTCCGTGGAGGTAGCGTTGGACACTTGGATGAAAGTGCTTCCCTCTGCCGTCCTGATGGTGCCGGGGATGACGTCCGCGCCCTCCGCGAGGGGATTCATTCTGAAGCTGTACCCCCGCGTGCGGGTGTGATCCCACGTCCAAAAATACTCTGCCCGCCGCGAAGCGACGATCTTGGCCTCGAAGCACTGGGTCGCGAGCGAAACCCGTACCGCCGGGCGAGAGCTCACGTCTTTGTGCAGGACTGCGGTCACGACAGGGTTGTCGAGGGAGTCCTCGTTGCCCAGGTGCAGTTCCGCGGCGGTGACTCTCCGATAGGCGACCTTCTCGGTGCCCACAGCGCGCGGGTCGTTCACGATGAAGATGGGCTCGGCAGGGGTCGTGTCGTACCCCACGATGACGACCGCGTGCTCGAATGAGCTCGAACTGTAGAGGACGGGATTGCCGTAGAAGCCTATCTGCTCGTAGATGTACGCGCGCAGCCTGACCATGCTCGCCTGCCAGTACTGAAGATCCGGGGAGACCCCCGCCCGCTCCCGCATGACGTCGCTCCAGGTGGCACTGAAGGCCGCGGTGACGGAGGTGAGACCCGTGGGGGGGACCTTCATCCTCCCGATGATGTCCCAGATCTCGCCGGGGGTGTCGCTCTCCGTGACGGCCTCGCAGATCATCTGCGTGCACGCGGCCCAGCAGTAGGTCGAGATGCCCTGGTTGTAGTAGGGCACGTTTTCCACGGTCCTGGAGGCAGGAGGGGAGGAGAAGAGGTTTTTCAGCCTGTCGAGGTAGAAACGGGTGAAATGGGTCGTCTCGAGGACGAGCTCCTTCCGGCCGTCCCTTTCGGCGAAGGTGCACGGCAGGTCTGCCTTCATGCCCCGCTCCGTATCGATGTACCCTGCATGCATGCCCTCCGCCGCCTCGGTGGTCGCGTCCGCGGGAAGAGGGAAACGGATCTTCACGGGGGTCGAGAAGCGGGAGACCGGGGCCGTGCATTCGATGACGTAGCGGACCCTGTCGTCTCGCTGTGGAAAGTGCTCCCCAGGGTCCACGGCGTGCACCGTGACGGACACGTTCTTGTCCACCGCACCGGCGGGGATCTCGACCAGCGTGCCGTCGGCCAGGGCCACGGCTCCCCCCGCGGGACCGATGGTGCTCGTCACCGCCCCGTCAACGGGCGTCCCGCCGGTATCCGGTCCGTTGTGCGGCGTGAAGGGCTCGAGTAGTTTGACCAATTCCTCTTTCTTCTCACGCCCCAGGCTAGACCCCGCCTCCAGGAGTTCGATCTCCTCCATGAGGGTGTTCAGCTTTTCTTCGTATACCGGCAACGCGCGAAGCTCCTCTTCCTTTTCTTTGCGCAGAGCTGATCCTGCTTCGAGGATCTCGATTTCCGCTGTGACGTCTCGGATGAGCACCTCGATGCGAGCTATGGCCGCGTTCGTGCGCTCCCGCAATTCCTTTCGGTCATCTTCGGGACCGGCCGGCGCCTCGGCCGCGGGCTTCCTCCCGTAGACCCAGGTGATTCCCCGGCCACCGGTATCGCGATTCTGCGACCACGTGGCGGGGTCCGAATCGAGGACGGTGTAGGTCCCTGCCGGAAGCTCGAGGTCGGGCTTCGCGTCCCAGTAGGCATTGGGGGCCCCGCCGGAACCGGGTTCGCCAGACACGTCCCACGGGCCCAGGACCGTGCCTGCCTGGTCTTGGAGCGAAATGGTGCCCACGGCGCTGCCGCGACCCCCGTTCCAGTGGTAGGTACGGATTTTCGTGATGCAGGTCGGGGCATCCAGGGTGAACGTGGTCGGCTGGGTAGGGCCATTCTCCACGGCGCCCAGGGTGTCGAGCTGGAGGAGGGTCTCCTCCTGCCCGTTTGCCATGGAGGCCCATCCCGCGAGAACGAGGAGGACCGCGCCCACCCTGGCCATGCGCAGGGTACGAAGTCCCGTCGCGTTTTCGCCCAGGATTGCCCGATGGATCATCGACCTCTCCTCCATTGTGCGCGTCTCAGGGTCATTGCCGTCAAGATAAGCCCCGAAGGGGCGAAATGAACCAGCCCAGGGCGGAGCGAAGCGGAGCCCTGGGTCATGTGATTCCGCGAGCTTGCGTAGCCCCGCAGGGGCGACATATACCGCGACGACCGTGTATTTCGCCCCTGCGGGGCTCCGAAATGGCCTCGGTGACTGTTCCCCAGGGCTCCGCTTCGCTCCGCCCTGGGCTGAATCATGTCGGCCCTTCGGGCCTTATCTTGACGGCGATGCGTCTCTGGGTGCATCCCTCCGAGGGGCGCCGTCGGCCGCGCAGCAATCGGCTGCAAGGACTCGATCGCGTCCCGCGGCCGCTCCCCGTTCGTCGGATGTCTGCCGTGAACCGACACGAAACAGGCTTCCCACTGTGGGACATGGCGGGATGGATGTGGGAAGCGGCACAGGACGTTACCTAGCCGCGGCCCGGTCGACAATCGAGAGCTCGTTTGAAGCGGACGGGAGTGGTCCTCAATTGGAACGGAGGCGGCCGATTGCGAAGAGGCCGATCGCGTGGCAGAGGGTCGTCTCCGACACCTCGATCGCCGCGCGCAGGCTCCGCTCGGTCCGTCCGAAGCGGCGGGCGAGCCAGCGGGAATCGCCGTACCAGGAACTGATGCTCGGCAGGGCGGCGAACACCTGTCGCACGGCGGGCGGGGGGGCGGGCGCGCCCCCCGGGGGTCGCACCTCGACCTCGAGCGGGACGCCCTCGGGCGACAGCAGGGGGAGGTAGGAACGGAGCGCCCCGGTCCCGTCGCGCCGGGCCC
>Ga0082335_1006624_pt1 | contig 14708 bp, 10 predicted proteins | sample Subgrocontami58m_FD_72375 | JGI IMG/M metagenome (GOLD analysis project Ga0082335, IMG submission 72375) | Subsurface groundwater microbial communities from S. Glens Falls, New York, USA - GMW37 contaminated, 5.8 m (SPADES assembly) (version 2) ...
TGGATCGCGAGGGCGGTGTTGCGCCAGTCGATGCGCGTGAAGTCCTCCAGTTCCAGCAGGCGCTCCGCCGCGCGCAGCTTCTGCTCCAGCGCCCGGCCCTCGCCCTCGATCCGATCGCGCTCGGACTTGATGCCGAGCAGCCGGCGCCGCAGCTCCTTCTGCTCGTCGCGCAACGCCTTCAGCTTCGCCTGGTTGTCCCATCCCAGCACGTAACGCGAGCGATCCTCGATCCGATAGCGGTCGTCCTTCTCGTGACGCCGGTCGTTCGCCTTGACGAGGCCGCTGCGGGTGAGCGCGCGCGGCAGCCGCTGAAATTCCTCCAGGCCCTCGCAGCAGGCATAGTCGAAGTGCTCGGCCAGCTCGCGCTCGAGGAACGCATAGAAAGCGCTGTCGGGCTTGATGGAGAGTTTCCGCACCGCCGACTGGGGCGAGACCGGGCGCGGCGAAGCGCGCACCGGTACATCGCGCACGCGCGCGAACACGAGGCGACCCCGCAGGTGCGCGCGGTCCACGTAATGCCCGACCTGCGTGTAGAGCGCATCGGGAACGAGGAGCGTGAGCGCGAAGCCGCGCAACAGGCGCTCGAGCGCCCCTTCCCAGGCCTTGTCCTCGGGACGGACCTGCAGCAATTCGCCCGCAAACGGCAGTTCCTCCGGCGCGACGCGCAGCGCCTCGGCCAGGTTTTCTCGGATGCGGATGTTGTCCGCGGGGATGTTGCTCGCGCGGATCTCCAGCGACTGGATCTCGTCGGAGAGCCCCTTGTCGCGTTCTCCCAGCGCGCGGAACTCCACCGCCTTGTCGATCGCCAGGCGATCGCGGTCCTTCTTGTCCGATTCGACTTCCTTGCGGCGGGCCGCCGCGGCGCGCGCCGTGGCGAGAAACGCTTCCAGCGTGGCACCCGGCTTCAGGTCCAGCGCGGCGCACAGGCGCCGATACGCCTCCTCGTCGCCGCGCTGGCGGTTGCGTTCGGCCTCACGGTGCGCGATCTGCGCCTCGATCTCGCGGATCCGCCCGCCGCCTTGCCGGTCGATCGCCGCCTGCAGCTCCGCGCGTTGCCGCGACAGCTCCGCCAGGCGTGCCTTGCCGGCTTCCAGTTGCCGCGCGCACTTCCGCTGCTCGAACTCCAGCTCCTCGATCCTCGCATCGAGCAGGCGCCCCCGATGGCCGCAGAACCACGCGGCGAGCGCGTCCCGCGCGCCGCGCAGCACCGCGGCCCCCGCCGCCAGCGCCTGCAGGCGCTCGCCCTCGTCGACCAGCGGCGCAAGCCGTTCGATCTGGTCCCGCGCCCGGAGCACCGCGTCGTGCGCATGGTTCAGGTTCTCGAAGTTCCCGATCAGCGCGCGGATGCGCTCGCCCGTGTCGTCGGACTCGAGCATGTGGCGCCGGACGAACTCGGTGAGGTTGCCCACCGATTTCATGGAGACCGTCTGATAGAAGAGATCCAGGGCCTGCGCGTGCGGGATGCCCAGTTCCCGGCGCAACCTCGCGCCGTACTCCTCGAAGCTCTCGAACAGCGCGACGCGACGATCGGCTTTCAGCCGCTTGCGCAGATTCTGGATGTCCTCCCCGAAACCGGCGAAATCGGCGGCGATCTCCAGGGACCCGCCCGCCACGGCGTACAGCCGTGCCGGATTGCGCTCGCCCTCCTTCAGCCAGAACACCTGCGCGAGCGTGACTTCCCGATTGGCGGCCCGGTCGGCGAACACGCCGAGGATGGCGCTGTAGCTCTCCTCGCCGCGCAACGCCTGCGCCTGCGCGCCACCGGTCAATTCGTTCGAGATGTTCCGGTATTCGCCGCGCACGTAGGAGTACAGCGAGCGCTCGCGCGTCTCAGCTCCGGCGGCCTTGTTGTAGGCGATCTTGCGCGGCGGCACCAGCAGCGTCGTGAGCGCGTCCACCAGCGTGGATTTCCCCGAGCCGATGTCCCCGGTCAGGAGCGCGTTCGCCCCGTCCGGTTCGATCCTCCAGACGCGTGCGTTGAAGGTGCCCCAGTTGAGCACCTCGAAGCGCTTCAGCCGGAAGCCCGGCTGCGTGACCTCATTCGGTCCGCTGCGCATGGTCGCGATACACCGTTTCGAGCTCGGCGAGCCAATCGGCGTTGACGAAGGCGCGAAGCACGCGCCGCACCTCGTAGACGGCTTCGTCTTCCTTCAGGCGGCGCAGGAACCCGAGCTCTTCCACCCTTGCGATATGGCGCTCGATCTGGTCCACGAGCTTCGCTTCGTTCGTGCCGGAGGGCAGAAAGGTGCGCAACATCTCGGTGATCTGTTCCCGGGACAACACCAACCGGGTCTCGCCGCCCTGTGCGTCGTGCTGCCCCAGGCGCTTGCGCAGCAGCACCAGCAGCAGACTCACCGGATAGCTGAGCTGCCGGCGCGGAATGAGCCGCGGCGCTTCGCCCTCCGCGTCGGCCTCATCCGCCTGGCGCTGCCGCAAAAAGGCGTAGCCCTCGGCATCGTCCACGACGAGGTCGAGCCCGAGCGGCCGCAGATGGTCGCGCGCGGCGCCCTGCAGGTTGAGCAGGTCGCGCCAGAGCTGTGGCGCCTGCTCCCGGTACAACACGCCCCTGAGCAGGCCGACGAGCACCGGGGGAAGTTCGTTGCGCGGCGGCGCATCCATCGGTTCAGTCCGCGAAGGTCACGCCGCGAAAATCACGCGCGGCAGCCGCACGCGCCGCGCGCCGGGGCCGCGGCCCGAGGGAATGACCAGTGTTTCGGTGACCGATTCGTCCACCGCCGCGCCCTCCTCTCCGGCGATCCTCAGATAGCCCACGATCTCCGCCAAGCCGTGCTCGGGCGGAAACGCCGTGGCGACTTCCGCGAGCGTCACCTGGGAGCGGCCGCGCAGCAGCTCGGCGATATGGCCACGCAGCAGTTTTTCGTCCACCACCCTTTGCGCGAACAGCGCGGCCAAGTCCAGCTCGGCCTCGCCTTCCTCGACCGCCCCGGCCGAAAGCACCGGATTGCGCGGCGGGCGGAAAAGCGCGCGGCACATCGGCAGCTCGAACTCCGGGGCGAGCGCATCGAGCGCGGCAAATTCGGCCCCCCTTGGCGGTTCGGCCCGCAAGCGTATCGCGTGCCGCTCGATTTCGCGCACGAGGTCGAGAATGCGCCGGTTCTCCAGGTGCGCCTGATCGTCCACGAAGCGCCGCAACTGCTCCACCAGCAGCGCCACCGTGCCGTGCACTTTTTCCCCCGCGTCGAGCAGCAGGAACGGAATCCTGCGCACGAGCTCCTCGCCCGAGAGCTCGCGCACGGGGGCGAGCTCGTGCACCGCGCGCAGCCACGCTTGCAGCGCCTCCTGCCGCGCGGGCGACATGAGGAACTCCCAGAAGGCCTCGAAGCTCCTGCCCTGGTCGGAGCTGCGGATGTGGTCGCTCTCGCCGAAGATCTCCTCGAGCAGCGCGCCCTTCGGGCCGGCGCCGGTGGCGATGCGCTCGCGCGTCTGCGCGTCCAGCACGCGGAAATTCTCCTCCGCCTGGCGGAAGTCGCCCAGCAGCCGCCGCGCCGCGTCCTCGATCTGGAAATAGCGCTCCTTCACCTGGGTCGCGTCCAGCGGGCCGGCCTGCCCGCTGCGCACCCGTTCGATCTCGTGCTCCAGCTCCGCCTTGCGGCGCTCCAGTTCCCGGACGCGCGCCGACGGATCGGCCTGGGCCCCGGCGGCCAGGTCCCGCAGCAACTGGAACAGCGTCAGCAGGCGCGACTCGGTGCCGACGAACGATTGCGGCCTGAGCCCCTGGATCCATTCGAGCGCCTTTTCCGCGGCGGGCGTCAGGTCGAACTCGGCCTCCTCGCCCAAGCGCGGATAGTACTTGCGCAGATAGGCGCGCTCCGGCGCCGCCCAGTCCTCCAGATACTGGCGAGCGCTCCTCGGGTAGCGCTCCGCGCCGTGGGTCTCGCGCAATTGATCGAGATAGCCGTCGAGCTGCGCGGCCAGTTCCGGCGCGGGGACCGCGCGGCGGTTGGGCCGCACGAACGCGAGCGCGAAGAAGCTCAGGATGAGCGGCGCGTGCTCGGCCGCGAGCAGCCGCCAGGCGGCGTGGCCGCGGCGCAGGCGGTCGAGGGCGTCGTGGTCCATGCGGTTGTCGATGACCAGCATCGGGGGCGGGAATGAAGGGGCCGGGGCGGGGGAAGTCAGGCGAGCGCAACGCCCGCCTTGGGCAATGCGGCCATGAGCGGGCCGTCGCGGCAGGCAAGCGGCAACCGCAGCCGCATCGCAAGCTCAAGATAAGTCGCATCGTAGGCGTTCAATTCGAGGCGCCGCGCGAGATCCGCCAGCGTATCAAGCTCCACCAATTCCCGGTCGCAGACGAGGTTCATATCCGCGAGGTCCCTGAATGCCTGCGCCGCATGCCGCGCCTTCAGCCGGCGCCGGCGTTCGAGCACCACCATCGCGTTTACGAACTCCTGCCGCCACAGCAGCGGCACGTGTATCGCCTCGCCGGCCGCCGCGCGTTCGAGAATGCCCCAGGTATAGGCGTTTGCCTGACTTTTCACGAACCAGGCTACGATCACGGAGTTGTCGGCCACCAAGGCCATCAGTCACGGCCTTCCTCGATCAATTCGCGGGTCGTCACGCGGCGGATGTTCAACCGTTCGCACAGCGCGCGGATGCGTTTCGCCGCGCGCGCCGGCGAGCTCTTGCGGGGCGTCTCGGGCGGCACCAATCGGGCGACCGGCTTGCCGCGCTTCGTGATCACCACTTCGCGGCCGGCTGCCACCGCCTCAATGAGCTGGGAGAGCTTCGCCTTGGCGTCGTAAATGCCGATACGGTCCATAACTTTGCCCTCATCTGACCAGATGGTCAGGTGAGAAATGCTACCCCCCAAGCCGGTCGTGTGCAAGCTTGGTTTCTGTGCAAGCTTGGTTTCTGTGCAAACAAGTCCGCCGTCAGCGTCACGCGGATCAGGCCGTCGCCAGCCTGACGGAAGGCCTGTGGTCGAGCCTGGTTGTCCGCCTCGCGTAACCACGATCGTCGAACGTCAACAATTCGGTGCACGCCCGACCCCGGTATCGCCGATCCTCCGGCGCCTCGCGCGTACCTCCTGCAGCAGCCCCTCTGCCATCTCAGCAGCGGCACGGCGGACGGAGTGGATCGTCGTCTCCGACAATCCGTGTGCGTCGATTGCCAGCTTCGCCGCAGCGCAGAAGAGCAGACGATCTCGCGCCAGGTCGGTCGCGTCCAGCAGACGCAGGGCGACGCATTCGGCGATGAGCTGGATGCGGAACGAGCGGTGGCGGAGCGCGCGAGCCTGCCTGCCACCGGACTCCCGCACGTCGAAAAAGAAGTCCTGAATTCCGGAGAGAGAAGCGAGGATCAGCATGAGCTTCTTATACCGACGCCGTTGTCGTCGGGCAGGAAGAGTCCCAGCCCAAAGTGTGCGGAATAACCAAGGACAATGGGCTCGCGGGTCCCGCCTCGGTCAGCTCCAACAGATAGCGATGCTGGAGCTTCAGATCGAGCGCATCGATCCGGCGCGTTTCCTTCGCGTCTAAGCATTCGAGCTGCAGGCGCATAGCGTCGGCGACTTCGTCGTTGCCCGCGGAAACCCGTCCGTATCGATTGCCGTGCGGTCCATCATCTTTGCATGTTTGAGCAGCGCATCGGCTGGGTTCGGGACCGGCGAACCGCACGGCGACGCACTTCGCCTTGAAGGGAAAGCGCAGCTTGCCGTCGAGGTAGCAGTGCCAGCCGATCGTGCGTTCGTCTGACGTATAGGCATCGACGACGATTTCCTGCTCGACGCGGTGCTCGCGGGCGTGGTTCAGTACCGGGCGTTTCGGTTTAGGCATCGGCAGCGGGAACGAACAGGCCGAGGCCGAAGTGGCTCCCGTAGCCCAGGCACATGGGTCCTCGAACGGGATTCGAAAATCGCAGTTCCAGCGTAAACCCGCAATCGACAGGTGCAGCAGGTCCATACCGGCGGGAACGCACGAAATGCCGGTGGCGTCGCGCACGTTCATCTTCGTGGGGATCAATCATTCGCACCTCGGCAGGCGGTGGGAAGCTGCGCGCTGTCAATTCAGCGGCGATTTGCCCTTCGATCGTGTTGCGTCCACGCTTCTTGAGATGACGGGGCAGCACAAAAGGTGTAAGGCTCTTCCATACCATGGGCGCGACGTGTGAACCCAGTATCGCGCGTAGCCCGTCACCGAAAGCGCCGGGCAGGTCGGAGAGTTGTCCAGACCCCGCCAGTGCGAGCTGGAGCGGACCGACCCCGCCTTTGGTAAAGGTTCGGCGTACAGCACGCACGGCGGCCTGATCTCGATCGTTCAACCCCATCGCTGCCCAAAGCAGAATGTGGTCAAGATGGCCGTCGCCGTCCAAGTCCAGCGGCAGAATGTGAGCATGGTCGTGAGGTCCACGTAGCGGCCTGCCTTTCTCATCGCAACCGGTCAAGGCGCGGGAGTGAATACCCTGTTTTTCCGTAAGACTTACCAACGCTCGATGGAGTAATTCGGCTTGCGGCAGGGTCCGCGTGACCGAGGGAAGTGCATGATCGTTGCCGCTCGCTGTGGCCATCGACAGCAGCATAGCTTCGACCGGAGGCGCGGTGACGGCGCGTGGTTTTGTCTTCGGCGCGCCAGCCTCCAAGGCATCGGTCTTGCGCCAATAGAACACTCGGCGGCTGCCGGGCGGTTGGCTCCAGCCACATTGACGCAACCAGTCGGTTTCCGCCTGAAGACAAGACACAAGATCGGCTGGATATTGCGCCTCTGCTTCCTTGCGCTGTACGAGCACCTTCTTTGCGTCTTTATCGAGTTTTTTCTTGGACGCGTCCGCCACGGGTAGTTTCGCCGATTCAACATCCAACGTTGCCTGCCGCCACTTCCCATATGATGCACTTGATAATGGTGTCATCAACGGAATTTGCTCCCATCCTCTGCCCGGAGCGGACATTCCCTCGCAGGGCCTACATTCTTCACCGCTTGGTAATGCTTCATTCGGCTTGGCCAAGCGAGCCATCACCCAGCTTTCTGAACGTCCCATGTAACCTAGTCGTTCAGCCAATTCCGAAAGCAGAAGGGTTTCCTCGTCCGTCAGCGCTATATCCCAACTGACCACCAACTCCCCGTCATCGACCTGAGCCCAGGTGTCGAATACCAAGGTCGTATCTTCCCGGCCGTTCTTGAGTTTCGCCAGTGGCATGTAGTGCCGGCTGTGGGCGCCGGCTGCCGGCGGCAGGCGATAGCGTGGCAGAACGCTGGCTAGTTTCTCGATCAGAGAACGCGCAACGGCTGGTGGACCATCGCCCGACCACTGCAACGTGGCATAGCCGGTGGCGATCAATGCCCGTAACAGTCGCCAAGGCGACGGCGGCCATTCGATCTGGCCCTCGTTGACGTGATGCCCCCACGGTGTGGCGTGATAGCGCCGCCCGGGGAAGCGCAGTATCAGCGTTGGCATGATCAGTCCTCGCTGGCTTCAGCGTCATCGGTATTGTCATCCGCGGCTTTGTCCTCTTCCTTGCCTTTCTTCAACGCATCGTTGAAGGTGACCTCGGTCACGGCCATCTTGGCACGGCACTTTTCTATTGCGGGCCTGAGATCAGCGGCCAGTTCGGTCAAGGGCGGAAGCTTATAGCCATCCGGCACATTGGCGGTGATGGTATCAGTGTCCACACGCAGGTCGCAGGCGGTACGCAACCGCAAATTGCCATCAAGCATCGCGCGCAGCTTGTACAGCGCGAGCAGAATGAGCAGACGCTCCACATCGGCGCCCAAACCGTAGCCACGAAGCTGAGCGAGGTCAATGTTGACGTAGAGGGTGGTACGTTCGGCGGTGAACTCGTCGCGCGCAAAGGGAACATTGCCAAAACCGGACTTGGTTTCGCCCGACGGATTCACATGATCGTTCTTGACTCCGCCTGAAGCGGCAACCCGCACACCGTCGGCCTCGATAAAAGCAGACACGGCACGCGCCACCCGCAGGCGACCACCAGCCAAGTCCTTCTTAGCCAGGAACACGCCATGGAGCAGAGAACCGATGTCATACTTTAAAAGAACTTCGGCAAGTTTACGACGGTCAATCGGGCCTTCTTCCAACCCGCCCAGGTCTGCTTTCAACGCATTGAAGAATGTTTTGTCACTCCCCGCGAGCAGATAGGGGCTATTGATGCGATGCGATTCCAGCAGGGTGTCAGTCAGGAATTTCTTGTTTCGCAAAACCCGTACATGAGACAGTCCCTGCAGTTCATTCTTGATGTCCTGATTCGCCTCGTCCCAGCTTGTCAGCTCCAGCCGATTAGCCATGCTTTGTGCGCTCTCCACCAGCAAACACTGGCCGTCTCTGGTCTGAAAGGTGGCGGCGCCAAGTCCAGGGAAACCCGTAGGCTGAAAGCGCTGCCCTTGCAACGGAGCAAGCGGAATCGAAAACAGCAGGCGATGGGTGTTGTCGAGTTTGGAAAGATCGAGAGTCATTACGCGGCCTCCTTTAGTGAATGGGGGTCAAGGCGGCGGACAAAGGCGGCCGCCGTGTGCTGTGAAATGGGAAAAGCGAGGGCCGCCGCCCAAAGGCGCGCGGTTTCGGGCGATACCGAGGCCACTCGTACCGTCGGGTGAGTACCGGCTGCACGCAGGCGGCGAAGAGCCAGTTCAACGGCCATCGCGGCATCGCCGCTTTCGAGCCGTCGCAGGATGGCCGGATCGACACCGATGCGGCGACCATCCGGCAGCGGCCAGGGCAACATGGCTAGGCGAATCGCGAGCCAGGCGTCGTCGGGCCACTCGGTGTGCTGTGGTCGGTTTAGCGAAATGAACTGCTGTGGCCACAATTTGCGATCCAATGCCATCAGGGCACGGCCCAAAGCCAAGGTTCGGTCCATGTCCACCGTGCCAGCAATGAGCGCACCGAGATCGGTGGGATGGGCTGCGGCCCTAATGGCTGCCTGAAGCGGCAAGCGGCGCTCGCCCCGCTGCGTAGCCTCGATCAACCGACGCTCCACCATCGCGCTAGCGTCGTCAATGCCTCGGCGTCCCTGCATGACCGTGTCCGACCCGTTTTGCAGACGAGTCTGGCTGCCAGTACCCGTCGTGGCGAATTTCCACGGCTTTTCTTTGTCGAGTGGGAGCCAGTGGCGACGAATCGGGTCCAACGGCATACCCGTATCACGGATGAAGGCACGGGCCTGAAGTGCAAATGACAGAGCCAAGCGGAATTCAGTCGTATCATCGTTCGCGGCCTCCACCCACTCCGGTCTTAACTTCGGCACCAGCCCGCACCGGTAGCCGCTGCCGGTAACCTGTACAGCTTCGACCTCGGCCAGCGCCAGCAGCACCGATTGCCAACGGCTGGGTTCGTCGGGATGCTGGGTCACGGCGAACAGGGCATCTGCCAAGTGCCGCTCGGTGAGTTTCAGGCGATTGGGTGCGTTGCCGCTGCGCGCCTCACGACGCAGACGCGGCAACCAGGCGTCGAGATCGTCCAGGCAAGCCAGCCGTGGTGAGATGTGATCGGGGACATGGAAGCGACCAAGAGGGACGGCCAAGTTGCTCTGGCCTTTGCGTTCAATGTAGCCGTAGCGCTGGAAGGCCACGATGCCGCGCGCCGTGCCGAGGCGAGCGACCGCGCGGGCCAGATCGAGCGGTTCGCGCGCGGAGTGTGCGCCGATCTGCGCGCGTCCTTCTGCCAGCAGGCGCCGCAATTCAGGGAGCGTTATTGGCTGAACCCACAGTGGCATCCACTGTTCTCCGCGCGCGCTTTCATCGGAGCCGGCGGCACTCGCGTAGCCAGCACCCTGCGTGCCCACTGCGAAAGGCGCGGCAGCACGCGTTTGTTCCCCTGCTCCCAGCCTGCGAGTGGCGTGGGCGGCGAACAACACGGCGCCCTCCATCAAAAGCAAGAAATCAACCGGGTTCAGGAGGCTATCGCTGTCCGGACCGTTACTGTTATTGGCCCCACCAGCCATGCCAGGGAAATACTGACCCACCGCATTACCTGACTGTAAACCGGGTGTCGTCACGCCCCATAGGGCCGAATCAAACCAACTCTGTGCCGAATTTCGCGGGCGGCCTACCGGATCGGAAAGGTCGAAGACTTCATTGAGACGCTGAAAGTAGTTGTTGGTGAAATCAAGGCGACCATCATTTCCGCCGGTGCCCAGCAAATATTGGAAGCGCGGTATGCCGTCATCACCCAGCACCATTGCGGCATCCATCCACTCCCGATGCGGGCCACGCCAGTGAAAACGAATTTGAGGAATGAGATCGGCCTTGAGTGTCTTGAATACCTTCTCCGCTTCCGTCAAGCGCTTCTTGTACGCAGGTGAATCCTGCAGTGCCTTTTTCTGTGCTTTTGAGAGTTTCTTGTCTTTTGTTTCAGCTTTGATGGTGCGCACAGCTTGGTCGGCCTTTGCCAATTCATCCAATAGCAGGCGTCCCGCGCGAATGCCGACACGCAGTCGCTCAAATCTGGGGGCGGTGGACTTTTCCACCGGAGTCAGCCCCGGATCGTTCGTGTAGAAAAAGCCGGAGCCTTTGTTCCATGGCGATGCCAATGGAGTTGGTTTATACCCTTCAAGAAAAAACGCTCGTAACCCATCGTGACTTAACTGCGTAGCAAGCCTGAACCGGTCCCCGTCCCACCATCCCCGCGCCTGCGGGTCGGCCTGCTCGGCCACCAGACGCAGGATGCCGAGAGCCTTAAGGTAATGGGCGAGCGGTGTCGGGGCGCAGCCGTCGAGGTCATGAACGATCATGATTTCACCTCTGGATTTAGAAGTTCATCGCGCACATTGGACAGGCGCGACGCGCGCTGGTCGGCGGCGCGCAGCAGGGCCTCCAACCAAGCGAGCGTGAAGGGCCCATGATGGTCAAGCAACGACAGCACGCGTTCCGTCCAGCCCGCGCCGGTGCGCGGGTTGAGACCGGCGGCGGCGGGGGCCAGATCGAGGAGAGTTTCGGGCAACTGATGAAGCGTGCGGTCGGCGGCGAAAAGGTCCAGCAGGGGCAACGTGTCGCCGTCGCGGATACCGCGGATGCGTGGCTGCTCGTCGGCAGCCGCCTGATCGGCAGGGCAGGCGTGCCAGGCGAGCCGTACCTTGCCGTGATGGGTGCATACCAGATAGGCCAGAAGGTTGAAACGGTCGGCGTCGAGAGCAAGTATCTCCTGCTCCAGCGGATTGGGTGGCACCTCGGGTGGTGTGGCTTTTTGCGGCGGCATACCAGCTTGGTTGAGCAGTTCGCGCCATGGACCAAGCAAAGCCGGATGGTCTGGCGCACGGCGTTGCAAGACGGCAAACAGTGCCAGAGTGCTGGCGAGTTCATGGCGATAGCCACGGCGGCGCCCGCCGTTCTCCATCGGATAGAGTTTGTTGACAGGCAACCAGGCTTCTTTCGGCGCCTTGGCAAGATCGCTTCGCGCTGGCCGGTCGGCGGAGACAATCGATCCCTGAAACGGCGGAAAAACCTTTCCCACGTCATGCCAACGACCGGCGAGATCAAACAGGTCGGCCAGTTCCTTGGCAAGAATGTCAGCGATTCCGCGGGCCAGCCTGCCCGTCTCGCGCCCATGCACGGCGATGGTCTGCCAGGGGTACGCGCTCAAGGATTCGTCGTCTTGAGCGGCGTCGGCCTGTTCGGTGGCTTCGGGTATAACGGCCGCCACAGGCGTTACGTTTGCTGAACTATCGGGCGACCAGCCTTTCTCAAGGTCATATCCTCCACAATCAGCGGCGACCATTACCGTTTGACCCGGATAGAGGTCGCGCCGCTCGGCCTGGCGCCATTTTCCATCGAGCCAATCCCAGACCCAGGCACGCATGTTCTTCTTGAGCCTGGGCGCTTTCGCGCTTCCGCTTTCCTTTCCGCACAACCAGTCGCGCGCCTTAAGGAAAGGCACGGCGCACAGCGCTTCGCGTGAGGGCTTCAGTTTCGGATCCGGCGCGCGCTTTTCCGGCACATCGGCCCAAAAGACATGCAGATCGCGCTCCTCGCCTGAGCGAATGAAGCGGCTGATGTCGATGTCGGCGCCGGAAAGATCGGTGGTGGTATCGAACAGTTCGTCGAGTTCGTGTCGCAGCAGCAAATGCTTTGGGTCGTACGGATATAGCCGGGGAAGAAGATCGGCGTGCTGTTCCTCAAATGCCTCCAGTTGCAGCGGCGCGACATCCTGCAATAGGCCCAAGGCCTCGCGGGCCGCGTCCAGTTCATCCTTGCTATAAGGAGCCGCCGTCTTATCATCCGTTGGACTGAAGTCGGCGACGATGACTCGTGCCTCACCACCCCAACGAGCCGAGCGTCCGAAACGCTGCACCAGACTCGGCCATGGTGCCAATTCAGTAATCAACAGCCCCGCCGAGAGATCAATGCCGGCCTCGACCACCTGCGTGGCTACGACGATGCGGTCAGTGTTCTGCACGCATGCGTTACGGTTTAGGAAATCTGCGCGCCAGGATGAGCGTTCATGGGGGCGGAAACGGCTATGCACCAAGCGTAAATCGCTTCCCTTGAGGATCTTATTCTTTTGCAGCACTTCCAACACCTGCACGGCTCGATCAACGGTGTTGACCACTACCAGTGTTGGTCCCTTCGCGCCGCGCCCCGTTTTGACATGCTGGGTGGCGACCAATTCGGCCAGCGCCTTCTCTTCCTTGACGGGTTCCAACCGGCAAGGTTTGTGCACGTCATCCCACAGGTGGCCAGTGCGCTTCGTTGCAGGGATCGCCGTTTGCGACAGCGAGGCTGCCAACTTCAGCGTGTCGGGACTTTTCCGCAACCAGCCGTGCTGCAAGGTGGCGCTCATCCACCAGGTTCGGCAGGGCCGCAACGCCTGCCCATTATCGGCGTTGTCCTCGCGAAAAGACTGCAACTGCACGGATGTAGCGAGCCCCACGTCCATCAATTGCACTTCGTCCATGACCCACAAACAATCATGGTTGAGCAGGCCGAATTCCATCGGCCATCGCGCGCGAGGCGCGGCATAGCCACGGTTCAGAGTTCGTGAGAGCAGCATGTCCTGCGTGCCGATCAACACCGCACAATGCTCGGGATAAAGATGCCAGTCCCCGCCATCGGCACCGCCCATCAGTAAATGGACGCCGACCTTTCCTGTGTGGTCTGAGTTACCGTCCCAGAGCAGACTGACTTTCTTCAGGACTTGACGTGCTTCCTGTTCAGTCTGCTCGACCAGCACGCGCATGGGAAGGCACCAGACAAGGCGGCGCGGCCATCGCTCGTCCTGACGGCGCGATCTGTGGTAAGACCAAGCCGCTAGCACACCTAGAGTTTTCCCGAACCCAGTTGGGATTCGGATCACGCGATTGCGGCAGATATCATCTTCTGCCAAATCCGCCTGCCAGTGATGTGGCCCTTCGAGTGAAGTCAAATCAGGGAAGAAGTCTGTGAATGTCACGGTTCTCTTTCGTGGGGAGTGAAACGCCTCATTCCGGCGCCTGCAACGCGCGCGCTGTACGCTCGACTGGTTCAATTGCGCCAATCTCGACATCCTGCGCTCCGGCCTTGAGATCCCGCAACCGCCGCGCCGAAACCAGCACCCGCGACTCGAGCGTGGAGGTCGCGCTGTTGTACGCGTCCACCGCCTTGCCGAGCTTGTCGCCGACGTTGGCCCAGTGCTCGCCGAGTTTCGCGACGCGTTCATAGAGCTGTTTGCCCAGGTCCGCGACTTCCTGTGCGTTCCTCGCGAGCGCTTCCTGGCGCCAGCCGTAGTGAACGGCGCGCAGGAGGGCAATGAGGGTGGTGGGCGTGGCCGGGATGACTTTCTCGTTGACGCCGAACTCGATCAACCCCGGGTCCTGCTGGAGCGCGGCGCTGAAGAACATCTCGCCGGGCAAAAACAGCACGACGAACTCCGGCGTGGATTCGAATTGTTCCCAATAGCCCTTGCGGCCGAGGGCGACGATGTGGTCGCGCACCTGGCGCGCGTGATCGGCGAGGTGCGCCTGCCGCGTTTCGTCGTCTCCCGCCTCCGCCGCCCTCAGGTACGCTTCCACCGGTGCCTTGGCATCGACCACGAGTTGCTTGCCGCCGGGCAGGCGTACGACGAGGTCGGGGCGCAGCCGACCGTCCTCGGTCGCGCGCGACTCCTGCTCGACGAAGTCGCAGTGCTCCACCATGCCGGCCATCTCGACCACGCGCTTCAACTGGATCTCGCCCCAGCGGCCGCGCACCGCCGGCTGGCGCAGCGCCCTGACGAGGCCCGCGGTCTCGTTGTGCAGGCGCGGCAGGTGCGTTTCGACGAGCCCCTTCAATTGCGTATTCAGCTCCGAATAGGCGGAGACGCGCGCTTTCTCGATCTCGCCGAGCTTGCCGTCCACCTTCTCCAGCGATTCCCGGATCGGCTTGACGAGCTCGTCGACCGCCTTCTGGCGCTTCTCGAGGTCGCTCCGGGCGCCTTCCTGGAACTTCTCCAGCGTGGCTTGGGCGAGCTCGATGAAGGACTGGTTGTTGCTCTTCAGGGCGTCGGAGGAGAGCGCCTTGAAGGCGTCGGAGAGCTTCTGCTGCGCGTTGTTCAGGAGGGCGAGCTTTTCTTCGGCGGCCTTGCGCTCTTCGGCGATGCGCGCCTCTACCTCCGCGAGCTTGGCCTTGTGCTCAGTGAGCGCCTGATCGCGTTCAGCGAGAGCCGCTTCCAACCCGGGCACGCGCGCCGCGTGCGCCTCGGCCGCCGCGCGGCGCTCGGGCTCGCCCCGCAGAGCCTCCAGTTCTCGCGTTTTTTCGGCGAGCTGGGCCTCGGCCGCTCCGGCGCGCGCCTCG
>Ga0082335_1006626_pt1 | contig 14705 bp, 19 predicted proteins | sample Subgrocontami58m_FD_72375 | JGI IMG/M metagenome (GOLD analysis project Ga0082335, IMG submission 72375) | Subsurface groundwater microbial communities from S. Glens Falls, New York, USA - GMW37 contaminated, 5.8 m (SPADES assembly) (version 2) ...
TTTTGGAGTCAGCTTGGGGGCAGCATATTCAAGCATCATTTTTGGTGTTGATGGGAGGATTACTAGCGCCTGTTTGGCATTGGGTGGGGGAAATTTTGCCAATATGGTTTTTGAGTCAAATGAAAGGTTCATTCAGTATTTGAGAGCCCACATAGCTAAAGATGGGATTTCAAGAGAAGAATTAAGGGAGAAGCTGGAAGAAATCGAGCCGTGCAGCCATACAAACCCCGATAAGAAAGAAAATTTGATTATGATTAATGCTGTCAATGACAAATCCGTTCCTGTTAAATACGGCAATCTATTGAGGCAAGCATGGGGCAATCCAAAACAATATTTACTAAATACTGGGCATTTAACTGCCATAAGAGAAATTCCAAAATTATTGCCGATTATTTTGGAGCATTTCAAGAGAACATTGATTTAAAAATATACTTCAGGTTAATCTTTTTTTGGCGAGCAATACACTATAAAATTAAATTTTCTATATTCGTGGGGATTGACGTTATTTCCTCCCAAGTCAAATATATGGGTATAAACTTGCCCAAATATTCTTTCAATCTTAAAATGGCTTGATAATTCCTCCTCAAATTCTTTTAATGAGTATTCTTTAATGTGAAATGGGCTGCCATGTGGTTTCCTTGGCGTGGATATTATAAGACTACCATTAGGTTTCAATAACCTTCTTGCTTCATTTAAAAATAAGCTAGGATGTTCAAGATGTTCTATTCCCTCAAAGCTAACAATTAAATCAAGGCAGTCGGATTTTGGGAATAATCCTACTAAATCTTCTAAATTACTAATATGAAAAGAGTTAGAGGCAATAGAAAAAAATTCCTTTGCATGTTGAATTGCACCTTCGTTAATATCAACACCATAAACTCTCGCGCCCCTTGAAGCTATAAGTGCTGTACCATAACCGCTACCACATGGTGCATCTAAAACCGTATGTTGTGGCAAAATATAATCTAAAGCAAATTGATACCTAGCTAAATGAGTTACTTCAGTTTCTTCAATTCGAGTTGGCGCCTGCCTTTCCCCATCACTCATAATCATAAGCCTAGATTAAGATTACTATTTTTAAACCTTTCTATTTATCACCTTTTTGCAGTAATAACAAAATTCCAACCAAAACCTTTAAATATTTGTAGTGCTTTTTATGAGTAAAAATGGCACACAGCAACAAATTAATGCTTGTACTTTCTGTTTTAGTGCTAGTGCTATCTGTGGTGGCGTAAGCCGCCTTTGTCGATTAAGGTTCTTTAAAAGATTAAAGGTGATGTGATATGTACATGAGAAATCAAACTGGTGAAGGATTGAAAAATAGCATATCTGAAACGGATTTAATCCCCCTAGGTGCAGCTCGGGCAATGAGAATCAAAGAATGGAAAAAATACGGGAATACATTGATTGCTCATCCACCTGCTGGTATCGACAGGATTTTTTTCATGGATGAAATTGTATCCCAGGATGGGGTAGCTCGTTGTGTTAAAGTTTATCATAGACCTCCAAATTTAAATGGTTGCGAAACCTATGAACCAGGAATGGAAATCCAGCCTAATACTTTTTACAGGCTTCCTGATTCCATAGACAGAATTATCTTTAAAGAGTAATTATAAAATTTTAATCAAAAAAATCCGAAATCTTTATATACATTCATTCTTCTTTTTGATTTCTGGGTTGGTTTAGTAAAAAAAGAGGTTGATGTAAATGGCTGAAGAAGAATATGATTTTGGCTATAAGGATATTTCTGAGTTGAAGAAAGGATTGCAGGGAATGGGCAAAAAGGACATTTCCAACAAGGAATTTTACGATGCTGTGCAGAAGCTTACTCAGACAATAAGCGATATGCTCGAGGTTTTCGGCGCAGCAGCGGAACAGATGAAGATTGAAGAAAGGGAATACGAGATGGAAGCCAAGAAGCAAGAGATGATAATCTCCAAGCTTGACAAGATTGTAGACCAGAACAAGACTATTGCAGAAGGGATGGTTGCGATTGTTGAAATGTTGAAGGAAAAAATAATCTCGCCTGTGAAAGAGAAAGAGGAAATATTAAAGCCAAGTGAAGAGCTTTTGTTCAAGCCAAAGCCGTTTATGGAGCCAAGACCCTTCAAGCCAATGGAATGGCAGCCAAGGCCGGAGCCTGCGCAAAGAACACAGCCGATAATGATGCAGCCGCTAATGCAACAAACAATGCCCCCTATCGCTCCGCAAATGGCATCCGCTCCTGATTTTGGAATGCCGCCGATAGAGCCTATGCCGCCGCCTGACTTGGACTTGGAAGAGCCTTTTCCGTTAGACGAAGAGCCTAAGAAAAAAGGGCTCTTTGGAATGTTCAAAAAGTAGATTTTTAGAATTTTTTTATGTCAAAAACCACCGGTCACAGACCGGTGGCATGAAGATATGCTTCATTATCATGCTCATCGACCAGTGGTTTTTGAGCACAGTCGAAATTCCAGTAATGTATTTGTGGTTTGGTTTACCAAACCACCAATCATTTAGATTGGTGGAATTTCGATGTTTAAAATATTCAGTTAAATGAGTTAAGAAATATAGTAAACATCAAACAAAACACTAAAAAACTTCAAAGAAGTTTTTGGTGCGATAAAATTATAAATTTTATGCACACAAAATCAGGGATTTTGTTGTGTCCCAAAAATGCGAAGCATTTTTTAGGACATTAACTTTACATCAATAAAAAACATCAAATAAAATAATATTGAAAAAATTAAAATGTATCCTTCACAAACCTCAAAATCATTCAGGCATTTTGCAAGGCACCTTTTTCTTGTAACCAAGGTTTACAGTGAAAGGGACATGGCAAAGCAGGACTTGGGCAGCCATCTCCAAAGGATGAAGAAATCAATTATTAGAATGACTTTGAGCTACAGCGACATAGAGAAGCTGAAAAAAAAGATTGACAACCTTGTCAACATGGAAAGGATATATGCAAAATTCTTCAAGCCGGAAGACAAGGAAACTGGGGAGTTAAAAAACCAGATAAGCTCGCTTGAAAAGGAATTAAGGAATGAAAGGGAAGAAAAATACAGGATAATCAGCGAGAACGATGAAAAAATAAAGCAGCTGACGGATTCCTTAAATAGCATAAAAAGCAAAATGAACGAGCTTTTGATAGAAAAAGCCAAAAGGCACCAGAGGATTACTGATTTAGACAAAAAAATAAGGGCGAAAGTTGACGTGCACAGCTACTACAATTCATAAGTCCCTTGCCATCACAGTGTTTCTTGAGTTGAGCTTTGCCCTTTTGCAGGATTCTTCTATTATTTTTTTGGTTTTCTCTTCCAGCGCCTTGTAGTACTCCTCTGAAACATTCAGCTCTTTCCCATCAAGCTTTGCAAGCTCCTTTACCTGGGATTTTACGATTACTGATTTTGTCATTTTGAAAATTGTAATTTGATAATGTTTATTTTTCTTTTCAATCTGTTCGCTTCGTTCACAACAAATTGTGCTCAGCCTCGCTGTTTGGACACACGCTCGCCCTCGCCTATACATTTCAATAAAACCATAACAAACGGATTACTTTTATCACTCTTGCAGCCAAATGTCGATAAATGCTTCGCATTTCCGAGCATGCTCGAATGTCGAAAATGTTCCATTTTCGAGCACACTCGAAAACTATAAGTTTTCGATGAATCTTTGATTTTCGACAAGTCGTTCTCGGATTTTTGAATTTTTTAAATGAATTTTAATGTTATTTTTTATTGAATTTTTAATGCTATTGTTTAATGCTTAAATTTATTGATTTTGTTTCAATCATGCGTGTACCAAAATATCAGCTTGTCGCTTTTTTTATCGTCTAACTTACAAAATCCGAATCTGGCGAATTGCACTACATCGTTTATCTTTAAATTCTTGACCAACGGCTCAGCCAGCCCTTTTTTTATTTCCTTGTTGGGCATCAAAACCTCAACTTTTACCAAATCTTTCTGCACAGGCAGCCAATGGATTATCTTGTCGCCTTTTTGCTTGTATTTTTCATATTCCGAGGAGTCAAAAACAAACTTATTTTTAATCTTTTTAAAATTCAGGCAATCCATTAATCTGATTAATTTCCCTTCTTTAAATTCCTTAAAGTCTTTTTCAGCAACATAAAATTTGTCTTTTGTCTTGAGCTTTCTTGTGCCTTTGTCTGCAAATTCAGGATGAAGCTTCAGCTCTGCAGTCTGCTCAGGAGCATTCTCAATAACTATCTCCTTGGGATTTTCAACAAAAAAATACCTATTGCATCTTGAATCAAGCAATCTCCTGTTGTGCACAATCAAATCGTCCCATGTAAGCACTGCCTCTGTTTTTGTCAGACCTGTTGAAAGCACAAATTCCTTTATCGCTTCCGGCAAAAAGCCCCTCCTTCTCAATGCAACAAGCGTTGTCAGTGAAGGGTCGTCCCATCCAAGCAATTGCTTTTTCTGGACTTTTTCCCTTATAATCCTGCCGGAGCTTTCTACTCCTTCGAGGTTGAATCTTGCAAACTCGTAAATCTTAGTTTCCCTGAATCCAGCCATTGTCTGTATCAGCCTTTGCAGTTCATTTCTTAACTCAAATTCCTTGCTTCTCAACCGATGAGTTATTCCTTCAATCCCATCCATTATTGCGCTTTCAAAATCGTAGTTTGGCCATAGCCTGTATTTTTTATTCTTTCTTGGATGCGGCATGTCAATGATCCTGAACATAACAGGGTCTCTAAGGGTGGTATTGGGGCTTTGCATATGCCCTTTAAGCCTTAGCACATGCTTGCCAGCTTTTGCTTTGAACATTTCCTGCCATAACGCAAGGTTTTTTTCAGTTTGGTTGTACCTGCATTGGCATTCTGTTCCATTTCTTCTGTTTTCCTTTATTGTTTCCTGCTGGCAGGAGCAGACATAAGCGTGATTATCCTTGATTAATTTTTCAGCGTACTTGTAGAAATCTTCCATATAATCTGATGCGTAATCTATTTTGTCTGGCTTGATGCCAAGCCACTCATAATTTTCCAGATTCATCTCATAGAAATCAGCTTCAACCATCTCTGGGTTTGTGTCTTCAAACCTTAAGTAGAATGTGCCATTGTACCTTTTTGCAAGCTCGTAATTCACAATGATGGCTTTTGCATGCCCTATATGGGGGTATTTGCTCGGCTCTGGAGGAAAAGCTGTAATTACATTTTGCCCTTCCCTTATGCCAATAAACTCAAAGATGTCTTTTTCTTTAGTTTCTTTCTTTTCAAGCAATTCTGGTGCTAATTCTTGAAGCTTTTTTTCCTGATTTTCCAGGGAAATCTTGTTGACATCCTTGATTATTTTGGCGGCTTCCCTGCTTATCTCCTTGGCTTTTTCCTTCAGCTCCGGATTTTCAGCAAAAACCTTGCCTATTACAGCCCCTATGTTTGCCTTGCCATTGTACCTGACTGCGTTCTGCAGGGCATATTTTTCTATTGTATTTTTCAGGCTTTCATTCATAATTTTGGATGAAATAGAAAGTTATATAAATAACTTATTCTACGAAAAGCAGTTACACAAAGGCTGAAGGGGTTCTTCTTGGTTTTCTCCCTGCTTTTTTTACAAGGGGGATTTATGAGAAGAAAAACTTCTACAATACCAAAAGCATCTGTAGCAAGGATTCTGATGAAAGCAGGCGCAAAAAGAGTTTCTCAGGATGCAGTTGACGCCTTTACAGATGTTCTTACAGATTTGGCCATAAAGATTTCCTCAAAAGCTAGCCAAATATCAAAGCATGCCGGAAGAAAAACGGTTCATGAAGGGGATGTCAAGCTGGCTGTAAAATAGAATAATAAAAATTTTAATATAAAATTTCAATCTGTTCGCTACGCTCACAACAAATTGTGCTCGGCGTTGCTCCGATTACCACATCGCAACGCCTCACCTATATATTCAATAAAATCATCAAATGTCGGAAATCGAAGATTTCCGAGCATGATCGAAAATCGCAAAGCGATTTATCGACAAGCGGATTACTTTCTTCATGCTTACTTGTAAAAGTCGCTCTCGTGTTTTTATTGTTTGAATTAATTGTTTTGAATTTTTAATGAATTTTAATGCTGTTTTTAAGAAAATCTTTTAAAACAGCAACAAATTCTTCTAAACTATTGGGCCGGTAGTTAAACCCGGTATAACGCGCCCTTGGCTTGGGTGAGGCTCCGAGTTCAAATCTCGGCCGGTCCATTTTTAATTAAAATGACCTTTAACCTAATCTACACAGCAGACCTGCACGGCAACGAAGCTTTTTACAAAAGACTGCTTAAAAAAACAGAAGATGAAAATCCAGACGCTGTTGTCATTGGAGGTGATTTGTGTCCAAAGGGGGATATTCAAGCTCAGAAAATTTTTCTTGAAAAGTTCATGATACCATTATTTAAGCAATTCAAACAAAGAAACAAAAACATTAAAATTTATTTAATTATGGGCAACGACGATTTTAGAATTAATCTGGAAATATTAGAAAAAACTAAAAAAAATAAAATCCTGAAATCAATCCATAAAAAATCAATAAAATTAAATAAAAATCTAAATATTGCAGGCTATAGTTTTGTAAATCCAACTCCATTCAGATTAAAAGACTGGGAAAAGCCTGATTTTGATAATGATAAAATGCCAGGACAATTATTTTTAGAGGAGATAAGAAGCATAGAAAGGGAATGGGGCACTATAGAAAAAGATTTAAAAAAATTAAAAAAATTATCAAATCCAAAAAGAACAATTTATGTTATTCACGCGCCGCCTTTTAATACCAAGCTTGATATAATCACGACAGGCGCTCATGTTGGAAGCAAAGCAATAAGACAATTTATAGAGAAAGAGCAGCCGTTGCTTACTCTGCACGGACATATCCATGAAAGCCCTAAGATGAGCGGTTCATGGCAGGATAAAATTGGAAAAACAATTTGCATAAATGTTGGAAGCAGTTACCCTGAAGATAAACTGAATTGTGTTATGATCGATTTTGACTATTTGAATAATATTAAATATTTTAAATTATGATGGATTTGTGTTTTTATTTTTAATTATAGCAAATGACACAACTTTTTAGACATAGAAATGTCATTTGCTTATTACGAGAAGACAACAATTGTCTAATAACTTTTGTCTTCGAGTATAAAATTTAAATTAATGTGTTATGCAAGATAAAAATAAATAAAAATTAACATTAATATCACGTCAATAAAAACATTAAATAAGAGGAATAATGAGAATATTAAAATGATAGGAATAATTTCAGACACGCATGAAAATGAAAAGGCAATAGCAAAAGCTGTACAAGTATTTAAGGAAAAAAATGTTGAATTTGTTGTGCACTGCGGCGACATAATAAGCCCGCCTATGCTCGAACACTTCAAGGAATTAAAGATGAAATTTGTCTTTGGCAACAACGACGGAGAAAAATCTGGACTGGGTTCAAAAGCAAAGGAATTCGGATTTGAGGAAATAGCGGATGAAAAGGAATTTGAGCACAAAGGCAAGAGGTTTTATATATATCACGGGACAAACAAGGAAAAACTCGATAATGCAATCAAAAGTAATAAATATGACTATGTGCTAACTGGGCATACGCACGTAAAAAGAGATGAAAGAATTGGCAGTGCAAGGGTTATAAACCCCGGGGCATTGTTCAGGATTTATCCTTATACTGTCGCCCTGCTTGATGTCGAAAAAGACGAACTGGAATTTGTTAAGATACCGCAAAGATAAAATGGAAGATTGTATATTCTGTAAAATTGTTGATGGCAAAATACCAGCAGCAAAGGTTTATGAAGATGATAAGATTATTGGTTTTCTCGACATCATGCCTGCAAACAAAGGGCATTGCTTGGTCGTGCCAAAGCAGCATGCGCAAAATTTATTGGAAATGCATGATGAAGATTTGGCTGCAACTATTAAAGCAGCAAAAAATATTGCAAGGGCTTTGTCATTGAGCTTTGGCAATGGGAGCTTCAACATTGTGATGAACAACGGCAAGGAAGCTGGGCAAGTTGTTAATCACGCCCATGTCCACATAATACCAAGATTTCAAAAAGACAGGCTAAGAATCAAGTGGAGCCATTTGAAGTATGAAGGAGATGAGATAAAAGAATACGCTGAAAAGATAAAAGAGTTTATTTAACTTTTAGCAACTTTTATAAAACAATTTCTTATTCTTTCCGATAATGCCGAAGTAACTCAGCCTGGTTAGAGTGATGCTCTCATAAGGCAGCGCTTAGAAAGGCATAAGTCGGGAGTTCAAACTTGCATAATGCAATGAAAGTCTCCCCTTCGGCATTTTTAACAAACCAAAACATTTTAATAAAACAACCAACATTCTATTTTTGGCGGTTTTCATGGAAGCGAATATACAAAATGTCAAATTAAAAATAGGCGACAAAGCCCCGGATTTTTCTTTGCCGGGAGTAGACGGCAGGGTTTATTCTTTGCATGATTTCAGGGGGAAAAAGGTTTTGATTATTGTATTCATGTGCAACCACTGCCCTTACGTCCAGGGAAGTATTGAAAGGGTTAAATCAATACAAGGCGATTTTGGCGTCAAGGGTGTGCAGGTTGTTGGTATAAATGCAAATGACCAAGTAAATTATCCGGAAGACAGCTTTGAAAAGATGATTGAGCACAGCAAGACAAAGAAGTATAACTTTCCTTATCTGAGAGATGAAGACCAAAGCATAGCAAACAAATACGGCGCGCAGTGCACTCCTGAATGCTTTGTTTTTGACGGCGAGAGAAAATTGAGATACCATGGCAGGATTGACGACAGCCCTAAGGATGAAAGCAAAGCAACTGTCTATGACTTGAGGAATGCAATAGATTCCTTAATACACAACAGAAAAGTTACGATTGAGATAGCGCCTGCGATTGGGTGCTCGATAAAGTGGAGATGAAATCATATTATTTTAAGTTCCACATTATCTTTTTTTGTCTCCAATAAAATATAAAAAAATAATCATATTTTTTGAAATTTAGAGCACATCAACATTTTACTTTCTTCAAAAGATTTATAAAGAAATTAGAATTTTTAAATGTAAAATGGAAGATCAAGAAAAAATATACGTTAGGACAGATGAGCTTTATGCAGGTTCGATGCATGACTTAAACAAAGCTTGGGTTGATAAATATTTAAATAAAGGCTCAAAAAGACTAATGGAAGAGCTATTAGAAAATCCAGTAAGATTTGTTCGGCACGATGATTCCACTGGGAGGATTAAAGGGACGCAAATAACTGTTGATTATCGAGATATTCAAAAGGCATATGCCGCATTAAAGCTTGGTATTCCTAAGATTCCAATGGTTCATAGTAATATGAGAGAAATTTCTCTTTCAATTACTAAATTACAAGATTTAACAATGCTTACCGATCAAGAATACGACTCGATGATTGAAAGATTATGGTTAAATGTTTGATTTCTATCTCAAATTCTCCAAAACTTTCTCATAATTATACTTTAAAGCCTTATTATCAGGGTGTTTTTTTAACTGCTCTTCTAAAATTTTCTTCGCCTGTTTGAAATTGCCCATTGACATATAGACAACAGCAAGGTTATTTGCTGGAGACGGATTGTCTGGATTTTGTTTCACACTTTTTTTAAAGTATTCTATTGCGCGATTCTTGTCATTCATTTGCAAGTATACCTTTGCAATCTCGGAAAAAACAAGTTTATAGCTTGAATTGAGCTTAGCTGTTTTTTCAAAATATTTCAATACATTTCCAAAATCTCCTCTGCCAAGATACATTCTTGCAGCCTGATAATTATAGCGAGCACTTTCAGGGTTTTCTTCTAATTGTTTTAAAATCATTTTTGTGTATTGCTGTGTTTTATCGCTGATTAAATTAATGTCCTTTAAAGAGCCAAAATGATGCAGAATAATATCAAGTTTCTTGTATTTCAGGTTTTTTTCGATTATTGAATCTTCGACTAATTCATGGACTCTGTGCTTGAAATGAATTCCAAGATTATTTTTGAACAATCTGACTAAAAAATGTGGAATGTAAAATGGATAATCCTTTACCAATCCAAAATCAGAATTATTTTTCACAGCGCCTTCAAAATAATTAGTTATGTAAGATCTTTGTTCTAAAGAAAGCCCAGCAATATCATTTTCTGCATTACTGATTGTATCTTTTATTTTTTCTAAGTCATTTTTTTCAACAACCTCGTCAGCATCAAGCACAAGTATCCAGTCTTTTGTTGCATGCTTAATGCTTTCATTCCTTGCGGCGCTGAAGTCATTAACCCACTTAAAGTCGAAGATTTTTGCATTGAATTTTTTTGCTATTTCTTTTGTTTTATCTGTGCTTCCTGTATCAACTATTATAATTTCATCGACTATACCTTTTACAGAGTTTAGACATTGCTCTAAAAATTTCTCTTCATTTTTTGCAATCATACAAATTGAAATTGCCGACATTTTATATTCTAAAAAATAAAGCGCCACCGCCCGGATTTGAACCGGGATATCCTTGCGGAAAGCGGTTCTCTTATAAATTCGAGACCGCCGCACTACCGGGTTATGCGACAGTGGCGTACTCAAGAAATATTGACTTATTTTAAAAACTTCCCTTAATGATCGCTGCAGTCCCACTTAAACCCGCAGTTCGGGCAGCTTATCTTGCAGTGCTTTTCATACATCTCTGTATTGCATACTTCACAAAAAACCTTTTCAGATTTTTCCTTCACATTTAACACCAAATGAGCCATAGCTTAAGCTTAAGTTGAACTTCTTGCATAGAAGATTCATAACTATTAAATTTTTCTCAGAATCTTTTACAATGCACTGCCTGAATCCAGTATTGTCCCAGTTTGAAATGCCTTCAACTTTCCTGCAAAAGTTAATGAAATCACTGGGCTTTTCAACGCTGAATGTCTGCGTTGTGTTTTCAATTTCCTTTTCTATTTTCTTCTCTTCTTCTGGAATTGTTATAAAAGCCCAAAAAACACTTGTCAATACAACGCCAATTATTAATGCTCCAGCAAAAATAGCCCAAGCTTCTAACTCTGAATAAGTTTTTGCCATTACAAAGTAGAAATGAAAAAGGCTTTAAAAAGGTTTAGAAATTTATTTTCCAGGATAAGGATGCCATTCAATTATCGGCAGATTGTAGAATTTATGTAAAATATCATGATTTAGCAATTTGCTGATTCGTCTATAAGATAAATGGATAAAATTAGTAAATTGTCAAAAAATCAGTCATATGCTGAAGATTAAACAGTCTCTGTTTTCCGCAAACTATATATACACTCTAATTCTGATACCTGTCAAAAATGCCGCTTAAAAAAAGAGGTTACTTCTTCGTATTAGATGCTGTTATGGGACTTATGGTTCTTGTTATAGGCGTCTTTTTAATAACATCTTCATACATAGATGTGCCACAGCCTGTACAGGTAGAATTGCTTTCCGATGACCTGCTCAACTTTCTTTCAAATACAAAAATAAAAGACTTGAATAATCAATATACTGGCATAGGCGGCGAGCTTTGGAAACAAGGCGAAATAACAGAAGCTGAAAATTCTTTATTGCAGCAGATAGGCGAGTTTTACGCGACAAACAAGCCCGATACAGCTGAGAAATTCATACAAAATGTGTCAAAGGAAATCATACCATCCCAATTCAGGTATGAGGTTTGGATGGATGACGCAATTCTTTACCCGAAAACACCATCAGCCGAGCATATAAAATCAAAAGAGAGCACAGAGCTTCTGCTCACATCAAAAAAAATTACTTTTGGCGTTATAAACAAAACAACAAGCAATTTGTGGGGACCTTATAAATCAGAGGTATTTTTATGGGAAAGATGAGCCTAAAAAAGAAAGGAATATTCTTCACATTCATAGCAATAACCATAATGACACTATTCCTTATTGTGTTCACACCCCAGGCTGAAATCAGCCTACAGAAAGACATGCAAGCAACAAGTGCAAGAATAAGCTCAATAGACAATTACGTGAATGATTTGGAGACTAGGTATTTTGAAACCGTGCTGAGGGCTACAACCTACAAAGCAATATTGTCTTTGACATACTACATAAATTCGACCGGCTTTTTCATACCCAATCTGGATTCCGCTTTCTCTGAAGTTATGTTAAACGGCACTATAAACAATGTGCCCATAGACTCTATAACAAACAAGAAAATAATGGACAACAGCACTTTAACAAACTGGAGCAGCAGGATATCAGAAGCTGCGAAAGACACGCTTAATGTAAACACTACAATAATACTCATTAATGTCACAGCATTCCAAACAAAGCCATGGGATATAGATTCTATGCTGAAAATAAATATCACGGTTAAATCCAATGTCGCAGAATGGAGAAAAACTGCAATAATAAGCGCTACAATCAGCATTGAGGGCTTGCATGACCCGTACTACTTTGTAAATACAAACAAAGCATACGCAAATCAGGTAAAAAAATCAAGTGTTGAATTTGACCAGTGGAACATAACAAAAGTAAGGGAGCACTTGAGGAACGGAACTTATGTTTATTGGCAAAATCCAGATGCCCCAAGCTTTTTGATGAGGTTTACCAACACAATAACAAGCTCAAGCTGCTGCGGCATTGAAAGCCTAGTCAATCCAAATAAGATAAGTCCAGCTGACCAGATTGACAGTTATGCTGATTACATATTATGGGATACAACAAACAATGTGCCATGCAGCCAGCTTTACAACATAACAAACCCTGCAACAGGGGGAGGCATTTGGGACGAGTTCAAATACTTCAAGCTGGATTTGGGCCATACTATAAAATACAACATAACACCGCAGGATGCTGTAAAGACATGCTGAATTAAATTAAATTTAAGTTTGTCAAAAACCACCGGTCACAGACCGGTGGCATGAAGATATGCTTCATTATCATGCTCATCGACCAGTGGTTTTTGAGCAGTGACATGCGAGAGTTCGCTCTCGCTCACTCATGTCAACGAAATTCCAGTAATGTATTTGTGGTTTGGTTTACCAAACCACCAATCATTTAGATTGGTGGAATTTCGATGTTTAAAAAGGCATGAAAGTTTCTGGGGCAGGATGGAAAGAATTATTAATTAAGAGTTCAAATAATGCTAAGTGATGATAAAGAAGTGGTGGAATAAGTTAAAATATTGGCAAAAAGGCGGAATTATTTCTCTTGTTTTTATATTTCTATTTGTTTTATTTTTGGGAATAAATGCAATAAGGGATAGTTGGGACAAAATTTATCAGAATGAACAATTCCATTGTCAAGATTTTAAAGGTTTCAAGTGGACTCCTTGTAGTTTTTTTGATGTAATTGAACAACAAATTTTAGCCCCATTGGGTATAGTATTCAGTTTTCCCGTGTTAATTTTTGCATTATTATTTGAAGTCCCAATCAAATCTGATTTTGTGCTTTATTCTTTAATCGTACTTTCTTTCTTGATAGGCACTTCCTTTTATTATGGAGTGGGAGCTTTAATAGGTTTTATAATCGGAAAAATAAAGAAAAAACCATGATTACATAGCCAAAGCAAAATAACCATTGCTTACCACCCTTTATTTAACACCTGCGGATTAACCATAACCATTTATCACTAAAATATTTAAATAAGCTCATCTCAATAAACAATATGGAAACCGTTACAATACCAAAAGCAGAATATGAAAGGTTAAAGAAAGAAGCAGAAATAGACACAGAACTGGTAAATAAAATAAAAAGAAGCTTGGAAGACATAAAGCATGTCAGAGTAAAAGAGTGGGAAGGATAGGTATTTCTTGTTCAATAAGCCAATAAATGAGTTGCTACTCAATTACAATGACTAAAGTTTTTATACCATAAACCAAATTAAGGAGCATGCCCCAGCCCAATGAGAATGTTTTGAGAACCACAGCTGATGAGCTTTTGGAATTAGTCAAAAAAAGCAAGAAAATCTCGGTTGAGGAAGCGGCAAAAAAGCTCAGCATTCCGCTTGCAAGCGTGCAGGCTTTGGTTGATTTTTTGGTGGAAGAGAAGGTTTTCGGTATTGAGTACAAGTTTACAACACCGTATATCTACCTCTACAAAGAGGGCGTTAATGAGGCAAGGGCAAAGGAAAAGGGCTTCACAAAAGGGCTAATAACCAAGGAGCAGTTTTACGAAAAAGCCAAAGCAAGAAATGTGCCTCACGAGCACATTGAAGGGTTGTGGAGGAGGTACCTGCAGCAGAATCTTGCGCACATACGGGAAGAATTTTTGCTGAAGGCAAAAGATAAGAAGGTGCCTGAAGATAAAACAGAAGAGCTTTGGAAAAAATATTTGTCATATCTGTAGTTGTAAAAAATGGACATTGACGAGTTTTTGGATAGGGAGCTTTCTGAATTAAATTTGTCGACGGACAGAGCTGAGAAGCATGAAACAAGCGCGGCTTTTGGTGAAGATTTCGAGCCGTCGCCTCTTTTTGAAAATATACAATCCAATCTGGGCAAAGGCGATATAGGGCTTGCAGAGCAATCATACATCCAGTTGTGGCATATGCTTCTCCAGCAAAAACTTAAGTGGAATAAGGAGCTTTACGGGCAGTTGTCAGCCTTAAGCAGGCAATTTTCAAGCGTGTTAAACCAGAGCTATAATGAAGTGAAAAGAAAGGCAGAGCACGTTTATGAACTGATAAACAGGGCAAGGGCGTCGCTGAGGGAAGGGAAAAAAGAGATGCCTTTTAAGATTTATTCCGAAATTCATGATACTTTTAATTCAATTCCCGATGTATTTTTTGAGG
>Ga0082335_1006628_pt1 | contig 14705 bp, 10 predicted proteins | sample Subgrocontami58m_FD_72375 | JGI IMG/M metagenome (GOLD analysis project Ga0082335, IMG submission 72375) | Subsurface groundwater microbial communities from S. Glens Falls, New York, USA - GMW37 contaminated, 5.8 m (SPADES assembly) (version 2) ...
AATGTTCAAGCGGCAGAATTTTACAGAAGGCAACAAAGGGAACGAAGGCTCCGGGGCCTTCGTTCCCTTCGTTGCCTTTTGTTCAAAGGATTGGGGATTGGGGTTTGGGGTTTGGGGTTTGGTTGCGGCCTCGCCGGGCCAAGAAATCTGTGGCTGAATAGTCTGAGGCTGCGCCTCGCCAGGAGGAGTACCCGACCGCGCGGGGTCTGCAGCATAAACGCGCGACACCCCGTGAAGCCGGCGTCGTCGGCGCCGGCAGAAAAACCTCACTCCTGCCACACGGTCACGCCGGCGATCGGCACTTCGGGCGTGCCGATCAGCACCTTCGCACCGGCCGCGACGGGCGCCCGCTGCGGCTGGTCCGTGTAGTTCGTCGCAATCCACAGCCCGTCGCGCCAGTCGACGATGAAGCCTTCGGCCAGCTGCGCCGTCGCGACCCCCGCGCGGGCATAGGTCTCGCGCACGAGCTGCGCTTCGAACGAACCCGTGCTCGAATCGACGCCGATGTACGTCACGCTGCCCTTGCCCAGCCGGCGCGTGATCGCCGCCACGCCGCCGCGGTAGAACTGGTCGGCATAGGTCGCGATCGCTTGCGTGCCGGCGCGCGGCTCCAGCACATCGCCCCACGTCGACCAGGCGTGGGTCTCGCTCCCCGCGGTGACGTGCGCGACGTTCGGCGCCGGCAGCGTATCGTAAAACTTGATGCTCGCGCCCATCAGCTCGTGGATGGGCGCCGCCCACGGCGCCTCCCACAGATGGCCGCGCCGGTCCTTTTGCGCCGTGCGGCAGGAGAGAATCAGATGTCCGCCCGCCTCGGCGTAGGCCTGCCAGCGCGCCACGAGCTGCGCGTCGACGAGCTGGTACGCCGGCGCGATGAGGAACGCGTAGGCCGAGAAATCCTTGTCCTCGGTGATCACGTCGACCGGGGCGCCGACGCGCTTCAATGCGCGATGATACTTGAACAGGTGCTCGTAGGTGTCCCAGTCCTTGTTCTGCTTGTGGTTGTCGAGGTCCCAGCGGACTTCGTGGCGGTAGAGCATGGCCGCCCGCCTGGCCGCGTACTCCGCCGGCGGTTTCGCGCCCGGCCGGGCGACGCCGCGCAGCTGCGCGATCTCGCGCGCCGCCTGCGCGTACTGCTCGCCGCCGATCGTCGGCGTGACGCCGTCGGGCCCGACCAGTCCGTAATGGTACATTTCCGCGCCCGCGAGCGGCTGGCGGTAGCGATAGGTGCAGACGAACTTCGCGCCGGCGGCGAAGGCGCGCAGAATCCACAGGTGCACCGCGCCGGGATAGGGCTGCGGGTTGACGTCGCCCCAGTTCACCTGGCCCGGCTGCAGCTCCATGATGCCATGCTGGCCGTTGAGCGCGCGGTGAAAATCCGCCGCGAAGCTGAGCTCGCTCGCGTCGCCCAGCCGGAAGCCGAGCGGCCCGCGCGCGGCGTTACCGTGCACTGGATACAGCGTCCACGACACGACATCGAAGTCGCGGCCGTTCAACGCCGGGTTCACCGCCGGGAAATTGTGCATGTGGTTCGTCGTGATCCACTGCGCCCGGCCGCCATACGAGCGGAGGATGGCCGTCTGGAAGCGCAGGTAGTCGGCCGTTTCCTCCGCGAACCAGCGCTGCGCATCGAGCAGGTGGTGCGGATTGAGCTGCGCGACGAGTTCCTTCTCGTTCGGCAGCCGGATTTGCTCGAACCGCTGGTACATCTGCGACCAGAACGAGTTTCCCCAGTCGCGATTCAGCGCCTCGATCGTGCGGTATTTCCGCTCGAGCCAGTGGCGGAACTTCGCCTGGCACGCGTCGCAGAAGCAGGGCTCCTTGCCGTAGTGCGAGAGCTCGTTGTCGAGCTGCCAGCCCCAGACGCGCGCATCCTTGCCGTAGCGCCGTCCGAGTTGATGCACGATCTGGCCGACATACTCGCGGTAACGTTCCACGCTCCAGCACGCCTGCTGCCGCGTGCCATGCTGCTGGCGGCGGCCGCTGGCATCGACCATCAACACCTCGGGGTGCGCCGTCGTCAGCCAGATCGGCGGCGTCGGCGACGGCGTGCACAGGACAACCTTCAGCCCGTTCTGGGCCGCGAGCGCGATGTTCTGGTCGAGCCAGGCGAAATCGAACCTGCCCTCGCTCGGTTCCATGAACGCCCACGCGAACTCGCCCAGGTGGACGAACTCCAGGCCGAGTTTCCGGATGTTCGCCAGGTCGCGCGGCCACTGCGCGGCGGGCCAGGCCTCCGGATAATAATAGACGCCGACGTTGGTGAGATCGGCCGGCGGAAACTCGAAGCGTGCCTCGGCGGAGGCGGCGACGGACGGGACCGGCGCGGAGCACAGGAGCGCAAACCCGGCGACTAGGCTGAGCGAAATGGCTTTCATAGGGCGGCAGGGCGAGACTACCACATCGCACGTGGCGGAGGAACACCCGATGCGGGCGCGCCTCATCCGCGGAGAAACTTCCGGGGTTTATTTGGGGCGAGGCGGGGACGAGGAGAATATCCCGTTTCAAAACTCGCCGGAACGCGCGAAGTTCATCATTGGTGAAAGCGATCCCGATTACGAAAGCGACTGGGTTTTCGTGTCCTTTCCCGTGATTCGTGGGCTTTCTCGGCTTGGCCTCGTTCGAGGCTGCGCAGCCTCTTTTTCCGAGTGCAGTCTCGGGAAAAGGCGGCGTCACCAAGGATCAAAATCTTGTTTTCCTGCGAGCATCTTCAAGCCCTTGGTTTGTTTATCCGCGTGCTCCGCGTAATCCGCGGTCAAACCCCAAACCAGTTTCACCGCGGATTACGCAGACTGCGCGGATCGAATCCACCTCTGGCGGACTTATCCGCCTCTGGCGAATTCATCCGCTGGTTTGTTTCATCCGCGTGCTCCGCGTAATCCGCGGTCAAATCCCAAACCAGTTTCACCGCGGACGACGCAGACTGCGCGGATCGAATCCACCTCTGGCGGACTTATCCGCCTCTGGCGAATTCACCCGCTGGTTTGTTTCATCCGCGTGCTCCGCGTAATCCGCGCTCAAATCCCAAACCAGTTTCACCGCGGACGACGCGGAATGTCTGCCTTGGCTTCGTGGCGGGCTGGCCGCCGCGGCGCTTCTCGCTCCCTTCCGCACCCTCCGCGGGCCTCCCGTTCAAATCATTTCGAGAAATATTGCCCGACCTGCGCGGTCAGGTTGACCGCGCTACCGCGCATCCCATCATGGACGCACCCCCATGAAGATTCTCTTTGCCGCGTTTTCATTGTCCGCCCTCGCCACCCTCGATGTTCTCGCGCAACCGGCCAATCGTCCGCGCGTCGAGCCGGGGCCGGCGCCGATCTTCGCGAACGCCGCGCCCGTCTGCTCGCCCGAGGATCTGCGGAAGCTCTCCCTCCCGAATACCACGATTGAATCCGTCGCGATCGACCCGTCCGACGGATCGTGCCGGGTGACCGCGATCGTCACGCATCCTCCCGCAAACGATCGCGTGAAGGTGTGGATTGCGCTGCCCATGAAAAACTGGAACGGCCGCTTTCAAGGCAACGGCGGCGGCGGTTTCAGCGGCGGCAACCCCGGCAGCCTGCGCGGGCCGGTGGCGCAAGGTTTCGCGGCGGGCGCGACCGACGCCGGCCACGACGGTGGCGGCGGCAGCTTCGCGCTCAATGCGAGCGGCCGGTTGAATTGGCAGGAGATTCGCGATTTCGGCTACCTCGGCATCCACGACATGACCGTCGTCGGCAAGGCGATCACGCGGGCCTTTTACGGGAAGCCGCCGCGCTACTCCTATTTCGTCGGCAGTTCCACCGGGGGCCGGCAGGGCTTGATGGCGGCGCAGCGTTACCCGGAGGACTACGACGGGATCATCTCCCGCTGCCCCGCGGTCAACTGGCAGTATTTGATCGCGAACTCCATCTGGCCGCAGGTCGTGATGCTCGAGGCGAGGCATCTTGTCACGAAGGCCAGGCTCGACGCGGTAACCGCGGCCGTGGTCGCGGCCTGCGATGGCGCCGACGGCGTGGTCGACGGCGTGATCGACGACCCGCTGCAGTGCACGTGGGATCCGCAGGCGTTCGTCGGCACCAAGGTCGGCGACGGCGTTTTCACCGAGGCGGACGCGGACGTCGTTCGAAAAATCTGGGAGGGCCCGCGCCGGCACGATGGCACGCCGCTGTGGTTCGGCCTGCCGCGCGGAGCGAATCTTTCTGCGCTGGCTGGAACGGAGGGCACCCCGCTCGTCGGAAAACCTTATGTCAACGCCGTGGATCGGTTTCGGTATCTGCTGGCGCAGAATCCGGCGTGGGACTGGACCACGCTCACGCGCGGTGAATTGGAGTTGTTCGTCAACCAGTCCGTCGAGATGTACGGCGCGGTCGTGGGCTCCGACCATCCCGACCTCACGGGCTTCCGCGACCATGGCGGCAAGGTGCTGATCCTGCACGGCCTCGCCGATCAGCTGCTCCCACCGCAGGGCACCATCGCTTACTACGAACGGGTGCAGCGCGCGATGGGCGGTGCGGTGCGCACGGCGGAATTCGCGCGACTGTTCCTTGTCCCGGGTGTCGACCACGGATTCCGCGGCGCCGGCCCGAGCCCGATCGGCCTGCTGTCGGCGATCGTCGCGTGGGTGGAAGCAGGCCGCGCCCCCGACCAGCTCCTCGCTGAAACGCGCGACAGCGCGGGCCAGGTGACGCGTTCGCGCCCGCTCTTCCCCTACCCGCGCTCGGCCAAGTACGCCGGCCGCGGCAGCACGGACGAGGCGCCCAATTTCGTGAGCACCGCGCCGAACCGGTAGTGCTCCACGGAATACGCAGTCCAATCCCAGACCAGTTTCACCGCGGACTACGCGGACCACGCGGATCGATTCACCCACGACGGATTCATCCGCTGACTTGTACCTCCGCGTGCTTAGCGTAATCCGCGGTCGAACTCATCCGCTGGCTTGTTCCTCCGCGTGCTCCGCGTAATCCGCGGTTCCTCGGCTGGCTTTTTTATCCGTGTGATCCGCGGTCCCCCCTCAAAACTGCCCCTTCACTCCGAGCGTCCAGATGCTGCCAATATCCAGGTAGCGCGTCATGATGTCCTGCCGGCCGCCGACGCCCGCGCGATCGTTCGTCGTCACCGTGAAACCGTTCGGCACGCTGCGCAGATCGCGCCAGTCGGAATCGCTCAGCTGCGTGATCGTCATCACCGGATCGTTCGGTGCGCCGCGGTTCCAGCGCAGGCCCAGCCCGGAGATCGCACCCGGGTTCACGCTCCACACCCAGCCGAACGAGATGCCCTCACCCCGCTGCTCGCGGTCGGAACCGCGATTCCCGCGGGGTGAGGGCACCCCGCGGGCACCCCGCCTACATATCATTGCGCCTGCAGCCGAAATCACCGCCCGAGCAGCTCTTCCGCGTGCGCCAGCGCGCTCTTGGCGGTGCGGTCGCCGAGCATCCGGGCGAGTTCGCTCACCCGCGCTTTCCGGCTGGCCTGGATCGAGTCGATGGCGACGACCGCACGGGCGCTCGACTGATCCTTCGTGACGACGAGGTGACAGGTCGCCCGGGCCGCGACTTGCGGGAGGTGCGTGACGCAGAGGACCTGGTGGCTCCTGGCGATCGCGGCCATCTTCTCGCCCACCACGTGTCCGATTTCGCCGCCGACGTTGGCGTCCACTTCGTCGAACACGAGCAGCGGCACGCCGTCGAGATCCGCCAGCACCGCTTTCAGCGCGAGCATGACGCGCGCGAGTTCGCCGCTCGACGCGATTCGGTTCAGCGGGAGCGCCGCCTCGCCGACGTTGGGTGAAAACAGGAATTCCACGCTGCAATCGCCGGTCGGCGCCAGCTCCGGCAGCGGAAAGACCCGCACGCGGAAATCGGCCTTGGCGAACCCGAGCTGCGCGATGTTCTTTGCCGCCAGCTTCGCGAGCTCCTTCGCCGCCTTTTCGCGGGCGGCGCGCAGCGTCTGCGCGTGCTGCTTCGCCTGGCGCGCCGCCTCGGCGATTTGCTTTTCCAGCCGCAGCAGCGTGCCCTCGAGGTCGCCCTGCACTTCCAGCCGGCGGCGCATCTCCTCGCGCGCCGCGCTGACGTTTGCCACGTCGCCACCGTGTTTGCGCTTCACGTCGAGCCACGTGGCCATTCTCGCGCCGAGCGCCTCGGCCTGCTCCGGGTCGAACTGCAGTTGCTGGCTCAACGCGGAAAACTCCGCGCCGAGGTCGTTGAGTTCCACCGCCGCGGACGACAGCCGCTCGACCAGCGGCCGGCTCGCCGGATCGATCGCTTCGAGATGCCGCGCCTGCCGCAGCAGATCGCCGATCCGGCCCTGCATGCCCTCCTCGCCGGTGAGACCGTTTGCGAGGCCGCCCGCCAGCTCGATCAATTCCTGCGCGCGACTCATCCGCTGGAAATCGCGCTCGAGTGTCTCGATGGCCTCGGCGGTCAGCTCCAGCGCGTCCAGTTTCGCGAGCTGGTTCCTCAGGAAATCGATCTGGTCGGGCGTGAGTCGCGTCTCCGTGGCAATCCGCGCGTGCTCGGCCGCCAGCTCGCGCCACGCGCGATAACTCGCCTGGTAGTCGGCGAGTGGCTCGTCGGTGCGGCCGAACAAGTCGAGCAGCTCGAGCTGGCAGCTTTCCTTCAACAACCGCCGCGGTTCGCTCGGCCCGTGAAAATCGATCCAGTGCTCGCCGAGCCGCTGCAGGGCGGCGAGCGTCGCAAGGCTGCCGTTGACGGTGATCTTCGGCGGTTTTTCGCGTGGCAGGCTGCGCTTGAGAATCAGGACGCCTTCCTCGCAGGGCGGCAGCTCAAGCTCGCCAAGGATCGAATCGATGCACTTCGCGTTTTCAAAATACAAACTAGCCTCCACGTCAGTGGAGGCTGCGCCCTGCCGGATGATCGTCTTGTCCGCGCGCTCGCCGGCGAGCAGGCTCAACGCGCCCAGCAGGATGCTCTTGCCCGCGCCGGTTTCGCCGGTGACCGCCGTGAAGCCCGCCTCGAAGTCGAGCGAGACCTCCTCGAGCAAGGCCAGGTTGCGGATGCGGAGCGATTGCAGCATGGCTTCATCACGCGCAAAAAAATGCGCCACAATCAAGCGGCAGATGCGCTGTCTTCAGACGATTGACAAGCGACATCGACCACCTAGCCCGCGCAATACAGAAAACCTCCCGCGAATCACGCGAATGGACGCGAATCTCAGCGGAGGGTTGAAGCTCGAGACGGAGCCGATGGAGGGCACCTGCGGACATCCGCCGGCGGCTCGTCGGCGTCGCCACCGGCAACCCGCGCGTTTCGGGTGAAAATTCCCGGTCGGTGGCGGCGCGGTCAGACTTGTGCGCCTTTGGAGCATTGACCTCGCTACGTGTGGCCTACGGCTTGGTGGGAGTCGCGACGGTGGTGCCAGCGGGCACCACGGGATCGATATACCAGATATCCCAAATATTCCGCCGTTTCGACACGGGCAATGCGGCATTCAATGGGGCGAGAATCTGCGCGGTTCGCTCCTCGACGCGGGCTTGGAGACCGGGTTCCCAACATTGCATGACGTCCATGATCGCCGGCGGGAGTTCCAGTTGCGGCCCAACCTTCGCCCATCTAATCGGAGTCTGAGCAATTGTGCCGTCCCGCCTTCGCGGGGTGTTCTGGGCAATGATTTGCGTAACGCGTTCGATTTCGTCGGCGCCAAGCGGTGAAAGTGGATACATATAACCCGCGGACGCCAACCGGTCGGTGATCTGTCGCAGGTATTGCGTGCGATCGAATTCACGGATGCCGTCCATCGCGTCGCCGAGCATCTCGCGCTCTTTCTGCGCCCGTTCCGCGTCGTCCTTTTGCTGCAGCGCTCGAAATGCCGGGCTGCGCAAATCGAGCCCCTGGTTTTCGGCGGCGGCGCGAAGATCAATTCGCCGCTGTTCCTCCCACAGCTTGAAATCCTTGAACCGCTCCCATTGGCCCGGTGAGAGCCCGAGTGCCTTCACCATGCCGCCGTAATTCAGATCGAGGCCCGCGCGATAATCCCGCGAATACGCCGCCATCTTCACCGGATCGTTCGCGATGACGGTCTGCGGACTCAACGTCCGCGAGGTCGCAGGTGCCGGCGCCGTTGCGGCGGATTTGGTCACGGCGATTTCGCTCTCCAATGCCCGGCACGCCTCGCCCGCGCGTTTCAGCCGAATGTCTGCCGTGTCGATTTGCGCACGCAGCGCCCGAATGCGGCGAGCGATGTCGCTCCCGGCCCGACTTGCTTCATCGCGGCGGAGGGCCGATCGAATCACTAAACCTGTCACGGCGACGATCGCGACGAAAAGGACGAGGATGGATGGGCGTTTCATTTTTGGTCCGCCGCTGACTTGAGCAACTTCGCGACTCGCCCTTGCGCCGCCAGCGACCGCAAGCCTTCCATCTGCCGCGCCGACAGCACCGACTCCGCCTTGGGTAAAACTCGCTCCCAATCGATTCGCTCCGGCTTGAACTCGGAAGCCCCGGCATCCGCGGCATTTTCGATCAATCCTCCCAGCTGCCTCGCCTGGTCTGGTGTGAACGGCTCGTCCAAATAGTAGAGGTGAGCCTCCAGAAAATTAACCATCCCTCGGGATCGAAGCGTGGCTTGCAATTCCCCATACCGCTCCGCCACGGCGTCGCCGAATTCGGCGCGGATCTTCGCCACGAACTCATCTTGCGGGACAATTCCGTCGATATAGGGATCGATGGACCAGCGTTCACCCCGTTCGGGCCGCGTCTCCGCCCAATCCGCGAAGAGGCCGATAAACTTCTCGCTTTGCGCGCGGCTGAATCCGAATTCCCGGAAGAGCGATCCGTAATCTTCCGTGACATTCCACCGATGCCGGCGCACCCGCAGGTCTTTCAGCACCGGATCGTTTCGCAGCAGCGGCAGTGCGGTGTTGGCGAAGGCGGTGGTGTCCGCCAATCTCGCAGCCGCGGCTTGCGCCGACCTGTCCGCGCCCGGCTTCGGCCCGACCACCGCCGACGCCACTGCCGCTTTGCTTTCCCGCAGTTCGGTGGCCAACGCATCGCGTCGCTGCTCGGTGGTTTGCGCACCCGACTGCAGATCCGCGAGGTGCGCCTCCGCCGCCGCATGCTGCGCGCTCGCCGCCGCAAGATCCGTTCGCGCGCGCGTCTCCCGCTCGCGGCAGTAGAATGCCGCGGTGATCGCCGACGCGAGCGCGACCCCAAGGGCCACCGCCAGTTTGTTTGCCGTCATAAAGGCTACGATCATGCTCCATCCGCCGGCGCCCGACGCGGCCGCACCAGCCAGCGCCGCGCTCGCAATCGTCGTGGCCATTCCGGGTGGGACCGCCAGCGCGCTCTCGCTGGCGAACGCCAGCGCAAGGGCGGACGTCGTGGAGGTGACACCCCGCCGGGCGAGGAGCACGCGCAGCTTTTGCAGCGCACGTTCGACGCGCATCCGCGCCGCATCTTCGGTTATGGCAAACCGCGCGCCGATTTGGGCATAGCCGCATTGGTCGAAGAAACGCGCAAGGATGGCCTCGCGGTCGCTGGCGCCGAGTTCCTGGATCGTCTCGTCGATGACCGGCCTCAGGCGCGCCCAATCATCCGCGGCTGTTTGCCGCTCCGGCCATAGATCGGACATGGCTTGAACCTCCGGTTCACGAAGACGCCGCCGCCGTTCGGTCCTCTGCACGCTTCGCACGGTGTAATGCGTCGTCGTATACAGCCATCCGGTCAGGCTGGGGTGCCCCGTCAGCACTCTCGCTTTTTGTGCGAGCAGCGTGAAGACCTGTTGCGTCGCTTCCTCTGCCCGGTGCGCGTCGCCCCGCCACTGGCGCAAGGCTGCCCGATAGACGAGCGGAACATGTCGCTGCACGAGCGCGGTGAAGGCTTGTTCGTCTCGCGCCGCGACATAGCGCCCCAGCAAATCCGCGTCGGTCGAAACCGGACTGGCCGCATCGCTGAATCCGCTGGGCTCGAGATCACGCAGCATGGTGCTTTACTCCCTAATGACCACCTGCCGCAAAACCGAACGCGAAAATTGCGCGGTTGCGCGAAAAACCGCAGAGCACTCGCACGTGCGCCCCTCCTACGCCAAGCCTGCGGAGGGCATCCTTCGCGGCCTGATTCGCGCACACGTCCGCAACGCAAGCGGCTGGCCTGCCGAGCCATAGCTCGCTTGCGAGCGAAGGCTGGTGGACCCTACTGGACTCGAACCAGCGACCTTTTCCATGTCAAGGAAACGCTCTAACCAACTGAGCTAAGGGTCCGAAAAAACAGGGCGGCGAGTAACGCCAGCGCGCACCATCAGCGCAAGGAAAAATCTAGCAAGCGCGCCGCGAAAACTGCCGTCTTCCTGCGCGGATTTCCGTGCGCGAGATTTCCAAGTCAGTGAAAACTCCGCCCTTCGCGCTTCTGTTGAAATTCAGCGGCTTGAAAATCCACGCAGGAAAACTGCACGCAGGCCGCTGCCTACTTCGCCGCAACCGCCGTCACCTTGGCCAGGCCGGACAGCACGCGCGCCGTTTCCGACACGTCGCCGTTGAGGCCGGCCTGCTGGTGCGCGATTTCGCCCTCGGGGTTCAGGACCGTGATGATGTTCGAATGCGCGAACTGCCCGCGGCCATCCTGCTTGAACTTCACGCCGAGCAGCATCGCGAGCTCCTGCACGGAGCTCTCTTCGCCGCGCAGCAGCGTCCACTGCCCGTCGAGCGACATCCGCTCGCGAAAGGCGCGCAGACCGGCCGGCGTGTCGCGCGCGACGTCGAACGTCACCAGCACGACCTGCGTGCGCTCGCGCGCCGCCGCCGGCAGCTGCGCCTGCAGCCGCTTGATGTCGTTCACGATCACCGGGCAGGCGTATTCGCACGACGCGAAGAACATCGCGAGGATGACGGGATGCCCGCGTAGCGAGACCAGCGATACGGGCTTCGCCGCGTCGTTGGTCCAGGTGGCATCGAGTTGATAGAGCGAACGGGTCGCGAGCGGCGCGGCCGGCTTCTCCTCGGCGCAGCACGGCGCAGTCGGCTGGGCGGGAGTGGCGGGCGCGCAGCAGGGGCGCGGGGCATCGGCCGCCCGGGCGGCCAACGCGGCGGCGGCGAGCAAGAGGGCGAGAGGAATCGTTTTCATTGGAAGGAATTGGCGGAGGATGCGGAAGGAAGGGAACGCGCGCACCGGAACCCGAGGTTGGGCACGACGTAGCTGGCGCGCAGCGAACTGCGGAGTCCGCCGCGCATGAAGCCGGCATAGTCGCGCACGTCGCGTGCGCTGGCGGCGCCGGCGCCGCAGAAGAGATTGCGCTCGAGACCGGAATCGGCGCGCGACTCGCCGGTCGTCATGGCGGTGTTGAAATCCTGGACCCATTCCCACACGAGGCCGTGCAGGTCGCGCGCCCCGAAGAAATTCGGCCGGCCCGATCCCGCCGCGGGCAACACCTCGGGCGTCGGTCGCGCGAGCCCGCCCAGCACCCAGGCGTTGAAGCCCGGCTCGCTGGCGCCATCCGCGCGGGTGAAGCCGGCGGCAGCCGCCCGCTCCCACTCCGCGGTCGTCGGCAGCCGCTTGCCCGCCGCCTTCGCAAATGCGCGCACGGCGAACCAGGAGATGCGGACAACCGGCGCGTCGGCCGCCGCCCGCGCCCCGAGCTCGAGGTCGCCCGCCCAGTCGCCGAGGTAACCCTGATCGGCGAACAGCGGCGAAACCTGCGACCGCCGCCACTGCGGATGCGCGCGCACGAATTCGAGAAACTCCGCGTTCGTGACCGGCCGGGCATCGAGCCAGAAGGCCGCCACCGCCACGCGTTCCGGCTCGTCGCTTGTGCGCAGCAGCGGTGCGTAGCTGCCGGCGGGAATCGTCACCATCCCGGCCGGCACGCCCGGCCCCACCACCCGCGCCGCGCTCGGCGTCTCCTGGCCGGCGAGCGGCAGAAGCGCCAGCAGCGCGGTGGTCGCGGCGATTCGGACGAGGGCAGGCATGGTCGCGTGGTGAGCGTTAGATTACTTGTTCTCGCTGCGGACGCGTTTCACATCCGCGGGCATGACGGTGCCGAAATCGTTGCCCCAGCTGTTCATCACATACGTGAGCACGTCGGCGGCCTGATCGTCGCTGACCTCCTGCGGCGGCATCATGTTGTTGAACGGCTTGCCGTTCACGGTGATGGGACCGATGAGGCCCTTCAGCACAATCTTGATCGCACGATCCTTGTCCGCCGCGAGGAAGTCCGACTTCGCGAGCGGCGGGAACACGGCCGGCAGCCCTTCGCCCGTCGGCATGTGGCACGCGAAGCACGAGGTGAGAAACACCTTCTTGCCGCGCTCCATCCGGATTTCCTTCGTGATGTTCGTAATCTCGGGGCTGGCGGCGATTGCCTTTTCCTTGGCAACCTGGAGTTCCGCCTCGCGCTTGCCCGCGGCCACCGCGGCATCCGAGGAGGATCCAAGGTAAACTTCGTCGATTTCCTTGCCGGAGTAGATCAGCGGATTCTCGGCGCCGGTAACCTTCAGCATGCCGATCGCACCCTTGTTGAACGCGCGCGACAGCGAGTGGTCGACGAGCACGTAGGTGCCGGGCACGTCGACCTTGAAGTCCACGACGGTCGAGCCGCCGGACGGCACCATCGTGGTTTGCACGTGGTGCTGCACCGTGCCGACGCCGCCCTCCAGGTAGACGTTCTCGAAGATTTCGCCGATGACGTGGAACGAAGAGGTGACGTTCGGGCCGCCGACGCCGAAGAAGATGCGGACGGTTTCGCCGACTTTAGCCTGGAGCGACTTGTCGCCGACAATGGAGCCGACCGCGCCGTTGAACACGACGTACGGGGGCCGCTCGTCCTCGGCCTTCGCCGGGTCGAACGGCTGCAGCCCCGCCTCGCCATGCCGGCCGGCGGTGTAGACCTCGCCCTGCATGACATAGTACTCGCGGTCGACCTTCGGATAGCCTTCCTTCGGCTCGACGAGGATGAGCCCGTACATCCCGTTGGCGATGTGCATGGGCACCGGCGCCGTCGCGCAGTGGTACACATAGAGCCCCGGGTTCATGGCGGTGAACGAAAACTGCGAGGAGTGGCCGGGCGCGGTGAACGACGACGCGGCGCCGCCCCCGGGACCGGTGACCGCGTGGAGGTCGATGTTGTGCGGCATCCGCGAGGTCGGATGGTTGTTGAGGTGGAACTCGATGAAATCGCCCTCGCGCACGCGTATGAACAATCCGGGGACATTGCCACCGAACGTCCAGAAGCTGTACTCGACGCCGTCGGCGAGCCGCTTCACCACCTCGCGCACCTCGAGGTGCACCACGACCTTGGCCGCGTGCTTGCGGGTGATCGGCGGCGGCACGTTGGGGGCGGCGGTGAGAATCGCCTCCTCGACCGGCAGATCGGCGGCGAGCGGGGCGACGACGGGCTTCGCCAGGATTTCTCCTTCCGTCGCCAGCGCTGGGACGGCCGCCGCCAACGAGAAGGAGAACAGCGCGACGCGCTGCCGCAATAACTTGGGTAGGGTGGTCATAATCATACGAATGGAGGGTCGAAAGTGAAAACTCGACGCAGGATTTGCGCGGAATCGCTCGACCAACGGTGGGAGCGCATAGTTTGCCACGAGCCGTGCGGCGAAACATCCCGTTTCCTGCGGTTGGTTGTGCATATCTTGTGGAGTTCAGACCGGCCAAGTGGCGGCGAGTCCCAGGATAAACAAAACGCCGGCCGCGGCCTCGAACATCCCGAGAGTGCGGGCGCGCCAGGCGGGACGGAACAGGACCAGCAGCGCGAGGGAGCGCAGCGCGAACAGGCCGAGGGCCACGGCCGCAAAACGTGGCGCCCAACCCGCGGTGGCGAGCCAGGTGGCGGCGAGCAGCGCGCCCAGGCTTGCCCCGAGCGGAAAAGCGTCGTGGCGCGCCCCGGTTTTCGCCGCGCGAATGAACGCCCGCACGGTCGCGACCGACGGAGCTGACCGTCCGACCATCACCACGCTGAGTGCGACGGCGGCGGCGGGCGTCCAGCCGCCGAGCACCGCGATGGCAATCGGCGTCAGCGCAAACGCGGTCGCGCCCGCCAGCTCCGCGAGTTCCGCGCGGCCCGCACCACGGGCGTCACACCAGGCGAACGCCGCACCGGCGAGCGCGGCCGGCACCAGCCACATCAGCCAGTTCGCCCCCGCGAGCACGACGGCGGCGCCGAGCGCGGCCACCGCCCCGCCCACACACAGCCCAACCGCGCGCCACGCCGCCGGGCGTCGCTCCGGCCGGCGCTCGATCGCCACGGCGCGCAACGGCCGCCGGGCGAAAAATCCCGCGACCAAAGCCAGGCCAAGCAACGCGCCGGGCGCCGAGGGTGCGACGAGCAACGCCAGCGCGATCGGCTCACCGGCGAGCGACCAGCTGCCGTGTTCCTTCGGGCAAATCACATCCCGCCAGAGCGAGAGGGGACGGGCGGTCGAGGCGAGCATGGTCATGCCGCCACGATACGCCGGGTGCGGCCAACGAGCCTTGACGTGGGTCAAAGCCCGCGTGAAAGCCCGACCTGGGCCGAGACAGAATCAGGCCAACTAGCGATGTTCAACGGAACTTATGGCCGCGCCCCACCGGCCATCGTATCCATTTTTCCATTTCGCGAGGAAACCTGCCGCGTGCACCACTTCTAACCCTTGTAGGGCGGGGTCTCCCGACCCCGCCGCAATTTCACGTCGACCGGTCGCTCGGCGGGGGCGGGGGACCCCGCCCCACCTCCCAACAACGCCAACGCGAACGGAGCACCGGCAACCTCACCGCGCTCGAGCGGCCCCCGGGAGC
>Ga0082335_1006629_pt1 | contig 14703 bp, 16 predicted proteins | sample Subgrocontami58m_FD_72375 | JGI IMG/M metagenome (GOLD analysis project Ga0082335, IMG submission 72375) | Subsurface groundwater microbial communities from S. Glens Falls, New York, USA - GMW37 contaminated, 5.8 m (SPADES assembly) (version 2) ...
CGTGCCGGGGCAGGCGTCGGAGGACGCCCCCACCGTCGCCGGCGGCCTCGCCGCGGAGCGCGGCTCGCGGACCCCCGGGGTGATCGTGCTCGCGGTTCCGCTGCACCTGCCGTTGCGCGCCGAGCTGCCGTTCGAGGAGGAGGAGGCCAACGCCGAGCTCGACGAGGCCGCGGAGATCGGGGAGACCTACGGCGTGAAGGTCGTGCCGCGGCTGCTGCGCGGGCGCAGCGCCGGGCGCGAGATCGTCGCCGAGGCCGAGCGGCTGGGCGTGGAGATCATCGTGATCGGAACCCCGAGGCGCGATCGGCGGCGCCTCGCCCTCGGGCACACCGTCGACTACGTGCTCAAGAACGCGCGCTGCCGGGTGATGCTGGTGGCACAGAGGAGCGCCGAATGAGGCTCTACCGCACCGCCGTCGCAGTCTTCTCGCTCGTCTTCATCGGCCTGGGGATCGCCCTGCTCGCGGTCACCGCCGCCCACGGGGGCGGCGTGACCGGGTTCGTCCTCGGGGCGCTCTTCGTCGGCCTCGGGGCGGGTCGCCTGATGATGCTCCGCAAGGGGCACCCGTAGTGGCCCGCAAGCTGCCCGGCTTCCAGCGCGTCCTCGACGCGCCGGCGCTCTTCTCCGTCGCCTACGGCGAGATCGCCTCCTCGCTCTACTTCGCGCTCGGCATCGTGGCGCTGCACGCGCTCGGGCTGACGCCCGCCGTCCTGCTCGCAGCCGGTCTCCTCTTCTTCGTCGTCGCCCTCTCCTATGCCGAGGGCACGGCCGCGATCCCGGAGACGGGGGGCGCGGCCACGTTCGTGCGGCGCGGCTTCAACGACCTGCTCGGCTTCGTCACGGGCTGGGCGCTGTTCCTCGACTACCTGATCGTGATCGCGCTCTCGACGCTGTTCCTGCCTCACTACCTTGCCGCCGCCCTCTCGGTGCCGTCGCTGCGCGAGAGCCCGTGGGACGTCGTCGTCTCCGTCTGCGTGATCGCGGGGATCGCGCTCCTCGGGCTCGTGCGTGGAACGCAGATCCCCCAGGCCGGCCTCGTCGTCGCCGGGCTCGATCTCGCGACGCAGCTCGTGCTCGTCGTCCTCGGCTTCGCGTTCCTCTTCGACCCCGGCGTGCTGGTGCACGGGATCGCGCTCGGGGACACGCCGGGCTGGCGCGAGCTGGCCTTCGCGCTGCCGCTCGCGATGCTCGCCTTCACCGGGCTCGAGACGGTGGCCAACATGGCGGAGGAGGCCCGCGAGCCCGGCCGGACGCTACCGCGCAGCCTGTTCTCGGCGATCGGGCTCGTCGTCGCGATCACCGTCGCGATCGCCGTCGTCGGCCTCGCGGCATTTCCCGCCGAGGGCGGCTCGACAGCGCTGGGCGACGAGTGGCTGCGCGCGCCGCTCTCCGGGATCGTCGCCGCGCTCCAGGGATCGCTGCCGAACGGGCTCGGCGACGCGCTGCGGGTCTACGTGGGACTCACCGGCGTCCTTGTCCTGCTTGCGGCGGCCACGACATCCGTCTCCGGCTTCGCGCGGCTCGCCCACTCGCTCGGCGAGCACGGCCAGTTGCCGCGCGCCTTCGGGCGGCTCAACCGGCGCACGCTCGTGTCGCCGTGGGCGATCCTCGCCGCGACGGGGATCTCCATCGCGCTCGTCGTCGGCAACGACGTGCTCCGCGACGACGTGGACGGGCTCGCGAGCCTCTACTCGTTCGGCGTCCTGCTCGCCTTCACGCTCGCCCAGCTCGCGGTCATCCGGCTGCGCTTCCGCGAGCCGGGGCTGGAGCGGCCGTTTCGTGTCCCGCTCGGTGTTCGCGTCGGGCGGGCTGTCGTGCCGCTGCCGGCGGTCGCCGGAGCCGTCGCGACGTTCGGGATCTGGATCGCCGCCCTCGTCACGCATCCGGGCGCGCGCTATGCGGGCCCGGCGTGGCTCGCGCTCGGGCTCGGGGTCTACCTCGTCGTGCGCGTGCGGGCGCGGTGGGGCCTGCTCGAGGACGTCGTCCCCGTCCGGCGGCTGCCGGCCGAAGCGACGTACTCGCGCATCCTCGCGCCCCTCAAGCTCGGCCAGATCGGCGAGGAGATGGTCGCCACGGCGGTCGCGCTGGCGAAGGAGCGCGGCGCGGCGCTCGAAGCGCTGTACGTCGTGCCCGTTCCGCTCGCGCTGCCGCTCGACGCGCCGCTGCCGGAGCAGGAGGAACGGGCCGCCGCCTCGCTCGAGGAGGCGCGGCTGCTCGGTGAGGAGCACGGTGTCGAGGTCGAGACGGCGACCGTCCGCGCGCGCTCGATCGGGCACGCGATCGTCGAGTACGCGGGGGAGAGCGGGGTGGATCTGATCGTGCTCGGTTCCTCGCCGCGGTGGCGGCGGCAGTCGGCGTTCTTCTCACCCACGGTGGACTACGTCCTGCGCCACGCTCCCTGCGAGGTGCTCGTCGTCGCCTTCCCCCAGGGCGTGCTGGAGGACGCCTGAGCTAGTCTGAGCAGCGTGAAGGCCATCGTCGTCGGCTGCGGCCGCACCGGCTCCGCGATCGCGCTCCAGCTCTCGACCGAGGGGTGGGACGTGACCGTCGTGGACGAGCAGGAGGAGGCCCTCGCGCGGCTCGGGTCGCGCTGGCAGGGCCGCTTCGTGCTCGGTCACGCCCTGGACGACGCCGTCCTGCGCCGAGCCGGCATCGAGGAGGCGGACGCGGTCGCCGTCGCCACTGACGGCGACAACACGAACATCGTCGTCGGCCAGGTGGCGCAACTGCGCTACGACGTCAGTTGTGTGGTCGTGCGCGTGCTCGACCCGGCGCGCGCGGACTTCTACGCCGCGCGCGGCCTGCGAACGGTCTGTCCGACCCAGACCGCGATCTCCGTGCTCGCGGACGCAGTTCGGGCGTGCAGGGCCGAGGCGGGCGCCTGATGTACGTGATCGTCGCCGGCGGTGGCCAGATCGGCGCAAGCGTCGTGCGTTCGCTCGTCGCGATGGGGCACGAGGTGACGCTGATCGAGCAGGCGCGCGACCGCTTCACCATCCTCGAAGAGGAATTCGGGCACCAGGTCCTGCGCGGCGACGCGACCGAGATCCACGTCCTGGAGAGCGCCGGCATCGGCCGTCCGCCCGATCAGGTGCTCGCCGTCACGGGCGACGACGAGGACAACCTCGTCATCTGTCAGATCGCCAAGGAGGGCTACGGCGTGCCGAAGGCGATCGCCCGGGTCAACAACCCCGGTAACCAGCAGCACTTCGACCTGCTCGGCATCACGCAGACCGTCTGCGCGACGACGAGCATTCTCGGCCTCGTCGAGCACGAGGCGCCGGGGCACGGGCTCGTCCGGCTGCTGCCGCTGCGCAAGGAGAACCTCGAGATCGTCGAGGTGCAGATCCCGACCCGCTCCCCCGCTGTCGGCGCCCGCCTCGATCAGCTCGTGCTGCCGGAGGGCGCGCGCGTGATCAGCGTGATGCGCGACGGGAAAGCTGAGGTCGCCGTGGGCGCGACCGAGATCAAGGCAGGCGACGAGGTGCTCGCGCTCCTGCGCCCCGGGTTGGAGAAGGATCTCCGCCGCGTTCTCCTGGGGGAATCGGGCTGAGAGCGGCGGCGCTCGCTGCGGTTGTGCTCGCGCTCACAGCCTCGGGCGCGGCGGCCCGGCAGGAGAGAGCCGCGTTGCGGCTCGTCCCGGTCGTCCGCGGTCTCGCAGCGCCCGTGCATGCCGCAGCCCCGGCGGGCGAGCCGGGCCGGCTCTACGTGGTCGAGCAGGCGGGCGTGATCCGGGTGGTCGTCAGCGGGCGCCTGCGCGCGACGCCGTTCCTCGACATCCGGGCGCTCGTCCGCTCCGGCGGCGAGCAGGGGCTGTTCTCGGTCGCGTTCCACCCCGACTACGCGCGCACCCGGCGCTTCTACGTGAACTACACGGATCTCCGTGGCGACACGCGGGTCGCCGAGTACCGCTCGGACGGCGTTCGGGCGCTGCCCGCGACGCGGCGCGAGCTCCTCCACATCGCGCAGCCGTACGCGAACCACAACGGCGGCCAGGTGGCTTTCGGCCCCGACGGGAGGCTCTACGTCGGCATGGGCGACGGCGGCTCGGGCGGCGATCCCGAGGGCCGCGCCCAGAACATGGGCTCCCAGCTCGGCAAGCTTCTCCGGCTCGACGCCGACCGCACCGGCGCGAAGCCGCAGATCGCGGCGCTCGGTCTGCGCAACCCGTGGCGCTTCTCCTTCGACCGGGCGACCGGCGACCTCTGGATCGGCGACGTCGGCCAGGGCGACTGGGAGGAGATCGACGTCCTGCGCGCCGGCTGGTCGGGCGTGCCGAACTTCGGCTGGGACGTCTGGGAAGGCCGCGCCCGCTTCGAGGACAAGCCGCTCGGGCCGGGCAAGCTCGTCCAGCCCGTCGCGGTCTACTCGCACGACGCGGGGTGCTCGGTCACGGGCGGCTTCGTCTATCGGGGGCAGGCGGTACCCGCGCTCGCCGGCCGCTATGTCTACGGCGACTACTGCAGCGGCACGATCTGGAGCCTCGCGGCCAAGGGCAAGGCGGCGCCGCGGCGCGAGCCCGTCAGCGTCGCCAACCTCGTCTCGTTCGGCGAGGACGCTGCGGGCGAGCTCTACGCCGTCTCGCACGGCGGCACGGTCTACCGCGTCACGCGCTGAGCGGCCAGCGAGAGCTCGGCCCGCGTGCGGACGACGGCAGCGTGGCCGCCGAGGGCTGCGAGCAGCCGCTCGAGGGCGCCCTCGCCACACTCGACAGCCTCCACCCGGCGGGCCGCTCCGACGTGCGCGAGCGCGACGAGCGCGAGCTGCTCGGGAGCGTCCGTGAAGACCCCGAGGCGCGCCCCGGCGCTCTGGAAGCGGCGCAGCAGCGCCCCCACCTCGGCATTCGGGCGCAGGTAGACCGGCGCGCGGTCCTCCGCGAAGCGCTCGAGCAGCGTGCGCCAGTTCCCGGCGCCGGAGGCGTCGAGCGCGGCGGCGGCGGCCCCGCGGTCCTCCGGCAGCCCGGCCGGTTCGACGCCGAGCACGCGCGCTGCGTCGGCGAGCCAGTCCTCCCAGAGCGGGCGCGTGTCGCCGAGGACGCCGTCCAAGTCGATCCCGATGGGCCTCACGCCGCGAACCGCCGCCAGAGAAGCACGCCGATCAGGACGCCGGCGGCGTCGATCAGCACGTCGAGCGGCCGTCCCTGGCGACCCGACACGAAGTGCTGGTGTACCTCGTCGCTCGCGGCGTAGGCGACCGCGAGCCCGGCGGCCGGCAGCGACCGCCGCAGCGCGCGCAGGAGGAGCGCGCCGAGCACCGCGTACTCGCCCGTGTGCGCGAGCTTGCGCAGGACGAGATCCCACGTGCCGAGACCGGTGCCGAGGTCGGGGACGGAGGAGAGAGCGAAGATGAGCGCCGCCCAGACGGCGACGGGCAGCCAGAGGCGCAGGGCGGTCGTGGACGTCACCGTCCGATGATAGGGTCAGGCGACATACGGAGCTCGGTGAGGGAACCCGGTGCAAGTCCGGGACGGTCCCGCCGCTGTGAGGGGAGACGCTCCACCGCCGACGTGCCACTGGCCTCCGGGCTGGGAAGGCGGCGGGGGGAGGGAGCCCCAAGTCAGAAGACCTGCCGAGCGTCCGCAAACCGAACCCCTCGTGGAAGGAGGATTCGTGCTTCGACGCTCTCTCGCTCTCGTAGCCGTTCTCGGTCTCGTCCTCGCGCTCGCCGGCGCCGCTCTCGCCGCCGACGTCAAGATCAGGGTCGAGGGCAGGACGCAGACCATCTTCGGTGCTGCCCAGCCGGTGCTCCAGGCCGGTAACGCGCTCCAGGCCCTCGAGGCCGCAAGCGTGGCGGGCGAGTTCCACTTCGCGCTGACGAGCTCGTCGTTCGGCGACTACGTCAGCCAGATCGGCAAGTACCCCGCCTCGGGCAGCTCGGGCTGGGTGTTCAAGGTGAACGGCGCCTCACCGCCGGTCGGCGCCGACCAGGTGACGCTGGCCGACGGCGACGTCGTGCTCTGGTACTGGGCGACGTTCGGTCCCGCGGGCGGCCCGCCGACGCTCGAGCTGGAGCGGCTGCCCGGCGACTGCTACCGCGTCAGCGCCGTGGACGACCAGGGCCTGCGCAAGCCCGCGGCCGGCGCCGTGCTCCACGTCGACAGCCGGCGGGTGAAGACCGAGGCCGGCCGCGGCTGCGTCGGCCGCCACCGGGGCGTCGTGCGGGCCTTCGCGGTCGGCGCCGTCCGCTCGAACTCGATGCGATGAGCCCGAGGCGCTTCGCCGCCCTCCTCCTCGCCGCGCTCGCTCTCACGGGCTGCGGCGGGGAGGAGGGCGGGGGCGGGAGCGCGACGCTCTGGGTGACGCTCGACCGCGGGGAGACGCTCGTGCTCGAGACGCGCGTCGAGGCCGGGCGGACGCTCATGCGCGCGCTGCGTGGCGCGGCGAAGGTCGAGACCCGGTACGGCGGCCGCTTCATCCAGTCGGTCGACGGGATCGAGGGCAGCGTCGTGTCCCAGCGCGACTGGTTCTGGTTCGTGAACGGCTACGAGGGAGACCGCAGCGCCGCCGAGTACGAGTTGCGGCCAGGCGACATCGCCTGGCTCGACTACCGCTCCTGGCGCGACGAGGATCGGGCGCCGGTCGTGGTCGGCGCCTTCCCCGAGCCGTTCCTGCACGGCTACGACGGCAAGCGCCGCGCAGTCGCCGTCCGCTACGCGGCGCCGGAGCTCGAAGGCGGGGCGCAGGCAATCGGCGATCTGCTCGAGGCCGACACGATCGCTCCGCTCGACTGGCCGGTGCCGGAGGAGGCGAACCTCTTTGTGCTCGTCGAGGGCAAGCCACAGTTCCGCGCGGAGCTGCGGGAGCCGGGCGCGGCGGCCGGCTCGCCCGTTCGCTTCACGTTCGCCGGCGACGCGCGCGCTCTCTCCGAAGACCCGACCGCCGTCGCCCTGCGGCGGTACGAGGCGCCGTGAGCCCAGCCCCCGCCGCGCTGCTGCTCGCCGGCGCCGGAGCTGCGGCGCTGCTCGCGGGCCGGATCTGGGCCGTCGGAGCGCTCGCGCTCGTCCTGCTCGCGCTCTGCCTGCGGGCGCCGCGCCGGCGGCGGGCGCCGTACCTCTTCGGCGCCGTTACGACCGGACTCGGCGTGCTCGTCCTCTCGCCCTTCCTCTGGGTCGGCGGCGGCGACGTGCTCTGGTCGGGGCCGAGCGTCCCGGTGCTCGGCCCGCTCGACGTGACGACAGAGGAGCTCGCCGAGGCGGCGCTCAACGGCCTTCGCCTGGCGGCCCTCGGGCTCGCCTTCGCGGCCTACGCGCTCCTGCTCGACCACGACCGGCTCGTGGCCGCGGTCCCGTTCGCCCGCCGTTCGGCGCTCGCCGTCGCGCTCGCGACGCGGCTCGTCCCGTCGCTGGAGCGCGATGCACGCGGTCTCGCCGAGGCGGTGCGCGGTCGCGGGGTGGAGCTGCACGGCGCGCGCGGCTACGCGTCCCTGCTCTCGCCGCTCGTGGCAGGCTCGCTCGAGCGGGCCTCGAACCTTGCGGAGGCGATGGAGGCGCGCGGCTTCGGGCGCGAGGGCTCGACGCGGGCGCCGCGCCCTACGTGGAGGTTGGTCGACTGGTGCGCCGTCGGGTGCGGTGCGGTGCTGGTCGTCGTGGGGGCGGTATGGCTCTAGCCACCATCGAGTCCCTCAGCTTCTCCTATCCCGGAGCGGAACCGGCGCTCCGGGATGTGTCGCTCGAGCTGCGCGAGGGCGAGGTCGTCGCGCTGCTCGGCCCCTCCGGCTCCGGCAAGTCCACGCTGCTGCGGGCGCTCGCCGGCCTCGTGCCGCACTTCCACGGCGGCCGCTTTGCTGGCCGGGTGGAGACCGCCGGGCTCGACACGCGCCGCGCGCGACCGAGCGAGCTCGCCGGCGCGGTGGCGACGGTCTTCCAGGATCCCGAGGACCAGGTCGTGATGACCGTCGTCGCGAACGAGGTCGCCTTCGGCCTCGAGAGCATCGGCGCGGCTCCGGCGGGGATCTGGCCGCGCGTCGAGCGGGCGCTGGCGGCCGTCGGTGCCGGGCACCTGGCCGCGCGGCGGACGGCGGAGCTCTCCGGAGGAGAGCTGCAGCGCGTTTGTCTCGCGTCCGCGCTCGCGCTCGAGCCGCGCCTGCTGCTGCTCGACGAGCCGACCTCGCAGCTCGACCCCGCCGGGGCGGAGGCGTTCCTCGCGTACGTGCGCGGGCTCGGCGCCGCCGTCGTGCTCTCCGAGCAGCGGGTCGGGCGCGCGCTCGCGCTCGCCGACCGCGTCCTCTTCGTCGAAGCGGGGCGGATCCTGCTCGACGCGCCCCGCGGGGAGGCACTCGGCTGGCTTGCCGCGGAGCGGCCGCGCTACGCGGGCGCCTCCCCGGCGCGTCGAGCGGTGCCGTTGCCGGGTACGGGGGAGGCGGTCGCGGCGCTCCGCGGAGTGTCGTACGCCTACGGCGACGCGCCCGTGCTCGACGGCGCCGACCTCGAGCTCCGCCGCGGCGAGGTCGTCGTGCTTGAAGGGCCGAACGGCTGCGGCAAGACGACGCTCGCGAAGCTCGCCGCGGGTCTGCTCGACCCGCGGGCGGGCACCGTCGAGCGGGTCGGGCGCGCCTGCTACCTCTCACAGGACCCCGGCCGCTACCTCGTGCGCGAGTCCGCGCTCGACGAGGTGGCGCTCGGCGCCGGCGGCGACCGCGGGCGTGCGCGGGCCGCGCTCGAGCGCGTCGGGCTGGGGTGGGCGGCCGGACGGCACCCGCGCGACCTCTCGAGCGGCGAGCGCGAGCGGCTGGGACTCGCCGCCGTCGCCGTCTCGGAGCCCGACCTGCTCGTGCTCGACGAGCCGACGCGCGGGGTGGATCCGGACCGCGCGGCCGAGCTCGCCTCGTGGCTCGCGGAGTACGCGGCCGCGGGCCGCGCCGTGCTCGTCGCCACCCACGACCGGAGCTTCCCCGCGCACCGCCGGATCTCGCTCGCGCCGGAGCCGGAGGTGGCGGTTGCCGCGTAAGGTCATCTGGGCTCTCTCTCTCGCCGCGCTCGCGGCGGCGGCGTGGGCCGCCCTCGACCCCGACCGCGGCGCGCTCGCCGTCCTGCTCGCCGCGCTCGCGGTGCTCGCGGCGGGCGTCGCGTGGCTCGAGGGCGGCGCCGCCTCGGCCAAGGACCTGACGCTCGTCGCCACGCTCGGCGGGCTCGCCGCGGCGGGCCGCGTGCTCTTCGCGCCCGTTCCCTCGGTGCAGCCGGTGACGGTGATCGTCGTCGCCGCGGGAGTCGCACTGGGCCCGAAGCGCGGGTTCGCGGTCGGCGCGCTCGCCGCACTCGCGTCCAACTTCTTCCTCGGCCAGGGGCCGCACACGCCCTGGCAGATGCTCGCCTGGGGCGGCTGCGGGCTCGCCGCGGGCTTCGCGCGCCGCCTGCTGCGGCGACGGCTCGCCTTCGCGGCCTTCTGCTTCGTCCTCGGCTTCGCCTACGGGATGCTGATGGACATCTGGCACTGGTATGGCTTCTTCCCGCACACGGGGGCGGCGCTCTCGGTCGTGCTCGGTGCCGGCCTCGCCTTCAACGCCGCGCACGCGATCGGGAACGTCGTACTCGCCCTCGCCGCCGGGCCCGAGTTGCGGCGCGTGCTCGAGCGCTACGAGCGGCGGACGAGAACCGAGGTGGTCTGGGCATGAAGCTGCTCGCCGCTCTCGGTGCCGCGCTCGCGCTCGCCGGGGCGAGCCCGAGCGAGGACGCGGCGCGCTACCTCGAAACCCGGCAGACCGCGAGCGGCGGCTTCGCCGAGCCGGGGCGGGTGCCCGACGTCTCCACCACCGCCTGGGCCGTCCTCGGCCTGAAGGCGGCGGGCGGCTCGCCGGAGGCGCTCCGCCGCGGCGAGGAGTTCCTCGCGTCGCGGGCCGGCCAGCTCACGATCGAGACCGACGTCGCGCTCGTCGCGCTCGCCCTCGGCAAGCCGCCCACCGTCCTGCTCGACCGCCTGCGCGCCCACCGGCCGGGGAAGCTCGTGAACGCGACCATCTGGACGGTCCTGGCGCTCCGCCAGGCCGGCGAGCCCGCGCCTGCCGAGCTCGTCGGCGCGCTCCTCTCGGCCCAGACGCGCTCGGGTGGCTGGTCGTGGGCCGCCGGGGCCGCGCCCGACTCGAACGACACCGCGGCGGCGCTCCAGGCGCTGCGGGCTGCGGGCGTCACCGGCGCGCCGGTCCGGAAAGGGATCGCGTTCCTGCGCTTGCTCCAGGCCCGCGACGGCGGCTTCGCGCTGGCGAAGGGTCGGCCCCCCGATGCGCAGTCCACCGCCTGGGCGATCCAGGCCTTCGTCGCGGCGGGCCAGAAGCCGCCCGCGGCCGCGCTCCGCTTCCTCGCCCGCCTGCGCCGGCCCGACGGCAGCTACCGCTACTCCGCCGCCTATGCGACGACGCCGGTCTGGGTGACGGCGCAGGTGCTGCCGGCGCTCGCCGGCAAGGCCTTCCCGCTCGGCCGCTGATGATTGATTCCTGATCGCCGTGCCCAGGCCCCCACTCGGGGGTGCGGTGATTGGGAATCAATCATCTAGCATCGGAACGTGCCCGTCGCGTCTCCCGTGCAGTACCTCGAGCACCTCAATCCCGCCCAGCGGGAGGCCGTGCTGCACACCGAAGGGCCGCTGCTCGTCGTCGCGGGCGCCGGCTCGGGCAAGACGCGCGTGCTCACACACCGGGTCGCGCACCTGATCACGGCCTGCGGCGTCCGGCCGTACGAGATCCTTGCGATCACCTTCACGAACAAGGCGGCGGAGGAGATGCGCGAGCGGCTCGAGCACATGCTCGGCGACGTCGCGAGCCAGGCGTGGATCATGACGTTCCACGCCGCCTGCGGCCGGATCCTGCGCCGCGAGGCGCCCCGGCTCGGCTACCGGTCGAACTTCACGATCTACGACGACGCCGACCAGGTGCGCGTCGTCAAGGCCGTGCTCGCGGACCTCGGCCGCGACCCGAAGCGCTTCAGCCCGCGCGGTGTCCACTCCCAGATCTCGAACGCCAAGAACCAGCTCGTCACGCCGGACGAGTACCTCGCGCGCGTCTCGAATTTCTACGACCAGACCATCGCCGAGGTCTACCAGGGCTACCAGAAGCGGCTGCACGCCTCGAACGCGGTGGATTTCGACGACATGCTGATGCTCACGGTGCAGGTCTTCGAGCGCTTCCCCGACGCGCTCGAACGCTGGCGCAAGGCGTTCCGCCACGTGCTCGTGGACGAGTACCAGGACACGAACCACGCGCAGTACCGGCTGCTCCAGCTGCTCGCGAGCGAGCACCGGAACCTGTGCGCCGTCGGGGATCCCGACCAGTCCATCTACGCCTTCCGGGGCGCCGACATCCGCAACATCATGGAGTTCGAGCACGACTTCGGCGAGACCCGCACGATCGCGCTCGAGCAGAACTACCGCTCCACGAACTCGATCCTGAGCGCCGCCAACGCGGTGATCGAGCACAACCGCGAGCGCAAGCCGAAGCGGCTCTTCTCCGAGCTCGGCGAGGGCGTCCCGGTCGAGGTGATCGAGGTCGAGGACGAGCACGCCGAGGCGCGCTTCGTCGCCGCGCGGATCGCGGCGCTCGTCGAGGAGGGGTTCTCCGGGCGCGAGATCGCCTGCTTCTACCGCACGAACGCGCAGAGCCGCGTGCTCGAGGACGTGCTCGTGCGGCAGGGGATCGCCTATCAGGTGATCGGCGGCCCGCGCTTCTACGAGCGCGCGGAGATCAAGGACGTCGTCGCGTACCTGCAGGTGCTCGTCAACCCCGACGACGCCGTCTCGCTCGCGCGGATCGCCAACAGGCCGCGGCGCGGGATCGGCGACACCTCGCTCGCCCGCCTCCAAACCCACGCCGACTTGCAGGGGCTGACGCTCTGGGAGGCCTTCGGGCGCCCGGAGGAGGCGGGCCTCGGCGCGGCGGCCGTGCGCGCCGTCTCCGGCCTCCGCTCCCTGCTCGAGTCGCTGATGGCGGGCGCCCAGGAGCAGGCCGTGGACGAGGTCGTCGAGGCCGTGCTCGCGCGCTCGGGCTACGTCGAGGCGCTGGAGGTCGAGCGGACGATCGAGGCGCTGGGGCGGGTGGAGAACCTGCGCGAGCTCGTCGGCGTCGCCCGGGAGCACAAGCAGACCGCCGACGAGCCGACCCTCGCCGGCTTCCTGCAGGGGATCTCGCTCGTCTCCGACCAGGACACGATCAAGGGGGAGAGCTCGCTCGTGACGCTGATGACCCTCCACAACGCGAAGGGGCTCGAGTTCCGCGCCGTCTTCATGATCGGGATGGAGGAGGGGATCTTCCCGCACTCCCGCTCGATCGAGGAGCAGGGGGTCGAAGAGGAGCGGCGCCTCGCCTACGTCGGGATGACGCGCGCGATGGAGCGGCTGACGCTGACGCACGCGCTCGCGCGCACCCTCTACGGCCGCCGCGACTACAACGCACCCTCACGCTTCCTCGACGAGCTGCCCGCCGAGGTCGAGCGCGAGCGGCTGCGGCCGGCCTCCTGGTCCGCCTTCGGCGCGCCGCGCGAGTCGCAGATCGCCCCGCGCGGCGATGTTCCGTCGCTCCAGACGGGCGACTCGGTGCGCCACGGCTCGCTCGGCGAGGGCGTCGTGCTGCGGATCGAGGCCGGCGGCGTCGTCACCGTCCGCTTCGCGAACGACGGCAGCGAGCGGAAGCTGATGCTCGACTACGCGCCGCTCGAGAAGATCGCGTGATGGCGATCTCCGCCCGTCCCTGCAGGTCGACCGACGAGCTGCGCGCCGCCCTCGACGGCATCTTCCACTACTTCGGCGACAGGCCGGACGACGAGTCGCTCGCGCGCTTCGCGCAACTGCTTCCGACCGAGCGCATGCACGCCGCCCTCGACGGGGAGGAGATCGTCGGCGGCGCCGGCGTCTTCCCCTTCGAGCTGACGGTCCCCGGCGGGCCGCTTGCGTGCGCCGGCGTCACCGTCGTCGGCGTCCTGCCGACACACCGCCGCCGCGGCGCGCTGGCGGCGATGATGCGCGCCCAGCTCGACGACGTGCACGCCCGCGGCGAGCCGATCGCCGCGCTCTGGGCCTCGGAGGAGACGATCTACGGCCGCTACGGCTACGGGCTCGCCTCGCTCGGAGGCGAGATCGAGCTGCCGCGGACGCACGCGGCGCTCCGCGACGACGCGCCCGCGCGCGGCGCCGTCCGGCTGGTCGGTGACGACGAGGCGCTCGAACTGTTCCCGCGGGTCTACGAGGGCGTTCGCCTCTCGACGCCCGGCATGCTCTCCCGCTCGCCCGACTGGTGGCGCCTGCGGCGGCTCGCGGACCGGCCGGAGACCCGGCGCGGAGCCGGGGTCCTGGAGCGGGCGCTGCTCGAGCTCGACGGCGCGCCCGCCGGCTACGCGCTCTACCGGATGAAGCCGAGCTTCGACGCCGGCGTCTCCACCGGCGAGCTGATCGTGCTCGAGGCAATCGCCGGCTCGCCGCAGGCGACGCGGGAGCTCTGGCGCTTCCTGCTCGGGCTGGACTGGGTGGCGACGATCAAGGCGAGCTTCCTACCGCTCGACCATCCGCTCTTCCACCTGCTCGCGACGCCGCGGCGGATGCGCTTCCGCGTCGGCGACGCGCTCTGGCTGCGGCTCGTGGACGTCGGCGCCGCGCTCTCCGGCCGCGCGTACGCGGGCGACGGAGAGCTCGTGCTCGACGTGCACGACGCCTATTGCCCCTGGAACGAGGGTCGGTGGCAAATCGGGGGTGGGGAGGCGGCGCGCGCGGACGCGCTGGCCGACCTCGAGCTCGACGTTCAGGCGCTCGCCTCGGCCTACCTCGGCGGCTTCTCGTTCGCCGAGCTGGCGCGAGCCGGCCGGGTCGAGGAGGCCGTGCCGGGAGCCGTGCGCCGCGCCGACGCGCTCTTCTCCGGCTGGCCGAAGCCGTGGTGCCCCGAGATCTTCTGATCTGCCTCTGCCTTGACAGGGGCGCGGGGCGCTGGTAGCCGCGCCGGCGGTTCTTTTTTGCCCCTTTGCAGGGACTTCGCTAGGGTTCCGCGCTCGTGCCCAGGGCCGCCAACATCGCTGCGGCCGTCGTGGCCGCGCTCACACTCGCCGCGCCTGCGTTCGCGCGCCCCGATTTTCCGCGCTCGCTGACATTCTCCTCCCCCGCGGACGGGGTCCTCACGGGGCCGTTCGGGGAGTGGCGCGGCGGCCGCCGGCACGACGGGATGGACATCGGGATGCTCCGCTCGCTCACCGTCCGCGCCGCCGCGCCGGGGATCGTCCGCCTCGCCGGGTACATGCGCGGCTACGAGGGCTACGGCCTGACGGTGCTCGTCCAGATCCAGGGCACCTACGAGATCGTCTACGCGCACCTCTCCAACGTGCGCGTGGACGAGGGCGACTACGTCTCCGCGGGCGACGTGCTCGGCAAGGCCGGCTGCACGGGCTCCTGCTCGGGCACGCACCTCCACTTCGAGCTGCGCCGCAACGGCGTAGCTGTGGATCCCGCTCCGTTCCTCCGCCTGAGCTAGAATCGACCGCCCAAGGGCGGTTAGCTCAGTTGGGAGAGCACCAGCTCGACAAGCTGGGGGTCACTGGTTCGAGCCCAGTACCGCCCACCTCGCGTCCTCGGCCGCGGCCCTCCCGGCCGGCAGAGCCGGCCTCCGGGCCGCTCGCCCCGCTGCGCGCACCGGGCTCTCCGGGGCCGTATTACGCATACTGTCCCCTCCGGCCCGGCACGCGCAGCGGGGCGCCGGGGACGCGAGGGGCATCAGCTCTCGTTCCAGCGTGTTCGCGGCCCC
>Ga0082335_1006630_pt1 | contig 14702 bp, 7 predicted proteins | sample Subgrocontami58m_FD_72375 | JGI IMG/M metagenome (GOLD analysis project Ga0082335, IMG submission 72375) | Subsurface groundwater microbial communities from S. Glens Falls, New York, USA - GMW37 contaminated, 5.8 m (SPADES assembly) (version 2) ...
CGCGGCCGGAAATCTACAAACTGAAATGGTCGGTGGGCATCGATACCGGCTGCGTGCTCGGTGGACATCTCACCGCGTACATCCTGCCCGAAAAACGTTTTCTCCAGGTCAAAGCCCGCCAGCGCTACTGGTCGAGAAAGGACTAGGGCGACTGGAGCGGTGGCTGCCGTGGTGCTGGCGCCGTCGGCGTGAATACAGTGCGCGTGACGGGTTGAAAGACCACCTGGGTGAAGGAAAGCGCAAACCTGCCGGCGCGAGCGTCGTCAATGCCCGACCGGCGCGAGCGGCGTCTGCTCCAACCCGGGAGCGTCCAGGCCGCGGACACCATGGTCGACAAGCAACGGCGCGCCAGCAGCGGTGGTGATGTGCACGTCCTTGAAGCGGACGCCCTGCACGTGGCTCAGGCGCATGCCGCGCTCGGCTTCGATGCGGACGTTTTCGAGCAGTACATCCGTCACCGGCATCTCGGGCAACCCCAGGATCCGCCCGGCCTCGGGCGAGCCGACGGAAGTCACGTTGCGAATGACGATGTCGCGGTAGGTTGGTGTCAAGGGAGTGACCGGTGCCGATGCGAAGGTGTCGCCCGGCTTCGGGGTGATGCGGCCCGGGTAATACATGCTGAGCAGGATCGGTATGGGGACATTCTTCATCGTGATATCGGTGTAGATCAGGTTCTCGACGCGGCCGCCGCGGTCGCGATGGCTCTTGAGCTGGATGCCGACGTTCGTGCCCTCGAACGTGCAACGCTGCACGGTGACATTGCGCACATCGCCCGACGTACCGCTGCCGATCGAGCAGCCGTGGCCGTTGCGAAACGTGCAGTCGGTGATGAGCACATCGGCCACGGGGAAGCCCGTCGTCGACTTGAGGGCGATGCAGTCGTCCCCGGTGTCGATGACGCAGTGCGAAATGAGCACGCGCTGCGAGCTGAAGGGATCGATGCCGTCGGTGTTGAAGGCGTGATTCTCCTTCGTGTTGGGCGCCTCGATCGTGATGCCGCTGATCGTGACATCGGTGCATTTCCGCGGCACGCACTGGTACATCGGCGAATTCATGAGCGTGACGCCTTCGACGCAAACACGGCGGCAGTCGTCCATCACGAGGAGCAGCGGCCGCGCGCGCGCGACGGGCGGGTGGTCGTCGTTGCCGCGGCCGGCCTGGAGCCCGCGCCGAAACTCGTTCCACCACGCCTGCCCCTGCCCGTCGATGATGCCGGCGCCGGAAATCATCACGTCCTCGCAGTCCCGCGCCCAAAGAAGCGGATGAATCTTCCCGTCCACCACCGGGTAGTCGGCGCGCCGATCGGAGAAGCGCAGCCGCGCGCCCTTTTCGAGGCGGAGGTTCAGCTGGCTGAACAGGTCCAGCGGGCCGGTGAGATAATCGCCGGCCGGGACGACCAGGGTGCCGCCGCCCGCTCGCTGCGCGGCGGCAAGCGCGGTTTTCAACGCCGGCCCGTCGGCGGTACGACCGTCGCCGGTGGCGCCGTAATCGCGGACGTTGAACGTGCGCGCCGGAATCCGCGGCTGCGCGGGCTCGACGACGGTTGGGGTGGCCGCGACCCCCGCGATCGCCAGGGCGCAGAGCCCGACGGCGGCGCCGATCAGCAGCCGAATGGAAGTGAGTGATTGCATCGGGAAGAAGTGAGCAGCGCGGTCAGCGGACGAGTTGGAAATGAGGGATGCGTTCCAGCGGCGCTGCGATTTCCTTCGTGACCGGTCCTTCGATCACCACGTCGTCGTCGCCCCGCCACTTGCCCGGAGGAAACGCGACCCGTCGCGAGCGCGCGCCTTTCACCACCACCGGCGCGACGAGGATTTCGTCGCCGAGCATGAACTGGTCGTGGATCTCCTCGTAGTCGCGACCGGGCCATTGCCAGGCGAGAGGGCGCACGATCGGCTCGCCCGTTTGCGCGGCGTGCCTCGCGAACGCGAGGAGGGTGGGGCCGAGCCGCGCGTGGAGCTTCGCGGCGGCGAGACAGATCGCGGCCTGCTTGTGGTCCAGCACGCGCCAGGGAGCGACCGAGAACTGCATCATCGGCATGAGCGCGTGCACCTGGGCCGAGCGCACGACCAGTTCAGGGTCGAACTTTTTCGGGTCCTCGAACGCCGTCGACCAGCCGCCGCCGATCATGTCGGGACAGGTGAACGCATAGCCCATCAAGCCCTGCGCGACGATGCCGGGGATCAATTCGCGCAACGCGTCCCACGTGTGGTCCTTGTCCCGCAGCCGTTGCGCGAGGCCTTCCCCCGCCATTTTCCAACAGGCGCGATACTCGTTGAACGGGAAATCGCGGCCCACCGCTGCGAAATCCTCGGTGTGCTCCTCCGGCGTGCGCGGCCGATGCGAGGTGAACTCCACGCCGGGCGTGTCGGAGAGATAGAACGGGCTGTCGCCCGCATCGAACTTGAAGCCGTCGACGCCAAATTCGCGCCGCAGTCGATCGAGCCGGGCATGGAACCACGCGCGCGCCTCGGGGTTGCTCAGGTCGAGCACGGCACTGGCGCCGTTCCACCAGCGGACAATGGCGGGCCGGGCGGTCGACGCCGCCGCGCCGCGGCGTTTTTCCTTCAGCAGCAAATTGCTTTTCTCGAGCGCGCGGAAGACTTCCGTGTCGGCGCTGACGAAAGGACAGACCCACAGCATCACCTTGAAACCGAGGCGATGCAGCTCCGCCATCATGGCCTTCGAATCGGAAAACCGCCGCGCCGAAAACTCCCACGTGCCGTAGGCCTCCTGCCAGTTGTCGTCGATCATCAACACGCCGGGCGGGTAGCCGGCGGCGACGAGGTCGTGCGCGTATTTCAAGACGCGTTCCTGGCGCTGCTCGTAAAGCAGCTCGATCCACGTGTTGTATTGCGGCGCGGTGAAGAGCAGCGGCGCGGGCATTCGGCCAGTCGGCGGAAAATGCGCGCGTGCCGCGGCGCGAAATGCGTCGGCGAGCGTTTTTCCACCGGTAGCCACCGTAAAGTCAGCGCTCGCCTGCGAGAGCCGCAGTTTCCCGTCGGCGAAGGCGAACGCGAACGGTCCCTCGTTCCACACGTAGCGGCCGGCGCTCGAAACCAGCAGCGGCTGGATCTGATTGCTCTCGGGATCGATCGCGTGAAGCGAACGTGCGATGGCGCGCGTGGCGCCATAGGGCATCGCTGCGCCGTCGACCACACGGCCGCCCCACCATTTCTCGCCGGAGAGCAGCGGAACCGCGAGCTGACCCTCGGCGGCAAGGGCGGCGCCCGCGACGAGAGCGAAGAGAATAAGCCGTAACGATGCAGTCGAACTCCGAATCAGCTCGGCAGCGGCGAACATTGAAAGGTGGACGGCGACCTCCGGCCGCCGTCGGGCCGCGTCCGCCGGAAGAACGCGCCCGGAGGTCGCGTTCCACCTCGGGCCAACTGCATCGATACGAATAAGGGCTTTGTTCATTGAAGGGACACCACGGATCAACACGGACGGCGACGGTCGCCTCCCTACCCGGGTCGGATCAGTCGGCGGGCAAAATTTTCAACGTTCAATCGCTGCGATGACTCGCTGCAAGGTGCCGCGCACGGCTTCGGCGTCGTCGACCGTCTGCTTCCAGTCGCGGCGCGGTTTCGCGGCGCGCGCGGCAGGATGCGTGGGCAGTTGGGTGTCCGCCTCGGCGTACTGCGGATCGCGACCGCCCAGCTTCCACACGACGAGGTCGAGTGAAGGGACGACGTAAAGCACGTGACCGCCCGAGCCGTGTTTCCAGAACGCGTCACGCGGCAGATCCGGCGCCTCGCCGCGCGTGTTGACGTTGAATTGGAGGCTGTAGGGAAAGTGTGGATTATAGGGCGTCGCCCGCGTGGCGGCGCGCACGTACGCGGCAGGCACGACCTGCCGGCCCTCCCAACTGCCCTCGTGCAGCAGCAGGTAACCGAAACGGAGCATGTCCGTTGCGCGCAGGGCGATGCCGCCGCCGCCGGGGATGTGCCCTGGGCTGTACACGCCGCGGTAGCCGTAACCCCACTGGCCCCAGCCCAGCGGCCGGCCGAGATGCGTTTCGAGGAACCGGTCCAGCTCCTGGCCCGTGAGGTGCCGCAGCATGATCGCGGCGAGGTGGATCGCGCTGGTCGAGTAGGAATAGCCGCCGCCCGGCTCGCACCACAACGTGGCAGTCGAGGTGCGCACGCCCTTGTCGACTGTGTTCTGCTGGCCGAGCGCGATGGCATCGACGCCCGCCTGCCAGCCGTCCGGCCCGGGGGGATCGAGCGTGACGGGCCGGCCGAGTACAAACGAGGGATTGTTGCCGCGGATACCGGAGGTGAAGGCGAGCAACTGGCCGAGTTTGATGTCGGCCTTGCGGGGGTCACCCAACGGGAACCCCGCCGCCGGGAAATATTCCGGCGTGAAAATCTTCTGGTCGAGCCCGTCGGGAAACAATTCCGGCCGTTCGGCCATCAGGATGCCGACCGCGATGCTGGTGAAACTCTTGCCGCACGACGCGAGATTCGGGGTGGCCTCGCGATGACCGAGGCCGAAGTAGCGCTCGTAGACGAGCCAGCCGTGGCGGACGACCACAAGCCCGCCGTTCTTCGTGCTGCCCGCGGCGTAGTCGAAGGCCTCGTCGAGCTTCCGGCGATCCAGGCCGGCCACGTCTTTCGCCGCGGTGTCATTCGCCACCGTGCGCCAGCCGCCCGCCGCGTCCGCGGGCGGAAAGTATTCGGCCACGCGGCGGCTCGCCGGCGCGGTCAGCGTGCGGAGCATCGCGTAGACCTGCGGGTCGTCGTCCGCGCCGTCGTAGGCGAAGGGAAATTGCTGGTTCCGCTCGACGTGCATGAAGCCCCAGGCGACGCCGTGCGCCACGCAAATCTCCGCCGTGCGCGCCGCGTCGTCGCCGACTTTCTGGTCCTCATTGCACACGACCGGCTTGCCGAGCGGCGGGAGCGCCGCGAGCCGCCCGGCGACGGCGTCGACCGGCGTGAGGTTGAGATGGATCAACAGGAAGTCGCAAACGGGCGCGACCTGGGCGAGAAACCCGGCGGCAAATGCCCCGCGGCTGCCCGTCTCGCTCGTCGAGACGAGCAACCCCGGCGCGGTGCGCTGCGCGAGCCGGATCAGTTCCGCCTGGCCGGCGTCGGTCTTGAGCAACGTGCGGTCGAAGCCGCGATGGCCGTATTCGTTGGCGATTTCGAGTGCCACGTTGGTGTAGCCTTCGCGCCGAATCCAGAGCGCGACGTTGGTCACGGCGGCGCGCACGGCATCGTCGTCGCGGAGAATTTGATCCTGGCGCTGATAGAAGCAGCCGAGGATCACCGCCGCGCCCGCGCGGTCGCAGGCCTCGATCACGCGGGCGACGCGGCGCAGGTAGGTTTCGCGGAGGCGGCCGTCGGGCTCGAACGCCGAGTTCACCGCGCCTTCGTAGCCGGGCATGCCGCCCTGGAGGTTGAGCGTGAACGCGCGCACGCCCTGGGCGACGTAGGCGGGAATCCGGACGATGAAACGCTCCGTGTTCGCGTCCGCATCCCACTCGGGCCGCCCGCGATCCTCGAAGGTGGCGTTCACCATGCGCACGTTCATCAGCAGGCCTTCGGCCTTGCTGTCCGGGTAGGTCGGCGTGCCGTTCAGGTGCCAGCGGCCGCCTGCGATCGTGAGGCGGGTCGCGCGCGTCGGGGGCGCGGCGGACGCGACGGCGGGCAGGTGCGCCGCGAGCGCGGCGAGGAGGGCAACGATCCGGAACGCGGGCGCGCGGCGGAATGGACGGTGAGGCAGGAAGTTGAACAAAGGGAGATCGGACTCGGGGGCCGGCTGGGCCAGCCCCACCGTAACACGGCGGGCGGACGCCGGCACCCTAGGAAAATATTTTTGGACCTGAAAATTTTTCCTGGCGAACGAGAATCGACTGGAAACGCCCCGGGAATAAACGCACGTTGCCGCCCCCCGAGTGAATCCCCCTGATTCCGCGTCCTGGTCTTTCCCCGTCGCCCTGCCCGAAGCAAATCACGCTGCGGACGACACCCGCTGGTTCTACGAGGAGGTGCAGCCCTACGAGGCGCGGCTGCGCTCCTACCTGCGGCACCGGTTTCCCACCATCGCGGACATCGACGACATCGTGCAGGAAACCTATGCGCGGTTGTTGCGCGAGCGGCAGGCGGGGAAGGTCTTCGAGGCGCGCTCCTACCTTTTCCCGGTCGCGCGCAACGTGGTCATCGACATCTTCCGCCGCAGCCGCACCGTGGCCATCGGCGGATTAGGGGAAATCGCGGAGCTGGCCGTGTTGGAAGACAAACCCGATGCCGCCGAATCTGCCGCCCGCGATCAGGAACTCGAGCTATTGTACGAGGCGATCAGCCTGCTGCCTGATCGGTGCCGCGAGATTTTTTCGCTCCGGCGACTGGAAGGGCTCAGCTATCGGGAAATCGGGCAACGCCTCGGCGTGTCGGAAAAGACGGTGGACGCCCACCTCTGCAACGCGATCTTCCGCGTGCGGCAATATTTCATTGCGCAGGGCGTCTCCCGCGGCGTGCTGCAAGGGTGCAACGAATTTTCCCCGGACCGCGCCGGCGCGGCGGCGGTGAAACCCTAGCCCGCATTTTTCACACTCCGACTGATCTCCACCATGGTCCAACGGCCCAATTCCCAAGCTTCGGCGCCCCTCCTGAGTTCATGCGGGCTAGAAGCATTCTGCTGGCCAGCAGAATGCCTTAGCCGGGAAATCCCACCAGGCCGCGCACACGCCGCGCGGATCCGAACACTCTGTGGGTTCGTGGCACAACAGAGTATGAAATTTCCCGGCTAGGCCATGGCCAACGATGCGCTTCCCGCTCGCGACTCCGCGCCCGACCGCGCGCCGCCGCCCGCCGAACAGGCGGCGCTGGAGTGGGTCGTGCGCCACGATCGCGGCCTGACCGCGGCGGACGAGCGGGCGTTCGCAGCGTGGCTCGAAGCGGACGCCAGCCATCGGGGGTTGTTCGAGGAATTCGGCGGCACCTGGACCCTCATGCGGCAGGCGCCGCCGTTGTCGGCGACCGGCACGTCGCAGATGCCACGCGCGGCGGAACTCACGTCGAGCGTGCGCCGCAGCCGGACGTCATTCTGGGTGCCGCTCGCGGCGGCAGCGGCGCTCACCCTGGCCTATTTCCAGTGGCAGCGGCACGCTCCGATCGCTGAGCCGATGGCGACCGAGATCGGCACGTCGCGACAGTGGGAGCTCGCCGACGGTTCCCGCGTCCGTCTCAACACCGACAGTGTTCTCGTAACGGACTTCACGACGAAGGAGCGACGTGTGCGGCTGCAGCGTGGAGAGGCCTTTTTCGAGGTGGCGAAGAATCCCGCCCGGCCGTTCATCGTCGAGGCGGCGGGCGTGACCGTCCGCGCGGTGGGCACGGCGTTCAACGTACGGCTGGGCCCGGAGGACGTCGACGTGCTCGTCACCGAAGGCAAGGTCCGCGTGGGCACCGTGGTTCCGCCCACCGCCACGGCGCGGCCGTCGCTCGCGGAAATCTCCGCCCACCAGCGCGTGGTGGTCTCGCGGGCCGTCGCTTCCGCGCCTGCGCCGGTGGCACCGCCCGTGGCGCGCGTGCCGGCGGACGAGGTGGCGCGCCGGCTGGCCTGGCAGGACGGGCGACTCGACTTTTTCGATACGCCGCTCGGCGAGATGGTCGCGGAATTCAACCGCTACAACCGGCACCAGCTTGCGATCGTCGATCCCGAGCTGGCCGCTTTGCGCTTTGGCGGCGCGTTCCGGCCGGATGATCGCGCGGGCTTCGTCCGCGCGCTGCGGCAGAATTTCGGCGTGCAAGTGGAGGAGCGTGAAAACCAGACGCTGCTGCGCCGCGCGCCGTGAGCGGGACGCCGGCAACGGCGGGCGGGCTCACCCCGATGTCTTCCCCCTCGTCCACGGCCGCCCACCTGCTGCGCTGCTGCGCCGCGCTGGCGGCGTTCGGCCTCGGACTGGCGCGCGCGGCGGAGGCGCCGACGAAGTCGTTCGATGTCCCCGCCGGTGAGGCAAGGACAACGCTGAAGCAATTCACCACCCAGGCGGGCGAGCAGTTGCTCTATTCGATGGACACCCTCCGGGGCGTGTCGACGCGGGCGGTCAAAGGCCGAATGAATGCGCGCGACGCGCTGAACCTCATGTTCGTCGGCACGCCGGTGACGGTGGTGCAGGACCGCGAAAACGGCGCGTTGAGTCTCGTGAGGGCCCCCGACCCAAACGTCCCAAGGGCGGTGGCGGCAGCCAAAAGCCGTCCCCGCCCGCAGCGCGAAGATGAACCTGCCGCCGGGGAACCGCTCGCGTTGAGCCCGTTCACCGTCCGGGCCGATCGCGACGAAGGCTACATCGCACGCGACTCACTGGCGGGCAGCCGGCTCAATACCCCGCTGAAGGACACGGCGGCTTCGCTGACGGTGCTCACGCGGGATTTTCTGGAGGACGTCGGCGCGACGACAGTGGCGGAAGCGATGCAGTGGAGCACGAACTCGCAGCTCCAGATGCAGGACACGCTCACGCTGGCCAACAACGGGGACGACATCAACGCGACGTTCTTCAACTTCGACGCCTTCCGCGTCCGCGGCCTGCCTGCGACGCTGACGAAGAACTACTTTCCGTGGGAGCTGCCGTCGGACACCTACAACCTGGACCGCGTCGAGGAGGCGCGCGGGCCGAACTCGATTTTGTTCGGCATCGGCGCCGCAGGGGGCGTCGTTAACTCGATGACGAAGCACGCGCTGTTTGGTCGTGACCTCCGCAGCGCGACCCTCGGCCTGAGCGCGCACAGCGGGCACCGCGCGACGCTCGATGTGAACCGGGGAGGCGGGCAGCGCCTGGCGGTGCGGCTGAATGCCGTTCACGACCGCACCGGGAGTTTTCGCAATTTCAACTTCGCCGAAAAACAGTTCCTCGATCTGGCCACCACATTCAAAGCAAGCCGGACAACCACCCTGCGGGCCGAATACGAGACCGGCCGACTCCGCGACAACATTGGCACGAACCAGCAGGCCACCGATGTGTACGGTTTTTGGGTGGCGGCGGGGCGCCCGCTGATCGGGGCGCCGATCGATCCGAGCCAACACACCGCCTACGGGGTGAACCGGTTTGGCGTCGTGCCACGCGTGACCTACGTCGGCAACACCGGCACGGTCATGAACCTCGCGAACCAGTATGCCTCTTTCGGCGACGACTTCGTGTTCGACCCGCGCGTGGTGCCCTACCGGGTATCCGTCGGCGGACCCGGCGTCCTGCGCCGGCCGCACTTCGACACGGTGACGCTCGCACTCGAACAGCAGTTCGGGCGCAGCACGTTTTTGGAGCTCGCCTACAACCACCAGCAGTTCCTGACGTTCAACCAGCAGGTCAACAGCGGCGTGCGCGTGTTTATCGATCCGAACGCCACGCTCCCGACGGGCCAGCCGAATCCGTTTGCCGGCCGGCACTACCTGGAGAGCGAGAGCTGGGCGTGGGACTACGGCCAGCGCGCGGATACCACGCGGCTTTCGCTGGCCCACGAGCTCGATGCCGGCCGGTGGGGCAAGTATCGCTTCGCCGCGATGGGCGAATACGACTGGCGCAGCCTGCAATCCCGCCAGTTGTTCGAGGTCTGGGGCGGGCATCCTTTTCACCCAAACCCCGAGAACCAGGCCAACGTCGTGGTCCGGCGCCAATACGTCACGCCCGGCGACTGGGACAATTTCCATTATCCGAATCCGATCGCGTCCGGCCTAATTCGGGGCCTGACCGATCCGGTCACTGGCCAGACCCTGCACTCCACGTGGATCCCGCGCAACGACCGCAATGTGCGGGACAATCCCGAGCACCAGCAGTCGCTCCTGCTGGCGACGCAGGCCCGCTACTTCCAGGATCGCCTCGTCGTGTCGGTCGGCTTCCGCGGCGACAAGCTGCGGACGATCACGCGTGGCGCCACGCGCGACGCGAACGCCCTCTTCGTTCCCGACTACGCCAGCAACACGTTCGCCACCTATGAAGGCCGGACGAAGACGCTGGGTGCGGTGTTCCACCTCACGCCGCACGTTTCTTTTTTCTACAACTCCTCCGACAACTTCGGCCTGCCGCCGAACATCACGCTCGTGCCGGACGGCCGGCGGGCGCCGAACCCGGAGGGACGGGGGACCGACTGCGGGGTTTCGGTCAGCCTGTTCGACGGCCGGCTCTATGCGCGCGCCAACTACTACAAGACCGACCTCGTGAACGGCGCGAACTCCAACTACGGCGGTTCCATCACGGCGCCCAACGCGGTTGGCGACAGCATCCTCAACGCGCTCGTCCAGCAGGGCCTGATCACTGCAGCGGAGGCCGACCGGCACCGCGTGACCAACAGCGGCGCGACGTATGCGCAGGTCGTCGAAGGCTACGAGTTCAACCTGACCGCGAATCCGACGACGAACTGGCGACTGCAGGCGAACTACTCCTACACCGACGGGTTCACCAGCGAGGTCGCGCCCGAGGTGCAGGTGTGGGCGGCGCGGGAGCTGCCCTATTTCCGGCGCTTCGATCAGGGCATCGCGACAAACATCGGGACCATCGGGCAAGCCCTCGCCACCTGGGAGGACTACCACGACAGCCAGCTCGATCTCGTGGGGGTCGCGTTGGCGGGGAACCGCAAATACAAGGTGACGCTGTTCACCGCGTACGAATTCGATGACGGCCCGTTGCGCGGCGTGCGTGTCGGCGGCGGGTACCGCCACTACAGCAAAATGCCAATCGGCCAGTATCCGGACAGGAGTATCCAATATGGGCCGTCGTTCTGGGACTCGCTGGCGATGCTCGGCTACCGCTTCGCGCACGTGCGCCACCCGTGGCTCAGGCGCGTCAGCCTGCAACTCAACGTGAGCAACGTGTTCAACGAAGACGACGCCTACGTCTTTCGCCGCGACCAGACGGCCCCGGAGAAGATTCGCCGCCTCCGGGTGCGCGAGCCACGCTCGTGGCGGCTGGCGGCGGCGTTCGATTTCTGAGAGGGCGTCGAAGCCAAAGGCTGAATGTAGGGCGGGGTCGCCGAACCCCGCCGTCGGGACCAATGCGGCGGGGTCCGGCGACCCCGCCCTACATCGGCCCACCGTTGGTTTACCCATCCGATCCGTAGAAAAAAATCCTGCGAAAGCGTTTAGGGGTTCTGCCACAGCGCGGCGTGTTACGGGGTATTGCGGCTGCCCACGCCCTCCCTGATCCCCATGATGAACACTACCCACGTTGCTCTTGCTGACCGGTCGCGCGTGCTTTGCGCGACGCTTTTGTCGGTTTCGCTCCTTGCCGGTTTGGCGCGGTCCCAAACGACGGCACCCACCGTCAGCGCGGCGACGCTGGCCAAATACGACGCCAACCACAACGGCCGCCTCGATCCCGAGGAACTCGCACGCCGGCAGGCCGATGAGGCCAACGCGGCGCGGTCCGCGGCGGCGCGTCCCGCGTCCCCGCCCCCGGCGGCGGAAGAGGTGCTCACCCTGACGCCGTTCTCGGTTACGGGCGATCGGGATGTCGGCTACATCGCGCGCGACTCGCTCGCCGGCAGCCGCCTGAACACGGCGCTGCGCGACACGGCGGCCTCGCTCTCCGTGATGACGAAGGAGTTCCTTGACGACATCGGCGCCACGAGCCTGGAGGAGGCGATGGCGTACAGCACGAACTCGCAGATGCACATGCAGGACACCCTCGGCCTGGCGAGCACCGCCGACGACGTGAACTCCACGTTCTTCAACTTCCCGCTGTTCCGTGTGCGTGGTCTCCCCGCCACCACGACCCGGAACTACTTCTCCTGGGAGCTGCCCACCGATTTCTACAACACCGAACGCGTCGAAGAGGCGCGCGGTCCGAACTCCATCCTTTTCGGCATCGGTTCCGCCGGCGGCGTGGTCAACACGATGAGCAAGCGCGCGAACCTCAGCCGCGACTTCCGCAGTGCCACGGTGGGCATCTCCTCCCACGGTGGTTATCGCGGCACGCTCGACGTGAACCAGCGCGTCGGTCGCCGGCTCGCCCTGCGCCTCAACGGGGTCTACGACCGCTCCGAGAGCTTCCGCAATTTCGTGTTCTCCCAGCGGCAGGCGGCGGCCCTCGCGGCCACCTTCAAGCTCACCGACAAGACGACGCTGCGCGGCGAATACGAGACGGGCCGCTTCTACGACAACGTCGCCACGAATCAGCAGGCGACCAATCAATTCGGCAACTGGGTGAATGGAGGCAGCCGCCTGATCTCCACCCCGATCGCGACGACGCAGCATTCGGCCTACGGAGTAAGCCGCAACGCCGCGACCACGCGCATGACCCTGATCGGCAACACCGACACCCTCGTCAACATGGCGAATCAATACACGTCGAACGGCGACGATTACGCGCTCGATCCCAGCTTCGTGCCCTACGAAGTCTCGGCCGGCGGCCCGGGCGCGATTCGCCGGCCGCACTTCGACACGTTCAATGTGGCGCTCGAGCATCAGTTCGGCCGCAGCACCTTCGTCGAGCTGGCGTATGCCCACCAGCAGTACAACACCTTCAATCAGCAACTGGCCGCCGGCCGGCTCTTCGTCGATCCGAACGCCACCCTGCCGACCGGCCAGCCAAACCCGAACGCCGGCCGGTATTACTTCGAGTCCGAAAGCTGGGCCTGGGACTACGCCCTTCGCTCGGACGTCACCCGCTTGTCCATTGCCCATGAGCTGGCGCTCGGCAAGTGGGGCAACTATCGGTTCGCCGCGCTGGGCGAATACGAGTGGCGCAGTCCGCGATCCGCCCAGTTGTTCGAGGCCTACGAGGGGTCGCCTTACCACCCGACGGCTGAAAATGCGGCCAACGTCGTCTATCGCCGCCAATACGTGACGCTCGGCGACTGGGGCAACTTCCACCTGGAAAATCCGACGGCGTACGGCCTCGTCCGGGGTGTCACCGATCCTTCGGGCCGCGTGCTGAACTCCGCCTGGATTCCGCGCACCGGCGCCCAGCTGCGCGACAACCCGCAGAAACAAAAATCGCTCCTGCTCGCGACCCAGGCCCGCTATTTCCAGGACCGTCTCGTCATCGGCGCCGGCTTGCGTCTCGACAAGCTCGATACGGTCACGCGTGGCAACAAGCGCGAGGCCGGCCTGCCGGCCCAGGACTACGCGGCCAACACGTTCGCTTCGTACGAAGGCCGCACAAAGACCCTGGGCGTGGTCTATCACTTCTCGCCGAAGTTCTCCGTCTTCTACAACAAGTCCGACAACTTCGGCCTGCCGCCCACGATCTTCCTCGTGCCGGACGGCCGCCGCGCCGGCAACCCGGAAGGGAAAGGCACGGACTACGGTGTCTCGGTCTCGCTCTTCGACGGCAAGCTCGTCGCCCGCGCGAACCGTTTCGAGACCAACCTCGTGAATGGCGCGAATTCGTCCTACGGCGGCACGGCCACGGCGCCCGACGCCATGGGCGACGCGATCCTCGACGCTCTCGTGGCCCAGGGGTTCATCACGTCGGCGGACGCGAATGCGCGTCGGGTGACCAACTCGGGCGCGACGTATGCCCAGTTGGTCCAAGGCTACGAGTTCAACCTCACCGCCAATCCCACGCGGAACTGGCGCCTGCAGGCCAATTTCTCCTACACGGACGGCTACGTCAGCGACATCGCGCCCGAGGTGCAGGCGTGGGCGAAGGTGATGATCCCTTACTTCAAGTCGTTCCCCCAGGGCACCGCGGTCGGCAACAACACCATCGGCGGGCTCCTCACGAGCTGGGAGGACTACAACAACGGCCAGCTCGAGCTCATTGGCCTCACGCTGCCCGGCAACCGGAAATACAAGGCGAATGTCTACACCGCCTATACGTTCAGCGAAGGCTTCCTCAAGGGCGTGCGCGTCGGCGGCGGCTATTACCACTACAGCAAGCTCCCGATCGGGCAGTACCCGGACAAGAGCCTCCAATACGGCCCGTCGTATTGGGACTCGAACTTCATGGTCGGATATCGCTTCCGGAACGCGCCGTTCGAGTTCATCAAGCACCTCAACCTGCAGCTCAACGTCATGAACGCCCTGAACGAGGATGATGCGTATGTCCTCCGTCGGTCCAAGACCGCGCCGGAGCGCGTCATGCGCATCCGCGTGCGCGAACCCCGCACTTGGCGGCTGACCGCCACCTTCGATTTCTGAGCCGGGTATCATACGGTCGAAAACATCGCAGCGCTGTAGGGGTCGAGGTAACGAGGCCGGAATTGCCCGTTAACCGGCTCTCACCCGACAAGTCCGCGGCGGCTGCCGGTAGCGACGCGCGACGGCCGCGCCGTGCTGCAGTTGCCGAAATTCGAGACCTACGCGATCGTCGGGCTGGTCCGGTAATGCTTCATGGCTGAAGCGTCCGCGGCTCCCGGGCCGATGCGCCGCGAAGTCCGGCCTGCCGCAACTGGCGATCGTGCAGGACAACGAGCGCGAAGCGTTGCTGGCCTGGCTCCGATAACGGCGGGACCGGCGCTCACGCTCCCATCCCAGCCTCGGGCCATTCGCGACGCGATGGGACCAGAGACCAAAGCCTTCGGACCGATGCAGGCCGAAAACGCTTTCCCCACGCCCGAAACACGCTACGCAAAACTTACGGCTTGGTGGTTTCCCGTCCCTGGTCTCTAGTCTCTGGTCCCTGGTCTCCAGGCCGTTTCCCCGAAACTTTTCCGCCATGACTGCTCCTCGCGATTCGATTCCTGACGACACGCTGCTGCTGTGCGTCGACATGCAGCCAAAGTTCGTCGCCGCGGTGAACGACGGCATTCGCATCCGCC
>Ga0082335_1006631_pt1 | contig 14702 bp, 13 predicted proteins | sample Subgrocontami58m_FD_72375 | JGI IMG/M metagenome (GOLD analysis project Ga0082335, IMG submission 72375) | Subsurface groundwater microbial communities from S. Glens Falls, New York, USA - GMW37 contaminated, 5.8 m (SPADES assembly) (version 2) ...
CCGAAGTATATGTAAACAATCAAAAAGAGCATCACCAGAATCAAACATTGAATGGATGGCTTGAGCGTTGCGATGAAATTGATGAAGGTCCAATCAGTGTAGGGTTGAGTGTTGATCATGTGCCGCCTATTTTGAAAGAGCAACGCGCAGAATATTCTGCGTTAGGAGAGTCGCCTTTTTAGCCGATGAATGAATTCATCGCTGATACCAAAAAACATGCTGAAGCATGTTGATCCCTAACGCGCTTCAGCGTGTTGGATGTGGCAGGCGTTGAATTCATTCAACGCTTTTAATCATCGCTTGCGCCGATGAATGAATTCATCGGCTGATACCAAAAACATGCTGAAGCATGTTCAGCCCCAACGCGCTTCAGCGTGTTTGATGTGGCAGGCGTTGAATTCATTCAACGCTCTTCAATGCGGTAAAATTCTCCCGTGCCGTCCTCCCTCGCCCTCCAAACCTACTCCCTCAAAAAAGTTTTTGACGACAAAATTGCGGGTTGCTTCTTATGACGATGGAAACCTCACATATCCATGCTAGAAAAACCTGATCTCCAAGACGAAAAAATAATCGCGTGTTTGCAGAATGAGTACGGGTTACGTGTAGTCCAAGTCGCTTTTCTGCCTCTCGGAGCTGATCTGAATACGGTTGCCTATCGCGTCGTCGCAGAAGATGAAACGACATATTTTGTGAAGTTGAAACGAGGCGTCTTTGATGAGACTTCCGTGGCGTTACCCAAATTTCTCAACGACCAGGGCATTGTGCAAATCATAGCTCCTCTGGCAACCAGAACCGGGCAACTCTGGGCGAACCTAGACGCCTTCAAGTTGATTCTTTACCCTTTTGTTGAGGGTCGCAATGGTTATGAAGTTGACTTGTCGGAACGTCACTGGAACAATTTTGGCACAGCCCTCAAAAACATTCATACTATCGTAGTGCCTCCAGCCCTGGTCAGACGCATCCAGCGAGAGACATATTCTCCGCAGTGGCGCGGAATTGTAAAAACGTTCCTGATGCGTGTGGAGACTGACTCTTTTGATGACCCCGTTGCAATAAAGCTCGCTGCGTTTTTGAAAGCCAGATGCGATGAGATTCTCGATCTCGTCGGGCGTACCGAACGGCTCGCTCAGGCACTTCAGTCTCGATCTCCGGAATATATCTTGTGTCATTCTGATATTCACGCAGGCAATATCCTGATTGATGCCAACGATAATCTTCACATTGTCGATTGGGACAATCCGATCCTGTCACCCAAAGAGCGCGATTTGATGTTCATCGGTGGTGGTCAGGGGTTTACCGGGCATACAGCACAAGAAGAAGAAACGCTATTCTACCGGGGCTATGGTGAAACGCAGATCGATCCAATCGCGTTGGCATATTACCGTTATGAACGAATCGTCCAAGACATTGCGATCTTCTGCGAGCAGATATTTTTGACAAATGACGGCGGTAAAGATCGGGAACAGTCGCTTCGCTATTTGATCTCTAACTTTCTGCCCAATGGCACTATCGAGATAGCCTATCGGTCAGATCAAACATAAAGAGAATATCTTGCCACAAATTAGAAATGCAGCCCACCATGCCATCCTCCCTCGCCCTCCAAACCCACTCCCTCAAAAAAGTTTTCGACGACAAAGTTGCGGTGCAAGACCTCTCGCTTACAGTAAAGCGCGGAGAGGTCTTTGGGTTTCTTGGACCCAACGGCGCAGGCAAAACAACTTCAGTAAAAATGTTGTTGGGTTTAGTGCATCCCACATCGGGCGACGGGGTGATGCTCGATGCGCCGCTCGGCGATCACCGCGCCCGATCCAAAGTCGGATTCTTGCCGGAACATTTTCGCTTTCACGATTGGCTGAACGCCGAAGAGTTTTTGCAACTCCACGCCGATCTCTATCGCCTGCCACGCGATCTAGCAAAAAAGAAAATCCCCGAACTGCTCGAACTCGTCGCCCTCACGCCGCACCGCAAAAAAAAGTTGCGCGAGTTCTCCAAAGGCATGTTGCAGCGAGTCGGCTTGGCGCAAGCCTTGTTGAATGAACCGGAATTAGTGATTCTTGATGAGCCAACATCCGGGCTTGACCCGGTGGGACGCCGACTCGTGCGCGACATCATCCGCGATCTCAAGTCCCGCGGCACTTGCGTCTTCCTCAATTCGCACTTGTTGAGCGAAGTGGAGATCACTTGTGATCGAGTCGCCTTTGTCAAAAACGGGATCGTGCTGCGCGAAGAAGAATTGCATAAGTTAACTTCGGGGGAGATCAGTGTAGAGATTAAGGCGAAAGGGATGACAAAGGAAATAGAAAAGGAAATAGGGGAGATAAAGGAAATTGGCAATGTGAGGGTTGACGGCGACCACTTGAGTTTGACGGCATCCGATGAAGATCAACTGCCGCGCCTTAATCGGTTGTTAGTCGAAAGAGGAGTCGAAGTGTTTTCGATCAAGCCGCAAAAGGTTTCGCTTGAGGATTTGTTTTTTGAGATCGTGGGAACGGATGGAGGGTTGTAAGTGGCAACATTTATCATCGCCGAACTAACCTTCCTCGAAGCCGCGCGCCGAAAAATTTTGTGGATGGCGTTCTTCGTCAGCGTCGTCTTCTTGATCGTCTATGGACTCGGCTTCAGTGAAATACAAAAAGACCTCCTGCGGCAAGCCGCGCCGATCATCTTGCAAAGTGAGATCCACAACTTCCTGGCAATGGCTGGGCTTTACGTCGTCAACTTTCTTGGCATCATGATGACAGTTCTGACCTCGGTGGATACGTTGTCGGGAGAAGTATCTAGTGGCACTATCCACACGCTGTTGGCAAAGCCGGTGCGGCGTTGGGAGATCGTCATGGGCAAGTGGATGGGATTCGCCATCATGATCACGTTGTATCTCATCCTCAATGGCGTTGGCACGTTGGTGGTTGCTTACGCTATTTCCGGCTACGCGCCGCCCAACGTCTTACAAGGTCTCTCGCTCATCTGGCTAAACTGTTTGCTGTTACTCGCTGTGTCGTTTTTCGGGGGCAGCATGTTCTCTACGATCACCAACGGTGTGATGGTGTTCGGACTTTACGGCGTCGCCTTTGTGGGCGGTTGGGTCGAGCAGCTCGGTTCGATTTTAAAAAATCAATCGGCGATTGAAATTGGAGTGATCACCAGTTTGATCATGCCGAGCGAAGCTTTGTGGAAACGCGCGGCGTACGAGATGCAGTCGCCGCTCGCCACCGCGCTCGGCGGCATCACCCCGTTCAGCGCAACGTCGGTGCCGAGTCCGATCATGATCGGTTATGCGGTTGTCTATCTGACGATTGCGCTTATAATGACGATACGAATGTTTAGCCGACGAGATTTGTAAAAAACCTTAACCGCCAAGTCGCAAAGAACGCGAAGAAATATTAGAACTTATCGGAAATAACTTCTAGCCGCGAATTTCACGAATGAGCGCGAATTGTCAGCTAATGATTAGCGTAAATTCGCGTAATTCGCGGCAAAGAAAAAGTGCATTGACTATTCCCGATACTTTCTATTGAAAACTTGGCGACCTTCGCGCCTTCGCGGTTCTCTCTTTCCATGACGAACCCCAAATCAGCCAAAACCTCGACCCTCTCCAAAATTCAAACGCGCGCCACACAGCTGAGCCGTCAACAATGGATCATTCTTCTCCGCGCCACATGGCACAACTTCGGCGAAGACAACTGCACGCAGATGGCGGCGGCGATCTCCTACTTCGCCATGCTCTCCATTTTTCCGTTGCTCGTATTAACCCTCAGCCTTTTGCCGAACATCATCCGAATCATCAGCCCACAGTTCGATTTGTCTAGTGCCGTGTTAACGGTTGTCAGCAACACCGTCTCGCCCGACGCCAGCGTGTGGCTTTCAACTCTTCTGCCCGAGCTTAGCAAAAACCAAACAGTGGTCAACGGTCTCGGCATCGTCTCACTTCTGTGGAGCGGGTCGGGTGTGTTCAATCAACTCGACTCATCGTTCAACCGCATCTGGCGGCTCAAAGAAGACGCCCGACTCAATTCCGGTTTTCGCGCCGCCATCAAAGCCCTACTGCGCGGACGATTCAATTCGTTGTGGGTTCTCTTGCTCATCACCGTCATTTTTCTGATCAACACATTCATCTCCAACGCCCTGTTCAACATCCAACTGCGCGGCGCCTCTGCCATCGTCACCGGTCAAATTATGACCTTCGTCTTGAGCTTCGTCGTTCCCATTCTGCTCGGCTTCATCTCGCTCGTCCTGCTCTATCGTTATATGGCACCGCGTCATGTGCCGTGGCAAGCCGTTCTACCCGGCGCATTCATCATCTCTATCGCCAATGAATTCGTGCGGCTCATCGTCGCCTATTTTGTCGGCGGCATCGTCGGCGCAGAATACAAAGGCATCGCCGGACCGCTCGCCCTCATGCTCTGGGTTTTCTTCACCAGCCAAAATGTTTTATTCGGATGCGAACTCACGCGGCACTACTATATGATCTTCTATCGGCAACAACGTTCAAGTGGAACGACGTTGGATTCTTGATCAGACTTCGGAAGTAGAGACGTTACATGTAACGTCTCTACTTCCGAAGTCTAAACACCAACTATGACTGACACCGTCACTGCATGGGGAACTTCTCTTCAAGCAGCAGGCTGCTCCAAATGCGGACAGGCTTACCTCGTTCCCCAAAACCGAATCAACGACACCTGCCCCAACTGTTTCGCCGCCAAACTTTCGCCTCAGGGTGCGCGGCTTCGACCCGAACCACCCGAGCTTGTTGCGCCGTTCAACATCAGCCCCACACAAGTTGAAAACGCGTTAAGCAAATGGTTAGAGAAAGTGTGGCTGCGCCCATCCGAACTCAACACGCAAACGCTACGCTCGCGCCTTCGCAAAACTTACATCCCCATGTTCCTCGTGGATGGAAAAGTAAACGGCGCGTGGCAAGCCCAAGCCGGATACGATTATCAAGTAGTCAGTTCGCAAGAAAATTTTTCGAGCGGTCAATGGAAAACTCAGCAAATCACCAAGACGCGCGTCCGTTGGGAGCCGCGCGCCGGAACAATGGAACGCGATTACGAAAACATCGCCGTCCCGGCAACTGAAGATCATGATTCATTGATGAAGGCGTTAGGGGATTACAAGATAGACGCCGCGCAGCCGTATTCCGTTGAAGCGTTAACCGAATCATCGGTGCGTGTGCCGACTCTCACCCCCGAATCGGCATGGTCGTACGCCCAAAGCGGACTCAACCATTTCGCCGCCAACGATTGTCAACTCGCCTCAGACGCGCAGCACATCGAAGAGTTTAAATTCAACGGCGACTACCAAAACTTAAATTGGACACAACTCTTACTGCCCGTTTACACCACAGCCTACAAAGACGACGACGGAAAAATTCATCGTGTGATGATCAACGGGCAGAGTGGTCACGTCAACGGCAAACTGCGCGCCTCACCCAAAACTGCATGGTTGTGGGCGGGCATCATCGCCGCCGGAGCGTTTGGATGTTTCATCGTCACCCTGCTCACTGGCTTGATCGGACTCGCCGTGCCGCCCGTGTTCCTCATCGCCGCCGTTCTATTCGTCGTCAGCCTGATCATCGCAGTGGTCGCCCTCGTCCCGTTAATTTGGGCGTGGAATTTTAATAGCAAGAACAAATAAAACCTGCACGCTGAGTTCGCTGATAACGCTGACAAACGCTGATCGCTTTTAGGTTTATCAGCGCCCATCAGGTATATCAGCGTCATCAGCGTTCCGAAGGTTTTGCTTGTAAAATAACCCTACTACATTTCAAGGAGACTTCATGTCACAAAAATATTCAGCCGCACCCGCAATGGTGATTGACCCCAAAAAGAAATACAGCGCGACGTTTAAAACAGAGAAAGGTGATTTCGAGATCGAACTCTTCGCCGATAAAGCGCCGAAGACCGTGAACAATTTTGTCTTTCTCTCGCGCGAAAAGTTTTACGACGGCGTAACGTTCCATCGGGTGATCAAAGGTTTTATGGCACAAGGCGGCGACCCCACCGGAACCGGCACGGGCGGACCCGGTTACAAATTCGGCGATGAGTTTCATCCATCTCTACGCCACGATGGTCCGGGCGTCCTCTCCATGGCAAACGCCGGACCCGGAACGAATGGCAGTCAATTCTTCATCACGCACGGCGCGACCCCACATCTCGACAACAAACATACTGTGTTCGGCAAAGTGATGAAGGGCATGGACGTGGTTCTCTCCATTCCCGAGCGCGATCCCTCACGCGCTAGAGAAGCGGGAACGAAGATAACGACGATTGAGATTACCGAAGCCTGACAGAAGACACAGGGGCAACCCTATAAATAGGTTGCCCCTGTACAATTTGTTTTATGGAGAACGAGACTCAACAATCACGAAAGAACAAAGGGATATTGAGAGTAATCACGCCTCTCATCATTGTAGGGGTCATCATTCTCTTAGCTATCTTAGCCGCGGCTATCATCAGACAGATCGATCCAGTACCCCGTATAAAAAATCACCCAGAGCCACATCACACAACTGGCATTGAGCTTTTTATTAACGCAGGCTGCCCGTTTAAGGAATTAGGCGTATGGCTTTGCACAGCAGGTAGCCCTCTTTTCAAACTAGGGTGTCATCAAATTAGAGAGCTACAACTGGCAGGCGGGTTTCAACCTTATATGCCAATTGCTACTTGTCTGGTTGTGCCTTATTACATAAATAGCCAGTCTCCGGGCATAGCCTACAGCGAAATGAAAGAGGAAGGAAAATACTTCTTCACTGTTGGTGGCGCGAGCCTCAGATTTGTTCGTTATGTTGCATGGCGCAATAATCAATTCGAAATTATCAAAACAATTGAGGATCTTCGAATGATATTTGCACCAATTGAAAACGCCAGCGAAGCATTGAGTTATGCACTTGCCACGAATGATCTCTTCGCACTTTATGGAATTAAATACGAACCCCAATACACATATTTCGTTAAATCTCTTGAGGATACGTATGTTGAAGCGACAACAGATGGATACTTAGTTCACTTATTCCATTATCAGCTTTATAGTTGTGGCCCTCACATAACATCAGCAGTCACCGTACGAGTAAGTCGCGATGGCTTAAGTGAAAAAATTAGCACAACCCCACTTTTTAAAGACCCTGCCCAAGACCTCCTGTGTATAGATTAAGAAACATCACGAAAGTTATCAGCTTTCGTGATGTTTCTTATTCCAACAACGCCTGCACTGTCCGATTCATATTCCCCAACCGTTCTGACAACAAGCGAATCACAAATTGATGCAGGGCAACGGCAAGTTGAGGATCGTCGGCGTGCATTTTGTCGAGTGATGATTTGGTGAGGCGATAAAGTGACGTTGCCTGTTCGGCGACAACGGATGTTGTACGCGGCGAATTTGTATAGAAGCCGGCCTCACCCACCACCGTTCCGGCGCCCATCGTGCGGATACGCAAGGGGCTGCCGCCATCCCGTTCCAACAAGATCGTTATTTCACCCGACTCGACAATATAAAACTCATCCGAGCTTGCGCCTTGTCGGATGATATAGTCGCCCGCGCTGACTTCGAGCTTCTCCAAATAATTCATCAACTTGGGAATCGGAATATCGGACGGCAGAAGTTCGCCTAAACGCACATCGAGCGGCGTGGGGATCGTCGCCGCCAGATCCAACATCGTCAGCGTGCGTTTCTCGCACCACTCCACGCCTTGATCTAACGTTTCAAAGAAATGTGTCGTTCCATCCGGGTTATCCACGTAATCCGCCAACTTAAGTTGTGCGCGAATAGTGGGCTGTACGTTGGTGAAGATCATGTAGAGCCGATTCTCTTCGGCGATCTGCCGCAACTTAACAAAGCTCAACACAGCGGACGAGTCCACGCCGTCAACCAAGCGAAAATCTAGAACCAAGAAGCGCGGCAGAAGACGTGAGCGATCTTTCAAACGCTCGCGCACACGATCCAATAGCACGTTGACCGTGCCGAAAAATAAAAAGCCTTGCAGTTTGAGGATATAAATCTGCTCGCCGCGCTGCGCCAGCAATTGTTGTTTGCGCGGTGAGCGATCTACATTGCTGCGATAGCTGATGCCGGTCAGCGTGTTACGCACGACGTTGATGCGGCTGTAGTTCACCACAAATAAGATCGCGGCGATGATCACGCCCAGCGTCACGCCTTGAATAAATCCAACGGTGGCGACCACGAACAAGATCATCAGCACCAACAGGTAATCGCCGCGTGGCAATTTTGCGCGCGCATCCACCGTCCACTCAAACAAAAAGCCAAAGCCAAGATAAAACAACATGCCGCCGACGATCATCTTGGGGATAAAAGTGAGAATCGCCGCCCCGAAGATCAACGCCGCCGCGCACACAATGGCGGCGACAATCCCCGCCAGTTTGCTGCGCGCGCCGACGCGGTAGCCCAACGTGGATAAGTTCAAGCCGTGGAACCCGGCCATCCCACCGGCGAGTCCGGCAATTAAATTACCAACGCCGGCCGCGACCAACTCTTGATCGAGATCAACATCGGCGCGAGCGGCAATCTCCAGACTCGTCGCGTTGAGCAACAACGAGATCACGCTGACCACTAACACGGCTAACAGACTGGCGTATTGTTCGGCGACCACCGACCAATTGACGAGCGACACATCGCCGATGGGAAACGGACTCCACAACACACCCGACGGCAACGACCCGATGAGCCAACCTTGCGCCCGCGCCTGATCAATTGAAACGCCGCTAGCGAATAACACAACATAGAAAACGGTGATGCCCGCCAACAACAAAGCTGGCATGAGAAAAGCATGTTTGAAACGGCGCGTGGCGATGAAGATGATGATGGCGTAAATGACTCCGGGCAACCAACGCAAAAGTGTCGCCGGCTGCACGAGCGTGAGCAGTTGATTTAAATTTGGCGTGGCGCTCGTCATCACGCCAATTGCGCCGACGGCAAGCAACCAACCTTTGCCCGCCAAAAATCCGCCGACGACGGGATATGGGATGAAGCGCACCCAACGACCCAAACGAAAACGCCCCAGCAAGAAAAAGAACACGCCCATCAAAAATGTTGTCGCCAGAATCGCGGCGACAACAGTGGGCAGAGTTTGCGAAGATGATCCGAGTCGGCTCATGATCGACGCCGTCATCAACGCCAGAATCGCCGCCACCGAATCTTGCGGCGTGGCAACGGTGAGCGGCAGCGAGCTCAGCGGCGCGACGATCACGTTAAGCAACACGGCGCTGATCAACAGCATGCCTAACCCTAATCCAATATGCGGCGCGAGTTCGCCGGAGAAGATCAGCGAAGCAAACGAGACGCTGAGGACAATCGCCAAGATGCCGGAGACACTCCCCGCCGTCAGCGTGGGCATGAGTCGTTTGGGTTGCAGCTCGAATTGAAGTTGGGCGATGAAGTTAGAGATCACTAAATTTTCTCCAAAGCTTGTTGCACACTTGCCTCAGGTTTGATGTCGTATTGCACATCAATCAACGTGCCACGCTCATCTACGATGAAGTGACTGCGGTTCACGCCCATATATTTTTTGCCCATAAAACTTTTCTCGCCCCACACGCCATACACATCAGCGATCTTGTGATCGTCATCAATCAGCAAGGTGAAGGGCAAGTTGTATTTGGTTTTAAATTCTTGGTGTGATTCAATTCCATCCGGACTCACACCTAACACGACGGCATTCTTTTCTTCTATTCGGGGGTACGCATCACGGAACCCGCACGCTTGTTTTACTCAACCCGGTGTGTCATCCTTCGGATAGAAATACAATACGACGCGCTTGCCGCGATAATCGGAAAGTTTAATTTGCTTTCCCGTGTCGCTTGGCAATTCGAAATCGGGGGCGGTGTCACCAATAGTCAATGTCATGAGTTATTCCTTTTAATTTGGAATTGAACTTACGCAAAACACGTCAGCGTCATTGCGAGTCTTCGAGAAGCAATCTCAAGACGTAGATTGCTTCGTGAAGAACACTCGCAATGACGTTAGCGGCTCAAGGTGCGCAAGTCCAGTAGAGTATAGAGTCGGATTTAACCACGAATGTCATAAATTAGCGAATGATGTGAATAAATTTTCCGTGACATTAAACCATTCGCAACATTCAATGGAAGCGATTATAATCCGCACAACTTTTTATCACAGGAGTTTGTTTCAATGGCTTATCAACATCTCAAAGTTCCCGACGGCGAAAAAATTTCGGTCGCCAACGGAAAGCTCAACGTCCCCGATCATCCGGTCATTCCCTTCATTGAAGGTGACGGCACGGGGCGCGACATCTGGCGGGCGAGTGTGCGCGTGTTAGATGCGGCGGTTGCCAAAGCCTACGGCGGCAAACGCAAACTGGCGTGGCTGGAAGTGTACGCCGGTGAGAAAAGCTTCAACAAATTTGGCACGTGGCTGCTCGACGAAACGGTTGAAGCGTTCAAGGAATATCTGGTCGGCATCAAGGGTCCGCTCACCACACCCATCGGCGGCGGGATTCGATCACTCAATGTTGAATTGAGAAAACGGCTCGACCTCTACGCCTGCGTGCGCCCGGTGCGTTGGTTCAAGGGTGTGCCGTCTCCGGTTAAGCGCCCCGATCTAGTGGACATGGTGATCTTCCGCGAGAACACCGAAGACATTTACACCGGCATTGATCTCGAAGAAGGCACGGAAGACAACAAAAAATTTAAAGCACTGTTGAAGGAACATCTTCCAAAAGAATACGCCAAGATTCGATTCCCCGACACGGCGGGCATCGGCGTTAAGCCGATCTCGCGTGAAGGCACGGAACGACTCGTGCGTTCGGCGATCAAATATGCGTTGGAGAATAAACGCCGCAACATCACCTTTGCCCACAAAGGCAACATCATGAAGTACACCGAAGGCGCGTTCCGCACTTGGGGCTACAACCTTGCCGAGCGCGAATTCGGCGACAAGGTGTATACGTGGGATCAGTGGGAGATAACGAAGGCGAAGAATGGCGAGGAGGCGGCAAACGCCGAGCAGAGGGCGGCTCTCGCCTCGGGTCGTCTCTTGATCAAAGATGTAATCGCCGACATCGTCTTCCAACAAACGATCACCCGCGCCACCGAGTTCGACGTGATCGCCACCATGAATCTCAATGGCGATTATCTTTCGGATGCGTTGGCGGCTCAGGTCGGCGGCATCGGCATCGCGCCCGGCGGCAACATCAATTACACAACGGGCCACGCCATCTTTGAAGCGACACACGGCACCGCGCCCAAGTACGCCGATCTCGACAAAGTGAATCCGGGCTCGGTGATTCTCTCTGGCGAAATGATGCTGCGCTACATGGGTTGGACGGAAGCGGCAGACCTGATCATCAAAGGCATGGATGGCGCAATCAGCGCTGGCACGGTCACTTACGATTTCGCGCGCATGATGGAGAAAGCGAAAGAAGTTAAATGCTCCGAGTTCGGCGATGCGGTGATTGAGTGGATGGATGATAAAACAAAAGGAAAGAAGGGAAATAAAGGAACTGAGGGAAAGAGGGGAAGCAAGGGAACTAAAGGAAAGAAGGAAAACAAGGGAACTAAGGGAAAGAAGAAAGCGGCAAAGAAAGTTGTGAAGAGGGCGAAGAAGAAAAGTAAGAAGTAATCAGTGAATAGTGATGCCCGTGAGGTTGGGAAACTTTGCGGGCATTGTTTTTTAATTCTTGGTGTTCTTTAATTCTTTGTGGTTTTGCAACTATACACGAGGCGTGGTGGGTTGCATCTCTAATCCGCATTTTGGCATTGTTCTGAAGTTGAGCTTTTTTCTGCCCATAGGCGGGAAAATGTTTGGGGGGAGAAACAAGTTGACTGCGGATTAGAATGAGCCTCTCTCCATCCTCTCGGGTGAGTAGTTGCGTGGTTTTCTCTTTTTAGGGTGAGGACTATAATCATCGCAAGAGGATTTATCTATGACCCCCATCAAAAAGATCGCCATCACTACCGGCGGCGGCGACGCGCCCGGACTCAACGCTGTCATTCGCGCCGCAGTGTTGTCGGCTGTTCGGCGCGGTTGGGAGTGCGTGGGCATCCGCGAGGGCTACAACGGAATCATGTTCCCCGAAAATTATCCCGATGGCGATGGCATCATCCTGCTTAATCACGATGCGGTGCGCGGCATCACGCATTTGGGCGGGACGATTCTCGGCACGACGAATCGCGGCAATCCATTTAGCTTCCCGTTCAAAGATAAAGATGGCACGGTGCGCGAAATAGATCGATCCGATGAGGTGATCGATCTGTTTGGCAAACATGGCATTGATGCGTTGATCAGCATCGGCGGCGACGGCTCGATGACGATTGCTAACGGGCTCGCCCAAAAAGGTTTGCGCGTGATCGGCGTTCCAAAAACAATTGATAACGATCTCGACGGCACGGTGATCACGTTTGGTTTTGATACCGCCGTGTCCTTCGCTACCGAATGTTTAGACCGTTTGCATTCCACTGCCGCCTCACATCGGCGCGTGTTGGTGGTCGAAGTGATGGGACGCTACGCCGGATGGATCGCTCTTGAATCGGGAATCTCCGGTAATGCGGATGTAATCTTGATTCCTGAAATTCCTTACGATATGAACAAGGTGGTGGAGAAAATAAAACAGTGCCAAGCCGATGGACAGAAATATGTGATCGTGATGGCGGCAGAAGGCGCCAAGCCCAAAGGCGGCAAGATCTCAACGGTGGCGGCAAGAGAGGGAGGACACGCTGAACGACTCGGCGGCATCGCCGAAAAACTATCTGCTGAAATTCAAACGCTCACCGGAAGAGAATCACGAGCGGTTGTGCTGGGTCATCTGTTGCGTGGCGGGTCGCCGACGACGTTTGATCGTTTGCTCTCGATGCGCTTCGGCGCGGCGGCGGTGCGCGCCATTGAAGAAGGTCAAAGCGGTGTCATGGTCGCGCTCGATCCGCCCACCGTGCGCTACGTGCCGCTCGAAGAGGCGACGCGCCGCATGAAGGTCGTGCCACTCGATTGCGACATTATGATGACCGCCAGAGATTTGGGGATTTGTTTTGGAGATTGATAACAATGAACAATGAACAATGAACAATGCTCGCCTAGCGGCTTAGAACAGAAAGACTCGCCAAAATATCTTTGAGAAAATCTTTGCTCGTCAGCACCCGAATATGGTTCGCCTGCACATCGGCGTTCCTGATTGTTTTGGGCAAACGCACGATGATCGCCGAGCGCCCCATCGTCGGCGCAAGCTGATCGGCTGAGGGCAGAACCAGACAGGCATCAAGCCCGTTCTGTTTAAAATACTTTATATCAGGGTTGCGACCGTACACATCGCCAAACGGATTGGCTTCGCCGGCGCACACTCCCGCCAAACTCACGCCCTCGAGTACAAAGCCCGTCACTTCCAAAAATCCATCTTCGCCGGTGTAACGATCTGCGTTTTCGATCATGGGTCCATAACGCCAACTCTTTGGGTATTGAATCGTGATCCCCAACGAAGGGTTGAGATACGTGATCCAATCGGGGCGCGGTGTGGGAGCAGGTTGAGGTGTTAGAGTCGGGATGATCGTCGGCGTGGGTGTCGGGCTAGGAGTAGCAAGAGCGCAACTGCTCACGAAGATTAACGATAAAAGTCTCAAAACATGGATTCGCATTTTTGGTATTCTTTCACTATAGGCATGGAGACAATTTTACTTTAGTATGGCGCAGAGACGCGGCAATCGCGTCTTTACAATTAAATAAACAAGGAGCCTTTCATGAAACGTCTGATTCACTTTCTCTCTCTCATCACAGTGTTGATCAGCGCCTGTTCGCAGATTCCGTCAACGGTGACGATCAATTTGGGATCGCCGACGAACACTGCCGCGCCCGCGCCGACCATTGCGCCGACTCAGGTTGCGCCGCCGACTGCTGCGCCACTTAAACCAACGATTGCACCGCCCACGGCGGCAGCCCCTAGCGCGGCGCCCACAACCAAATCATCCGCGCAAGATTACATTACGTTCTCGATCAACACGCAAGAGTTCGTATACACCGCGCAAAGCATCGCTCTGTTGAATCGAATCGTTGACTTGCACGAAAAATATCAAGTGCCGGTGGACATATTTTTGGCAACGGAGATGACCGACATTTACGAAGCGCAAGCGCCCGATCTGTTGAAACGACTCAAAACATCGCCGATGGTTTCGATCTCGTATCACACCCGTCCGCCGAAACCGTATCACAACGAGTTTGATTGGTTGGGTCTTGATAAGATGTCGGCGAAGCAGCAGTACGACACGATTATGAATTACGAAACGCACGGGTTGGATATGGTGACCGGTCAACCGACAACGGCGAATGGCGGATACAAAAAATTAAAAGAGACTATGGGCTACGCGCCTTACATCGCCAGCGCCTTGAGCGATAAAGATGTGGCGAACTCGGTCTATAGCGTGTTTAAAGATTTAGGCGCGGTGTTCACTATCGTGCATGGACGCACGGTGAATGTGGGCGATACGCAAAGTGGTTTGTATCTTAAACCGGAACACGTTGATCTACGTCTCTTTGAACACGTTGGCAAAAATGTGGATGGGGTGCTCGCCAGCGCAATTGACGAAGCTCACAAAGCCAAGAATGCCAAAGCCCCGTACTTTGTGGGCGTGAAAATGCACGACAACGATTTCATTGCCGAGAAGTCAGCCTGGCTCACTATTTATGGGGCAAGACCGCGCAAGCCGCCGTATAACACCAGCCTCAAAGCCAATTTGCTCTCGGCAGAAAAA
>Ga0082335_1006635_pt1 | contig 14698 bp, 8 predicted proteins | sample Subgrocontami58m_FD_72375 | JGI IMG/M metagenome (GOLD analysis project Ga0082335, IMG submission 72375) | Subsurface groundwater microbial communities from S. Glens Falls, New York, USA - GMW37 contaminated, 5.8 m (SPADES assembly) (version 2) ...
CCATTTTGCAGTGCGGCGGCGGCGGTGGCGGAATCGGGGATGACGTGCCATTCGATTCGCTCGAAATGCGCGACCTTGCCGCCGGTCATCCATACGGCCGGTTCCTGGCGCGGCACGTAGCCATCGAAGCGGGCATAGGCGACACGGGCGCCGGAATTGTACTCGTCGGGCAGGAAGCGGTACGGGCCGGAGCCGATATGCTCGGAAATCTGCTTGAACGGATCGGTCTTGGCGATGTGCTCGGGCATGATGAAGGCGACGGACGCGCCGCCACGGGCGATCGCTTCCATGAAGACGGCAATGGGTCGCTTGAGGGTGATCTTGATGGTGCGGTCGTCCTGGGCGACGCATTCATCGACGTATTGCCAGATCGTCTGCCCGATAGCCTCCCTCCTGGCCCAGCGGATGAGGCTAGGGGCGCAATCCTGCGCGCGCACCTTTTCCCCATTATGGAATTTGAGGCCATCGCGCAGCTTGATGAGGTAGGTGCGCCCGTCGTCGGACAAGGTAAAACCCTCCGCCATCTGCGGCTTGACTTCCAATTTGGAGGTCACGGCGAAGAGCAGGTCATAGATCGCCCAGCCATGATGCACGCTGGGCTGGGCAGTGGTGAAGATCGGGTCCAGCAAGGTGAGGTTGGCCTGCGGGACGAAACGCAGGGTGCGCGCGGCGGCCGGCTGGGCGATGGCGAAGCGTGTGGGGACGTAGGCAGCGGCGGCTGCGCCGGCTTGCAAAAAATTCCTGCGTTTCAATGACTTGGCTCCCGGTCCTGACGCGCCCTCATGATTGGGGCGGGTTCTGGCGGCGGAGTATAGCAGGCCCCTGGTTTGTGCCTATCGTGCCGCGATATCTGGTTTGCATTTGGCGACCCAGCCATCACTGGCCCAGTTTATTCCAGCGGCCCCAATCATTGACCAAATGTGGTGGCTCTGGGTTGCCGTCACGGTCGGCTTGACCCGACCATCCCAACCTTCACAAACATTTGTTCTAGCGTGAGAAAATGAACGGCGGGACGGGCGGGGATGGTCGGGTCAAGCCCGACCGTGACGACCGGAAGTGGTGCGACAGAGAGGCAATGGTTATTGCGGCCGGCATGACGGTCCGCGCCGCGTGATCACGCTCCCAGTGTCCGTCCGGAAACATGATGCACACTTTCAGAGGGATACCGTGGCCGTCTGGTGCGTTGCTGCCCCTCATCGATGGCCCGCATCGCTTTCGGGGCCGCGCCTGCCGGCCGCCTCACGGTATCCCCCTGAAAAGGCGCATTATGTTCCCGGACGGACACCAACGGCCGGGATGGCGTGTCTCCCACCGGATCGGGGCCGGTCGCCGCGGGGGGCCTTGCACAGATCTGCCCCTGAACGAGGCTCCGGTCAGATTGGTACGGTCAGGGCGTCATACTCATACAGCCAGTCATAGCGCTGACTGATTTTCTCCTCGGTGAATTCCCGCGCCACATAGGCGGCCGCGCCCTCCGCCGTTCCAAACGCCGGGTTATGGAACCGTTTCGTATTGTCCGAAGACCCCCGCACGATGGCCGTCGTGCGGGCCAGGCGCGCCCGTTCGTAGTGTTGCAACGCCTCGGCCACGTCATACTGGTCCAGGCAGCGCGCGATCACAACCGCATCCTCCAAGGCCATGTTGGCGCCCTGCGCCAGGAACGGCAGGGTCGGATGCGCGGCGTCGCCCATCAGGCAGACCCGACCCTCCGCGTAATGATCCAGCGGGTCCCGCCCCGCCAGGCCCCATTTGAACGGCGTGTCGATGTTGCGGATGATCGTCTTCACATCCTCATGCCAATGGCGCAGGTCATGTAGGCATTCCTCGCGACTGCCCTCCTCGGTCCAGGATTCCACCTGCCAGTCGTCACGCTCCACCACGCCGACGAAATTCAGCAACTCGCCCCGGCGCAGCGGGTAAGTAACGACATGGCCGCCGACACCCATCCAGTTGGATCCGACCAGACGGCGCTGATGCGGCGGCAAACGCTCCATCGGCACCAGGCCGCGCCAGGCCATGATGCCGGTGAACTGGGCCCGTCCCTCCCCGAACATCTGCTGGCGAATGCGGGAGTGCACGCCATCCGCGCCGATCAGCACATCGCCGAACACATGTTCCCCGGTCGCCAGATGCAACGTCACCCCGTTGGAATCCTGGTCGAACCCGACACAGGACGACCCGGTGTGGATGGCATCGGGCGCCGCCTGGCGCACCGCGTTCAACAGCACCGTGTGAAAATCGCCGCGATGCACCATCCAATAGGGGGCACCGAACCGCTCGACCGAGATTTCGCCCAGATCGTGGATGCGCCAGCTTTGCCCGGTGTAGCCGGCGCGGATTTCCTTGGCGGTGGCGGCGCAGACCACCTGCTCCATTGCGTCCCGCAGGCCAAGCGCGATCAGCAGGCGGGTGCCGTTGGCGCCCAACTGTACGCCGGCACCAACTTCCCTCGGTTCGGCGACCTGCTCGAATACGCGCACCCGATAGCCGCGCTGGATCAGGGCCAGCGCCGCGGTCAGGCCGCCCAGGCCGGCGCCCGCGATCAGGGCGTCACGCATCGAAACGTTCTTCCCGCCACAGCGACAGCACGTCCTGCACCGGACGGTCGGAGAAGCTGAACAGCACGGCCTCCGACGAGGCCCGATGATGGTGCCGATGCCAGCTTGGCACCACGAACAGATCGCGTGGTTTCCAGCGGAACACGGTGTCACCGATCACCGTTTCGCCCTCGCCCTCCACCACCGAATAGACCGTGCCGTCCGTCGAACGATAGGGCAGGGTGGCGAAACCTGCCGGCAGCAGTGCCATGAAGGCGCCGATGGTGGGCATGGGGGCGCCACCGGTGCCCGGATTGATGTAGCGCAGCTTGTATCCATGGCAGCGATCCGGATCGCCGTTGCGCGCCATCGTCGCCAGCGCCTCGCGGGAGCGGGAATACGGGTAGTTGAACACCGGAGAGGACTTCACCGCGGGCTTCCAGTCCACCGGCACCATATTGGCACCGTAACGGGCCAGGCTGTCGCCGGAGGGGCGGGATAGGCTCTGGCTGTCCGCGTTCAGTTGTTCGGCGAAACTGGTGTCGAACAGCCGCACGATCGGCACATCCAGCCCGTCCAGCCACACCATCGGCTGGTCCGTTTCGTTGCCGTGGTCGTGCCAGGTCCAACTGGGGGTGATCACGAAATCGCCTGGCTGCATCAGGGCACGTTCCCCCTCGACCGCGGTATAGGCGCCATGCCCCTCCACGATGAAGCGCAGCGCGGATTGGGTGTGGCGGTGCGCCGGCGCGACCTCCCCCGGCATGATCAGTTGCAGCCCGGCAAAGAGTGAATGAGTGACCCGCGTTTCGCCCTTGCAGCCCGGATTCTCCAGGATCAGCACCCGCCGTTCCGCTTCCTTGGCGGTGATCAGTCCGCCGGCCTGCATCAGGTAGGGCCGCACGACAGTGTCATAGTCCCACTTGACCGGGACGGCGGGGGAGGTGGGGGTGCGGGTCACGATCCCATGCAACCGTTCCCACAACGGTGCCAGGCTATGTTCGGCAATCTGGTCGTAAAACACCTGCCTCTCGGCGGAGGCGGCGGGATTGTGCGCCGTGTCGTTCATGGACGTTGCCCCTCTCCCAGGATGGATTGGGGTTAGGCAGCGTGCCGGGGACTGTCAAGGAATGGTGGGGGGTTTTCCGGGCGGCGAACGATGGGGAAGGGGGCAAACCGGTGGCGATGGGCGGCCTTTAAATCGGGCCATGAATGATGGGCATTTCGAGCAAATGAGTGGCAAGCCGATCAGGCCGGAACCCGCGCCGACTGTCCCCCTTTACCCTTCCCCTTCGCGATCGCAATCGCGCTCGGCACCTCGACATCGATTTCCAGCATGGACACCTTGTCGCCCCGGTCCAGCTTGATCTGCACCGCGCTGCGATCCACCGTCACATGCTTGGCGATCACCGCCAGGATTTCTTCCTGCAAGGTCGCCAGCAGATCGGACTTGCCGATTACCGCGCGCTCATGCGCCAACAGCACCTGTAGCCGTTCCCGAGCAACCGGCGCCGTATCCCGCTTGATGCGGAAAAGGCTGAGCAGGTTCATGCGACCCTCCGCCCGAACAGCCGGCTCATGATGCCCTTGCGCTCCAGCGGCACGACAACCTCAACCTGTTCGCCCTTCAACCGGCGAGCCGCGTCGAAATAGGCGCGGGCAGGCGCGCTGTTCGGGTTGTTCAGGGTGACGGGCGCGCCGACATTCGAGGCTCGCAGCACTTCCTCGCTCTCCGGGATGATCCCAAGCAGCGGGATCGAGAGGATTTCCAGGATGTCCTCGGTCTTCAGCATCTCATTGCGGGCGGCGCGGGCGGTATCGTAGCGGGTCAGCAGCAGATGCTTCTCCATCCGCTCCCCTTTTTCCGCCCGCAGGGTCTTGGAGTCGAGCATCCCGATGATCCGGTCCGAATCGCGGACCGAGGAGACTTCCGGGTTGGTCACCACCACCGCGACATCCGCGTGGCGCATCGCCAGCAGCGCGCCACGTTCGATCCCGGCGGGGCTGTCGCAGATCACCCAGTCGAATTTTTCCCGAAGTTCGCCGATGACCCGTTCCACGCCTGCTTCGGTCAGCGCATCCTTGTCGCGGGTCTGCGAGGCCGGCAGCAGGGACAAGGTATCGATGCGCTTGTCGCGGATCAGCGCCTGGTTCAGCTTGGCATCGCCCTGCACGACGTTGATCAGGTCGAACACGACCCGGCGTTCGGCACCCATCACCAGGTCCAGGTTGCGCAGCCCGACATCGAAATCGACGACGACCACGTTTTCGCCGGTCTGCGCGAGGGCCGCACCCAGCGCCGCGGTGGATGTCGTCTTGCCGACGCCCCCCTTGCCGGATGTCACGACCAGAACCTTGGCCATCTGCGTCTCCCTCTTGGCGTTCACTCGAGCGCTGAAATCTTCATCCGCTCGCCATCCAGCCAGACCTGCACGGCCTTGCCGATGAAATTGGCGGGCATGTCGTCGGCGGTCTGATAGACACCGTCGATGGCAATCAGTTCGGCCTGCAGCTTGCGGCAGAAAATGCGGGCACCGCCATTGCCGGACAGTCCCGCGATCGCGCGCCCGCGCAGCGTACCATATATGTGGACGGACCCGCCTGCCATCACCTCCGCGCCCGAGGCAACGGAACCCAGGATGGTGACGTCGCCGCGTTCGAACACCACGGACTGGCCGGAGCGGATCGGGTGGTCGATGACGAGCGCGGTCGGTTCCCCGGACGCGGTATCCGGGGTTTCCGCCGGTTCCGGCGCCGGAGCGGCGGTCGCTTTCGGTTCGTCCGGCACCTCGATCGGGCGGCCGGGGCCATTGTTGCCACCTAGCGGGCGTCCCCAGGCCTCGACCCCCTGCCAGGACGGATGGGCACCCTCGGTGCCGATGATACGGATGCCGCGCTGTTCCAGCAGTTGCAGGAATTCGGCCACGCCGGTTTGCTGATGGGGCAGGGCGCCGAGGTCGACCACCACCGGTCGCCCGGCGAAGAAGGTCGGCGAACGCTCCACCTGCGCATCCAGCGCTTGCAGCCATTCCTGCAACGGCGCTTCCGGGGCCAGCACCAGCGCCATGATGGAGCGGCCGCGTAGGCGTATGAACGGGCGAGTTTCGGTGGTTGTCACGCCGAGTCAGGTATCCCCAGCCGACCCAACCGTCAACGAGAATCGCGTGAACGACCACAAAATGATGGGGATAACCGACCTCATGACCCCTAGGTGTTGATCCTGACCGGATATCCGCGAATCCCAGGCCCAGCTTTGGGGGCAAGCGATCATGGCCAAACCCGACCCGGCCGGCCCGCCCATGGACGATGGCGAACGCGCACATTCCCGCTTTGGCCGGGGCCGGTGTAGAATGAGCCAAACGTGCCAGCGGGAGGACGATATGACCGGCAGCAGCCCCTATGAGCAGGGCCTGGACAAGAACCAGGCGAACCATGCGCCGCTGACACCGCTGACCTTCATCGAGCGGGCGGCCGCGGTCTATCCCGACAAACCCTCCGTCGTGCATGGCGACCTGCGCTACACCTGGAAGGATACCTACACCCGCTGCCGGCGCCTGGCCTCCGCCCTGGCTCGTCGGGGCATCGGCAGGAACGACACGGTCGCGGTGATGGCGCCCAACACCCCGCCCATGTACGAGACGCATTTCGGCGTTCCCATGGCGGGCGCGGTGCTGAACACCTTGAACACCCGCCTGGATCCGGAAACCATCGCCTTCATGCTGCGGCATGGCGGGGCGCGCGTGCTGATCACCGACCGCGAATTTTCTCTCGTGATCGAACAGGCCCTGGCGTTGCTGGACGAGAAGCCGCTCGTCATCGACATTGACGACCCGCTCTGCCAGGACGGGAAGCTCCTGGGCGAAACCACCTATGAGGCGTTCCTGACCGAAGGCGATCCCGATTTCGCCTGGCGGAACCCGGACGATGAATGGGACGCGATCTCGCTGAGCTACACCTCCGGCACCACAGGGGACCCCAAGGGTGTGGTCTATCACCATCGCGGCGCGCATCTGAATGCGGTCAGCAACATCCTGAACTGGGGGATGCCGCACCATGCCGTGTATCTGTGGACCCTGCCGATGTTCCACTGCAACGGCTGGTGCTTTCCCTGGACGGTGGCCGAACGCGCCGGGGTGAATGTATGTTTGCGGCGGGTGGAGGCAAAGGCGGCGTTGGACGCCATACGCACGCATGGCGTGACCCATATGTGCGGCGCCCCCATCGTCTACTCGATGCTGATCAACGCGCCGCGGGACCTGCTGGCCGGGATCAATCACCGGATCGCCGGTCAGGTCGCCGGGGCCGCCCCGCCCGCCGCCATCATCGCCGGCGCCGAGGAGATCGGCATCGAACTGACGCATGTCTACGGTCTGACCGAGGTCTACGGCCCGGCCTCGGTCTGCTCCAAACACGCGGCCTGGAGCGACCTGCCGATCGACCAACGCGCCGAACGCAACGGCCGCCAGGGTGTCCGCACACCGTTGCAGGAGGCGCTGACCGTCCTGGACCCGGACACCATGCAGCCCGTGCCATGGGACGGCGAAACCATGGGCGAGATCATGTTCCGCGGCAACATCACCATGAAAGGCTACCTGAAGAACCCGGCCGCAACCGACAAGGCGTTTGAAGGCGGCTGGTTCCATACCGGCGACCTGGCCGTGATGTATCCCGACGGCTACGTGAAGATCCGCGATCGTTCGAAGGACATCATCATCTCGGGCGGAGAGAATATTTCGTCTATTGAGGTCGAGGAGGCGCTGTATCGGCACCCCGCGGTGCTGAGTGCCGCGGTGGTGGCCCAGCCGGATGAGAAATGGGGCGAAACCCCCTGCGCCTTCGTTGAATTGAAGCCGGGCGCCAGCGTCACGGCCGAGGCGTTGCGGGCGTTCTGCCGCCAGCATCTGGCGGGCTACAAGGTGCCCAAGACTTACGTGTTCCAGGAAATCCCGAAGACCTCGACCGGCAAGATCCAGAAATTCGCGCTGCGGGAAATCGCCAAGTCCGCCAGCGCAATCGAATAGGACAGCGCGATCGAGACGGATCGCGCATGTGGCCACCTGTCACGTCTATTCGCCGCCACCCACAACCAGAAGGAGACGTCCCCGTGCAAGAAGCCAGACGCCGCGGATTGCTGGTCGTTCCCGCCAACAACACCACGATGGAAGCCGAGATGAACGCGCTGTGCCCGGATTTTGCGCCCTTCATGGTCGCCCGGGTCAAGCGTCCGTCGCGCACCCTGATCCTGGCCGATCTGCCTGAATACCGCGCGAGCACCCTGGATGCGATTGAGCCGTTTCTGACCCAGAAACCCGAACTGGTGGTCTATGGCTGTACCGCCGCCGGTTTCCTTGGCGGGCCGGACGGCAACGCGCTGATGGTTGAGGCGTTGCGTGAACGTACCGGTGCCACCGTCGTCAGCACCGCTGGCGCGATGGAAGAAGTCCTGGCGCATGAAGGCGTGCGCGAGACGGCCGTCGTCACCCCCTACCTACCGGCGGTGAATGACGGGTTGCGGTCCTATCTGGATCACGCCGCAATCGAGATCGAGGTCCTGGACAGTTTCCTCTGCGAGACCACTGATGCGCTCGGCTGCATCACCGAGGACCAGGTGCGGGAGAAGGCACTGGCAACGGTGACGGACCGGAGCCAGTCGTTGTTCATCGCCTGCTCGCAGTTGCCGACATTGAATGTCGTGCCGGAACTCCGTGTGAAGCTCGGCATTCCGGTCTGGTCGTCGATCCGCGCCACGGCCTGGGCGGCGGATCGGGCGATGGCGAAACAGCCGGCCTGACCGGCATTGACCCGGGATCCTGCTTAGATGACCCCGGCGTCTCTGAGGACAGACCAGGCACCCAATGCATTGTTGGCATAGAGATTCATCATCGAGGAACCGTCATTCCACCCGACCAGCGTGCCATCGGCCGAGGTCACCAGCTTGTTCTCGTTGAAGGCTTGCAGCGCGTTCTTGAGTTCCTGGCCGCTGACCAGGAAGTCGCTTAGCCCGGTACCAAGGGACACCTCGGTGTTCCACGCCATTTTGTTGGAGGTCAGCGCCGTCGAGGTGAATGCCGCGCTCGTCGTGTTGTAGTCGATCGAGCCCCAGGTGCCAGCGTCGAGCACGCCGGTCGTGCCGACAACGTCGACCCTGCCGCTGCTGCCGTCGCTGTAGATGAACGGTCCCTGGCCCTTGAGCCAGGTCACCGCCTTGCTGATCAGGTCGGCACCAACCGTGAGGCCTCCGGCAGCGCGATCGCCATTATCGATATTGAGCTGCGCGGCGATCGCCTGGCGCGTCAGGATTTGCCGCGTGTCAGTGGCGGACGCACTTGAGTTGATTAATTGCCTGGCCGCTGTAAGCGAGACGAATAGTGTGTTTTCGCCCGAATCCGTGACACCGTTGGCATTGGAGTCGCCCAGCAGCACACCGACCGCGCCACCCGGACCGCTCTTGCCCTGATTGGGCAGCGAACGCAGCACGTCGACTGACTTCAGCACATCGCTGCAGACCAGGTTATCCCATGCCGTGTCGTAAGCCCCGTCCCAGGCTTCGGTGTGCGTCGACCAGAAACCAGCGCTCAAACCCTCGTAGCCGCTGGCGAATGTGCTGGTCCTGAACAGGCCGGCATCGATGGTGTCGTTGTTCTGGCCCGTCGCCAGGACGATCTGGCCGCTGAGGCGGGTCGATGTATTGGCATCGGAGTCAACGCTGGCGTTGCCGCCCGTATCAGCCGAGGTAAACTGATAGCCGGAAAGGGTGCCGAACTTGACCTGATAGGTGCCGGCGGCGAGGTTGGAGAACTGGTAGTTGCCGCTGGTGTTGGTGGTGGTCGTGCTCAGCACGGACGTGCCGGCCGCATTCATCAACTGCACGGTGACGCCGGAAAGACCAGTCTCGCCCGAGTCCTGGATGCCGTTCCGGTTGACGTCGGACCATACGCGGTTGCCGAGCGAGGCCGTTGCCGGCGGGCAATACTCCACCATGCCGGCATCGACGCTGCTATCGTTCTCTCCAGCGCTCAGGGCGATCGGGCCACTGAGGCGGGTGGTGGTGTTGGCATCGGAGTCGCTGGTGTCGCTGGTGCCCTGATTGGCGGCGGTCAGCTCATAGCCGGACTTGGTGCCGAAATAGACCTGGTAGGTGCCCGCAGTGAGGTTGGAGAACTGGTAGTAGCCCGACGAACTGGTCGTGGTGGTGGCCAGCACGGTGGTGCCGTCCGCTGCCATCAGCTTGACGGTCACACCGCTGATGCCGCTTTCGCCGCTGTCCTGCTTGCCGTCCTCGTCGCAGTCGTACCAAACGAAGTTACCGATCGAGCCGGTGGCCGGCGGGCAATACTCCACCATGCCGGCATCGACGCTGCTATCGTTCTCTCCAGCGCTCAGGGCGATCGGGCCACTGAGGCGGGTGCTGGTGTTGGCATCAGAGTCGCTGGTGTCGCTGGTGCCCTGATTGGCGGCGGTCAGCTCATAGCCGGACTTGGTGCCGAAATAGACCTGGTAGGTCCCGGCGGCGAGGTTGGAGAACTGGTAGTAGCCAGATGAACTCGTCGTGGTGGTGGCCAGCACGGTGGTGCCGTCGGCCGCCATCAGCTTGACGGTCACACCGCTGATGCCGCTTTCGCCGCTGTCCTGCTTGCCGTCCTCGTCGCAGTCGTACCAAACGAAGTTACCGATCGAGCCGGTGGTCGGCGGGCAGTACTCCACCATGCCGGCATCGACGCTGGTGTCGTTCTCCCCGGCGCCGAGAACGACTGGGCCGCTGAGGCGGGTGCTGGTGTTGGCATCAGAGTCGCTGGTGTCGCTGGAGCCCTGATTGGCGGCGGTCAGCTCATAGCCGGACTTGGTGCCGAAATAGACCTGATAGGTGCCCGCGGTGAGGTTGGAGAACTGGTAGTAGCCAGATGAACTCGTCGTGGTGGTAGCTAGCACGGTGGTGCCGTCCGCTGCCATCAGCTTGACGGTCACACCGCTGATGCCGCTTTCGCCGTAATCCTGCTTGCCGTCCTCGTCGCAGTCATACCAAACGAAGTTACCGATCGAGCCGGTGGCCGGCGGGCAATACTCCACCATCCCGGCATCGATGGTGTTGTCGTTCTCCCCGGCGCTCAACACGACCGGGCCGCTGAGGCGGGTCGATGTGTTGGCATCGGAGTCGATGGTGTCGCTGGTGCCCTGGTTGGCGTCGGTCAGCTCGTAGCCGGACTTGGTGCCAAAATAGACCTGGTAGGTGCCCGCGGCGAGGTTGGAGAACTGGTAGTAGCCAGACGAACTCGTCGTGGTGGTGGCCAGCACGGTGGTGCCGTCGGCCGCCATCAGCTTGACAGTAACGCCGCCGATGCCGCTCTCGCCGTAGTCCTGCTTGCCGTCGTTGTCGCAGTCATACCAGACAAAGTTGCCGATCGAGCCGGTGGCCGGCGGGCAGTACTCCACCATCCCGGCATCGATGGTGTTGTCGTTCTCCCCGGCGTTCAACACGATTGGTCCGCTAAGGCGGGTGGTGGTGTTAGCGTCCGAGTCGATCCCGTCGTTGGTTCCCTGGTTGGCGGCGGTCAGCTCATAGCCGGACTTGGTGCCGAAATAGACCTGGTAGGTGCCCGCGGTGAGGTTGGAGAACTGGTAGTAGCCAGATGAACTCGTCGTGGTGGTGGCCAGCACCGTGGTACCGTCGGCCGCCATCAGCTTGACAGTCACACCGCCGATGCCGCTCTCGCCGTAATCCTGCTTGCCGTCGTTGTCGCAGTCATACCAAACGAAGTTACCGATCGAGGCCGGGGCCGGCGGGCAGTACTCCACCATGCCGGCATCGACGCTGTTGTCGGTCTCGCCAGCGCTGAGCACGATCGGGCCGCTGAGACGGGTCGATGTGTTGGCGTCGGAGTCGATGGTGTCGTTGGTTCCCTGGTTGGCGTCGGTCAGCTCATAGCCGGACTTGGTGCCGAAATAGACCTGATAGGTCCCGGCGGCGAGGTTGGAGAACTGGTAGTAGCCCGACGAACTGGTCGTGGTGGTGGCCAGCACGGTGGTACCGTCGGCCGCCATCAGCTTGACGGTCACGCCACCGATGCCGCTCTCGCCATAGTCCTGCTTGCCGTCCTCGTCGCAGTCATACCAGACGAAGTTGCCGATCGAGGCCAGGGCCGGCGGGCAATACTCCACCATGCCGGCATCGATGGTGTTGTCGTTCTCCCCGGCGTTCAACACGATAGGTCCGCTAAGGCGGGTGGTGGTGTTAGCGTCCGAGTCGATCCCGTCGTTGGTTCCCTGGTTGGCGGCGGTCAGCTCATAGCCGGACTTGGTGCCGAAATAGACTTGGTAGGTCCCGGCGGTGAGGTTGGAGAACTGGTAGTAGCCCGACGAACTGGTCGTGGTGGTGGCCAGCACCGTGGTACCATCGGCCGCCATCAGCTTGACGGTCACGCCGCCGATGCCGCTCTCGCCGTAGTCCTGCTTGCCGTCGTTGTCGCAGTCATACCAGACGTAGTTGCCGATCGAGGCGGTGACGGGGGCACATGAATACGTCATGCCGGCATCGATGGTGGTGTCGTTCTCCCCGGCGCTCAACTCGATCGGGCCGCTGAGGCGCGTCGATGTGTTGGCATCGGAGTCGATGGCGTCGTTCGTGCCTTGGTTGGCGTCGGTCAACGCATAGCCAGCCTTGGTACCGAAATAGACCTGGTAGGTCCCGGCGGTGAGGTTGGTGAATTGGTAGTAGCCGGTCGAGCTGGTCGTGGTGGTGGCCAGTTCGGTGATGCCGTCCGCTGCCATCAGCTTGACGGTCACGCCGGCGATTCCGCTCTCACCGCTGTCCTGCTTGCCGTCGTTGTCGCAGTCATACCAGACGAAATTACCGAGCGAGGCGGTCGCCGGCAGGACATAGAGCCCGGCATCGATGGTGTTGTTCACCTCTCCCGCGGCGAGGGTGATAAGGCCGGTCAGTCCGGTTCCGGCCGCTGCATCCGAGTCCACCGCGTCGTCGGTGCCGGAATCGGTGGAGGTTCGCCCATAGCCGGCCAGAGTGCCGAACTGAACCTGATAGGTCCCGGCCTCCAGGTCCACGAACGAGTAGGATCCATCGGCTTCCGTGACGTCGGTGCCGATCACCGCGCCCGCGCTGTTCAGCAGATTGACGGTGACGCCACCAATCCCAGCCTCGTTGCCGTCCTGGATGCCGTCCTGGTCAGTGTCTAGCCAGACATAGTTGCCGAGGCTCGCCAGGGTGCCGCCGCCCGAACCTTCGATCACCAAGCCCGCGTCGAGCCCCAGATAGGACTGCCCGGCCGTCAGGGTCACCGGGCCGGTGAGGCCCGTATTCTGATCGGCATCGCTGTCCAGCAGGGGGTTGCCGCCGGCGCCCTGGGTGGTGAAGTCGAATCCGTCCACCCCATCGAACTGGATCGCGTAGGTGCCGGCCTGGAGATGATCGAACAGGTAGTAGCCGTTCGAATCGGTGGTGGTGGTCGCCAGAATCTCGGAACCGTCGGCGTTCGTCAGGTAGACCGTCACCCCGTCGGCCCCGAAATCGGTGCCGTCCTGCAAGCCATTGGCATTCATGTCGATCCAGACATAGTCGCCAATGGTGCAGAGTTGATCGGCGGAGGTGGTGCCGAAGGTCTGCTGGAAATAGCTCATGTCGATGGTCGCATCGAAAGAGTCGGATGCGACGGTTTCGATGATGGTCAGGGTGACGGAGACCGATGTCTGCCCCTGCAGGAACACGACTTCCGCAGCGGCTGGGCCCCCATACGTATAGGTTTGGGTCCCGATCAGATTGCCTTGTTGGTCGTAGACATTTTCGATCGCGGTCATGCCGGTGCCGAGCGTCGCGACATCGACGACATAGAGCGAGTTGAAAGAGGTGATCAGCTCGCCGGGAACGTTGCTGACGACATCGTAGGTGAATGTCAGCGTCATGGAGCCGGTGGGACCGAACACGGTCGAAGCGAACCCGGACCACTGCATTCCCATCTCTGCGCCGTCAACCGGGAGCGGCTGACGTTCGAAGGCGGTGAACGGGATGACATCGCCCACATCCGTCTCATCCACGTGAATCGTGGGATACGGGTCGTTCGACCCGGTGAACGTCAGAGAACCATCGGTGACATCGGTGAAGTCATACGACGACGTTGGCATTGCGAGTGACCCGCCCGGAAAGAGTGTATTGGCACACCTACAAGTCGGTTTCGGAACCTTGCAGCGGCCACCACCTGTGTAAGTGATCTGTTAGCAGGGGAGGGGAGGGATGTAAACTATAAATGGGTTAGTCCAAATTTTTGAACGTTTGGTTCCCCCTTGCTCCTGGCGCGAGGAGGCAATCGCCGCCAGGATCGGGTATCAAGCGTTATCACTGCATCATGTCGGCGTGATGATGACCGCGACAGCCCCGGTGACATAAAGGGCGCGCCGTCACATCGGCGTCCTCCAGCGGCGCCACAGAACGGCCCAAACGTGTTTGCCAGGCCCAGTTTGTCGGGTTCGGTTCGGGTCATTTATCGACTGGGGGCGGTGCCAGCCAATTTACTCGGGTATCGACATCGCGCGGATGCGAATGTTGGGCGGGGACTTGCCTCAGCCCAATCATGCTGGTGGAGAATGTGTCTAGGGAATGCGACTCGATTCACGCGGCACGATCAATCATCTCGAAAATCATATCTTGTGCTCGGATCGCTCACGAGATCGTCATGCGATCGTATTGGTTCGGCTTTCTCGCGCTAGTACACGGGCGTGGGTTCTCAGCCATCCGCGCCTGTCGATTGTCCCTCCCCTTGTCGGGTCGTCTCGCTTCGGGGATGCACTGTGAGTGCCGGACCGCAACGGACGACCCTGCCAACGATCCACGAAACGCCGCAGCGGGGCGTTATCTGTTGTCGGCTCAAGGTATGGAATCGCGCGCGATGCCGTATTCGCCAGGGTGTGATCTCCGGCCGCGTCGTCACCGTACTCGCGGTTTCGCTTTGCGTCGAAGACTTGGCCTGGGTCTCGGAAATGACGATCGGGGGACGATGCCACGGCACCTTATGCCGCGGCGACAACCGGGAGCAGGGCTGTCGTCACTCTGGCTGGCGTGTCCGGTTGCGCCGCAAACGCTTTGCGGCACCCAGCCCGGCCAGTCCAACGAGGAACACACCGACGGAAATCGGCTCCGGGGCCGGGGGGGGGGCCGC
>Ga0082335_1006639_pt1 | contig 14693 bp, 14 predicted proteins | sample Subgrocontami58m_FD_72375 | JGI IMG/M metagenome (GOLD analysis project Ga0082335, IMG submission 72375) | Subsurface groundwater microbial communities from S. Glens Falls, New York, USA - GMW37 contaminated, 5.8 m (SPADES assembly) (version 2) ...
GGCTGCCGTAGTGCGCATCGTGGAGCGTGTCCACCATGGTCATCGGACCGGGAAGGGTGAACTTCACGGGCCTCGAAGTCTCGGAGCGCAGGAACCGCACTTCGTCGGCGTGGACCGGCCGAGGCCGCGACACCGGGCCGACCACCTGCGGCACGCTGGCGTCGTAGCGATTGCGGATGCGCATGTTGACCTTGTGCTCGAAATCGACACCTTGCAGGTGCTCGAGGTAGCCGGTGACGAAGTGCCGTCGCGTCTGCTCTCCGTCGGTGACGATATCGATGCCGGCGCGTTCCTGCTCCCGCAGCGCGAGCCGCACGGCGTCGCGCTTGCCCTCGGCGAGCGCGACGCCTTCCAGCAGCCAGGGCGCCCAGAGCTGGCGCGGCGGCGCGAGCCAGGCGGGTTTGGGCAGGCTGCCGGCGATGGTCGTTTGCAGAATTGTCGGCTTCATGTCGTCTCCGGGTGGATGGTCTGGCGCGCCGGATTCCAGCGGCATGCTACACCCGGTATTATGGCGCGATGCCTGAGTTTCCCGAAGTGCTCGCATTCTGGTTCGGGTCACCGGACTCCCCGGAGCTCGGCCGGCCGCGCAAGTGCTGGTTCGAGAAGAGCGCTTTGTTCGACGCCGAGATCTGCTCGCGCTTTCTCGACGTGTACGAGCGCGCTGCGGCAGGGGAGCTTGGCTCCTGGCAGTGCTCACCACTGTCCGCGCTGGCGCTCGCGGTCGTGCTCGACCAGTTCCCGCGCAACATGTTCCGCGGCGAGGCGCGCGCCTTTGCGGCCGATGCGCTCGCGTTGCACGTGGCTCGCGTCATCGCCGGTCTGCGATTCGACGCGGTCCTGCGGCCCGTCGAGCGGTGGTTCGCGTATCTTCCGTTCGAACACGCCGAGGACCCCGCTGCGCAGCGGCGCTCGCTCGCCCTGTTCGGCAGCCTGGCGCAGGACCCGGAGAGTGCAGGCGCCGCGGATTACGCGCTGAGGCATTACGAGATCATTGCCCGCTTCGGCCGCTTTCCCCACCGCAATGCAATCCTCGGGCGCGAATCGACGCCCGAGGAAATCGAATTCCTCGAGCAGCCCGGTTCGTCGTTCTAGCGCCCATGTCCGCTTCCCCGCACGATCTCCAGCTGCCCTCGGAATGGGTGCGTCGGTTCGCTCCCCTGATCGCCAAGGGCGGCAAGGTCGTGGACGTCGCCTGCGGGAAGGGGCGCCACCTCCGTCTTCTGCGGGGGCTGGGATTCGCTGTCGTCGGCGTCGACCGCGACGTCCAGGCGCTCGACGCCGTGCGCGGGCTCGACGGCATCGAATTGATCGCGCAGGACATCGAATCGCGGCCCTGGCCCTTCGCTCCGGGAACTTTCGACGGCGTGGTCGTGACGAATTACCTTTGGCGGCCCCTGCTGCCCGCATTGATCGCCGCCTTGAGAGAGGGCGGAATGCTGATCTACGAGACCTTCGCGCTGGGCAACGAGCGTTTCGGGCGGCCCGCGAATCCTGATTTCCTCTTGCGTCGCAACGAGTTGCTCGAATGGGCGATGCCGCAGCTCCAGGTGGTGGCTTTCGAGCAGGGCGTCGTTTCGCGTCCCATGCCCGCCGTGGTGCAGCGGATCTGTGCCGTGCGGCAGGGACGGGAAGGGGTTCGGCTGCAGACCGATCTACCCTCCGATGCACAGGACGTTTAGGGTAAAATGCCCGATTCGATTCGCAGGAGCCGAGCTGCATGCTGACAGGAAGCATCGTCGCCATAGTCACCCCCATGCAGGACGACGGGAAGCTGGATATTGCGCGCTTCAAGTCGCTCATGGACTGGCACATCGCCGAGGGCACCGACGGCATCGTCGTGGTCGGAACCACGGGCGAATCGCCGACGGTGAATTTCGACGAGCACAAGGAACTCATCCGCGTCGCCGTGCAGCACGCGGCCGGGCGCATCCCCATTGTCGCCGGCACCGGCGCCAATTCGACGGCGGAAGCGATCGAACTGACCGAATCGGCGAAGCGAGCCGGCGTGGCAGCGTGCCTGTCGGTGGTTCCGTATTACAACAAGCCGACCCAGGAAGGTCTGTACCGCCATTTCCGCAGCATCGCCGAGGCGGTGGACATACCGCAGATCGTCTACAACGTGCCGGGCCGGACGGTCGCCGACATCGCCAACGACACGGTGCTGCGCCTCGCGCAGGTCCCGAACATCGTCGGCATCAAGGATGCAACGGCGAACATCGAGCGGGGTTCGGACCTCCTGTGCCGCGCGCCGAAGAACTTCGCCGTGTACAGCGGGGATGACGCGACGGGGATCGCGCTCATTCTGCTCGGCGGGCACGGGATCATCTCGGTCACCGCAAACGTGGCGCCGCGGCTGATGCACCAGATGTGCGCGGCGGCGCTAGCGGGCGACGTGAAGAAGGCGCGGGAACTCGATTTCAAGCTGCTGCCGCTGCACCAGAAGCTGTTCGTCGAAGCCAACCCGATCCCGGTGAAATGGGCCGTGGCGCAGATGGGGCTCATCGGCTCCGGAATCAGGCTGCCGCTCACGCCGCTCTCGGCCCAGTTTTACGAGGTGGTTGCAGAGGCAATGCGGCACGCGGACATATCGCCGTCGGCGGGACTCCGCATCGTGGAGGGAAAGACGGCATGATTCGAAAGTGGCATGCGGCCGCGCTGGCGCTGTTCCTCGCGGGCTGCGGCGGCTCGCTGCTCGAGGGCCAGAAAGTCGAATACAAGAGCGCGGCAAAACTGCCGCCGCTCGAGGTTCCGCCGGACCTGACGACGCCGTCGCGCGACAATCGCTATCAGGTTCCGGACATCAATCCCAGGGGCACGGCGACATTCTCGAGTTACAGCTCCGAACGGGCCGGCGGATCCCGCGCCGGCTCGACGGAAATCCTCCCGGCGGTGGCCGCGGCGAAGGTGCGCATGGAGCGCGCCGGAACGCAGCGCTGGCTGGTCGTGCCGGAAACGCCGGACAAGGTCTGGCCGCAGGTGAAGGAGTTCTGGCAGGAGAACGGCTTTCTCATCAAGGTCGAAACGCCGGAAGCCGGCGTGATGGAAACCGACTGGGCCGAGAACCGCGCCAAGATCCCGCAGGACTTCATCCGCAATACGCTCGGCAAGCTGATCGAGGGAATGTACTCGACTTCGGAGCGCGACAAGTTCCGCACCCGCCTCGAGCCCGGAATCGCTCCCGGTACGACCGAGATCTACATCAGCCACCGCGGCGTGTCGGAGGTGTACACCAGCGACCGACAGGAAATTACGGTGTGGCAGGCACGCCCGTCCGATGCGGATCTGGAAGCGGAGTTCCTGCGCCGGCTGATGCTGCGATTCGGGGTCGACGAGACGCGTGCGCGGGAGCAGGTCGCCGCCGCAACCATTTCAGAGCGCGCCAAGGTCGTGCCGTCGAAGGAAGGCGGCACGCTGCTCGAAGTCGCCGAGCCATTCGATCGCGCCTGGCGGCGCGTCGGCCTCGCGCTCGATCGAGTGGGATTCACCGTCGAGGACCGCGACCGGAACAAGGGCACCTATTTCGTTCGCTACATCGACCCGGAAAGGGACGCACAAAGCGGCGGAAAGAAGGACCAGGGTTTCCTGTCGAAGCTGCTGTTCTGGAAGTCGAGCGCTGCCGACCCCAAGTCCGCGGAACAGTACCGGGTACAGGTCAAGGACAACAAGGACTCCAGCCAGGTGGAAGTGCTCGGCAAGGACGGCAAGCTGGACAAGTCCGATACGGCGCGCAAGATCCTGTCGCTGCTGCACGAGCAGCTGAAGTAGCTCGGGCCGGCGGAACGGGGCGTGCGCGTTGCGCTTCGCTTGAGGCATAAAGGAACCAAGCGTGCGCTTCGCTTCGCTTGGTAGCGGCAGCGAAGGCAATGGCCTCGTCGTCGAAGCCGGGGGCACGCGGCTGCTCATCGACTGCGGGTTTTCGCCCAGGGAAACGTCTCGGCGCCTGTCGCGCATCGGGCTCGAACCGGCCGATCTCGCAGGAATCCTCGTCACCCACGAACACTCGGACCACACGGCCGGCGTATGGGGTCTTGCGCGCCGCTGCGGGCTTCCGGTGTGGATCACGCACGGGACGCTCGCCGCGCTGCGCGAGTCCGGGGCGGACATCGACGCGTCGACCGAAGTCAGGTTCATTCACGGCGAATCCGGATTCGCGCTCGGCGAGCTCGAGGTGTTCCCCTTCACCGTTCCCCATGATGCGCGCGAACCGGTACAGTACGTCGTGTCGAACGGCGCGAGGCGCCTCGGCGTGCTGACCGACACCGGATGCTCGACGCCGCACATCGAGGAGGTGCTCTCCGGATGCGAGGCTCTGGTGCTCGAAGCCAATCACGATCTCGACATGCTGATGGCGGGCGAGTACCCGCCGACGCTGAAAGCGCGCGTCGCCGGTCGTCTCGGACATCTGGATAACGGGACGGCCGCAGGGATCCTTGCAGCGATCGACACGAGCCGGCTTCAACATGTCGTTGCGGCCCACCTGTCGCAGAAGAACAACACGCCCGAACTCGCACGGGCGGCGTTCTCGGCGGCTCTGTCCTGCGAGGAGCGCTTCATCACCGCGGCGAGCCAGGACGAAGGCTTCGGGTGGATGGAGATCCGGTAAGCGCCGGCATCGCGAACTACCGCACACAATAAAAAAGCCGGCCTTGCCGGCCGGCCTTTTTCCGCCTTGAAGCGGATTACTTCTTCGCGGCGTCCTTGGCTGCGTCAGCCGGGGCTGGTGCAGGTGCGGGGGCAGGCGCGGCGTCCTTGGCTGCCTCGGCCGGTGCTGGTGCAGGCGCGGGAGCAGGTGCGGGAGCAGCAGCCGGTGCGGGTGCCGCAGGGGCCGGTTTCGGTTCTTCCTTACCACAAGCGGCCAGCGCAAGCGCGGCCACTGCAGCAACAACGAGGGTACGCTTCATTTTGGTCTTCCCCTAACTATAGAATGAACATTCGACGACTCGGCTTTGAAATGGTTCGCGGCCGAAGGAGAGATTATAGCAAGTTTTTGCGTTGCAACAAAGGCGCCTGACCCCGCTACAACCCGAGGTTGGTCGCGGATACGGCGGGAACGGAACTCTCCCAGATCTGGTCGAAGCGCTGGCGCATCGCATGCGCCTCATTTGGGTCGTCGATGAAGATCGCGCCGCGCGGCTGCGCGGCCACGGGACGGCGCACGACGTGGGATTCGTCGGCCAGCACGAAGCGGTCCTGGGCCTTCGTCGCTTCGCCCTCGGTGCGGAATATGAACAGGGCGGCCGGAAAGGTCGCGATGAGGTCGAGGAGCCTGGGACAGCGCGTCTTGACGTGCTCGACGTCGTGCAAGGCCACGTAGACGCGGTGCGTGCGCCCGCTCGACAGCAGCCGGCGAAGCGCGTCTATGCTCGCCCGGGCGTTGAAGTCCAATTCGGCGAGGTCGGGATCGAAAACGCGCAATTCCCTTTGCGCAAGGCCGAGCATCCGCTCGGCGGCTTCGATGTACTCGCTCCGCAAAGTGATCAGCGTGCGCTGCGGTTGCGGACGATCATCATCCATGCGGACCCCCGATCTTCGGCCATCCACGACGATACCAGCGGCGCCGCAAACTGCAAAGCGCGGCTGCGCGTCGCGCCCCGCGAGACGAAGTGGCCCGGAAGGTTGTACGATTCCTGCGGATCGGCCGTTGCGCTCGCGCGCACATCCGCGTTTTCTGCCAATATCCAGGCGGAATGCGTGGTGCGGCCGGGTGGCCGCACGGTTGCAATCCAATCGGGACGATAATAATCTTCGGAGCGGACGACTCGGGCAGGCCGGGACGTCTTAGAATCGCACAAACTCTTCAGGGCAGCCATGTTGCAAGCAGGACAACACGCGCCGACATTCACGCTCCCGGATGCCGACATGGAAACGGTGGATCTGGGCAAGCTTCGCGGCAAGAAGCACGTCGTGTTGTATTTCTATCCCAAGGACGGGACGCCGGGATGCACCATCCAGGCGACCGAATTCTCCGATCACGAGGACGAATTCGCACGCTACGACTGCGTGGTGCTGGGCGTGAGCCCGGACGACTGCCTTGCGCACGCGCAGTTCCGCGATTCGAACGGCGTCTCCATTCGCCTCCTGGCCGACACCGAGGGAGAGGTTTGCCGCAAGTACGGGGTACTGGAGGAAAAGGAAGCGAATGGGCAGCGCAGGCATTCGATCGTGCGCTCGACCTTCGTGATCGACAAGAAAGGCGTCGTGCGCCACGCGTTCTACAACGTGAATCCGCGCGGCCACGCTCACGAGGTGCTGCACCTCGTCAAGTCGATGCGCTGATCGTTCTTCGCGCGGCGACGCCTGCATACCGGGGGAGAAGGGATGAACGCAGCGCTGCGGTTGACGCTTGCCGTGGGCGATTATGACCACGTACGCGACCTGGCCTACGGCAACGTCAGAGCGGCGGGCATAGAGCTCAATTGCCTTCATCTCCCGCCGGAGGAGATCTTCTTCCGATTCACCAAGTTCCGCGAGTGGGACGTCTCGGAAATGTCCTTCGCGAAGTACGTCTCGCTGCTGTCGCAGGAGGACCGCAGCGTCGTCGCCATTCCCGTGTTCCCCTCGCGAGTGTTCAGGCTCTCTTCCCTGTACGTGCGTCCGGGTGGCCGGGTCCGCTCGCCCGCGGACCTCAAGGGCTGCCGCATGGGCGTGCCGGAGTGGGCGCAGACCGCTGCGATCTACACCCGCGGCTACATCGCGCACGAGTTGGGCATCCCGCTCGCGTCCATCGAATGGGTGCAGGCGGGCGTGAACCAGCCGGGGCGCGTGGAGAAGGTCGCCCTCAAGCTGCCCGCGGGGATTCGCTGCCGCAGCGAGCCTGCGCGCAGCTTGAACGACATGCTGCTCGCGGGGGAGATCGACGCGATGATGAGCGCCCGCCCGCCAGCCGGCTTCTCCGAGGGCGAGGGGAAGATCGTGCGCCTGTACGCGAATTTCCGCGCCGCCGAAGAAGACTATTACCGCAGGACACGCGTGTTTCCCATCATGCACGTCGTGGCGCTGCGGCGCGACGTTTTCGACGCGCATCCCTGGGTGGCGATGAATCTGTTCAAGGCCTTTTCGGAGGCCAAGCAGCGCGCCATCGAGCGCCTGTCCGACGTCACGGCCTCGCACGCGCCGCTCGCGTGGCTCTCCGAGTACACGGACCGGATGCGCACCGAGTTCGGCGAGGATTTCTGGCCCTACGGCATCGAGCCCAACCGCCCCACGCTCGAGGCATTCCTTCAGTTTGCCCACGAGCACGGCGTGTGTCATCGCAGGCTCTCGGTGGAGGAGCTCTTTCCGCCACAGGTCCAGGCTTTTCACAGGATTTGAGGAGGAGATCATGACCCGATCCGCAGACAGGCGATCGCATTCGATGGGACGAAAGGGAATCCGGGCGGTGGCGCTCGCGGCCCTCGTGTTCGCGACGACATGCTGGGCGCAGTATCCCGCGCGCCCGATACGGATGATCGTGCCGATTCCTCCCGGGGGCGCGCCGGACGTGGCGGCACGGGTGCTCGGCCAGAAGCTCGCCGAGACGATGGGCACGCCCGTGGTGATCGAAAACAAGGTCGGCTCGAACGGAAACATCGCGGCCGAATACGTCGCGCGGTCGGCGGCCGACGGCTATACGCTGCTGTTCGGGCAGGACAGCCTGTTCGTCATCAATCCGCACATCTACTCGCGCATGCCCATCGACGTGCGGCGGGACCTCGTCCCGGTGTCCACTGCCGTCAGCAACATGTTCGTCCTGTCGGTCAACCCCTCGCTGCCGGTGAAGAATTTCCGGGAGTTCATCGAGTACGCGCGCAAGGCGGACCCGCCCCTCAGCTACGCTTCCGGGGGCAACGGCAGCCAGCATCACCTGATGATGGAGGAACTCAAGCGTCGCGCCGGAATCCAGCTTCTCCACGTGCCCTACAAGGGCGGCTCGCCCGCAACGACGGCGACCGTGGCGGGCCAGGTCGCCGCGATGTTCGCCGGCACCTCCACCGCGCCGCAGATCAGGGCGGGCAAGCTGCGCGCGCTCGCCGTGACCGGCGGCAAGCGCTCGGATCTGTTCCCCGACCTGCCCACGATAGGCGAGTCCTATCCCGGCTTCGAAATGACCATCTGGCTCGGCGTCTTCGCGCCCGCCGGAACGCCCGAGGCGGTTCTCGGACGCCTGCGGCAGGAAATCGCGCGGGCGCTCGGGATGGATGACGTCAAGCAAAGGCTCAACGCCGCGGGTGGCCTGCAGCCGTTCGTCATCGCGCCGGTCGATTTCGAGACGCTGATCGCGAGCGAGTCGGCGAAGTTCCAGAAGTTGGTGAAGGACGTTGGCGCGAAGGTGGACTAGCACGGACCGTGATCGCGGTCTGGTATGCTGGCGGAGATCGCGGGATGTCCACCGGACGTACATGAAAATCGCCAGGAACGCCGTCGTGTCGCTCGACGTCGAGCTGTCGGACATCTGGGGCAATCCGATCCAGAAGTCCGAAGAGCCCGTGCAGTATCTGCACGGCGGCTACGGGGACATCTTTCCGGCGGTCGAGGCCGCCCTCGAAGGCAGGCAGGAGAAGGACCATGTCGAAGTGCGGCTGGAGCCCGAGGACGCATTCGGCGACTACGACGAGCACCTGTTGCACCTCGCGCCGCGCGACCGATTCCCGGAGGGACTGGAAGTCGGCATGCGGCTGGAGGGAGAGGCTGGCGGCGCGGACGAAGGCGTGATCTACACCGTCACCGACATGGCCGAGGACAAGGTCGTGCTCGACGGCAATCATCCGCTGGCGGGCATGGCGCTCAAGTTCTCCTGCACCGTCGCCGGCGTGCGGCCGGCGACCGAAACCGAAATCGCCAACCACTCCGCCGACGATCCGACGTCGGTGATCCTGCGGGTTCTGCCGTAGTCTCCCAGCGCTCCGGTGTCGACGACATTGGCGAGGATCTTGGGGTTGTATAAGTCTCGTCATTTTGCACAGTTGCGAGTGCAACTGTGCAAAATGACGAGATCGAAAAAGGCAAAGCACGCCGGGCTGCTTGATTCCGACAATGCAGGCGCGGCGGCGCACGGGGAAGGATCGACATGTCCGGAATAATGTGGATCATCTCCTACGGTCTGGGCACACTGGTCGGATTTGCCCTGATCGCGACCCTCGTCGTCTGGTTCGTCCAGGACGTGAGCCAGAAGAAGCACGCCGTCCTGCGCAATTTCCCGGTCATCGGCAGGCTGCGCTACTTCTTCGAGAAGCAGGGCGAGTACTTCCGGCAGTACTTCTTCATGAACGACCGGGAGGAGATGCCGTTCAACCGCGCCACGCGCGGCTGGGTGTATCGCCTGTCGAAGTCCGAGGCCGGCATCATCGGTTTCGGTTCCACCGCGAACATGTTCGAGCCGGGCGCGATCCTGTTCGTCAACGCGCCCTATCCGGTGCTCGAGGAGGGCATGCGTCCGACGCCCTCGCTCGTCATCGGCGAAGGCTATTGCCGTGAGCCCTTCGAGGCGCGTTCCGTGGTCAACATCAGCGGCATGAGTTACGGCGCGATCTCCCAGCCCGCGGTGCGCTCGCTCTCCCGCGGCGCCGCCAAGGCCGGCTGCTGGCTGGACACCGGCGAGGGAGGCCTGTCGCCCTACCACCTCGAAGGCGGCTGCGACATCATCATGCAGATCGGCACCGCCAAGTACGGCATCCGCGACGAGCAAGGAGGCCTCTCGCCGCAGCGTGCGAAGGAGCTGGCGCCCAAGGTCAAGGCCTTCGAGATCAAGCTCTCGCAGGGCGCCAAGCCCGGCAAGGGCGGCGTGCTGCCGGCGGCCAAGGTCACCGAGGAGATCGCGCGCATTCGCGGCATTCCCGCCGGCCGGGACTCGATCAGCCCGAACCGCCACACCGACATCGCCAACGTCGAGGAGCTGCTCGACAAGATCGCCTGGCTGCGCGACCTGACGGGCAAGCCCGTCGGCGTGAAGACCGCGATCGGTGGCTGGCGGTTCATCAACGAGCTGGCCGAGGCCGTCAACCGGCGCGGGCTCGCGTGCGCGCCGGATTTTCTCGCCATCGACGGCGGCGAGGGCGGATCGGGCGCGGCGCCGCAGGCGCTCGCCGACCACATGGCGCTTCCCATCGCCGAGGCGCTGCCGCGCGTGATCGACGCGCTCATCGAGTCCGGGCTGCGCGGCCGGATCCGCATCATCGCCGCGGGCAAGCTCGTGACCTCGGCCAAGGCGGCGTGGGCGCTGTGCACCGGCGCCGACTTCGTCAACACGGCGCGCGGTTTCATGTTCGCCCTGGGCTGTATCCAGGCGATGCGTTGCCACCAGAACACCTGCCCCACCGGGGTCACCACGCACAACAAGCGGCTGCAGCGCGGCCTGGTCGTCGCCGAGAAGTTCGAGCGGGTCGCCCACTACGCCATGGGCATGAACCGCGAGATCGACATGATCGCGCACTCCTGCGGCTGCAGCCACGGGCGCGAACTGAAGCGCGAGCACGTTCGCATCATGCAGGCCTCGGGGCAGAGCATCGCGATGAACATGCTCTATCCCTATCCCGAGCCGAATTCGAAGAAGGTATGACGAACGTCTCGACTTGCTCTTCTTCGATCTCCCTGTTTCGCACAGTTGCGAGGCAACTGTGCGAAACAGGGAGAGTCATGTAAACCCAAAATACCTCCCGATTTCGCCGACGCTCGGGTGAACGTAGCAATCACACCGTCGCGAGGCGCATGCGCTCGCCGGCGGGTTCGAGACGCCAGTGCGTATCGTGGAAGGCCGCTACCGCCGGTCGGTGGGCGATGGATACCAGCGTCGTCCGCGGCAGGCGCTCGCGGAGCAGCGCGTAGAGGTGCGCCTCGGTGGCCTCGTCGAGGGAGGCGGTCGCCTCGTCGAGGAAGAGCCAGTCGGGCCGGTTCAGCAGCGCGCGGGCGAGGGCGAGGCGCTGCTGCTCCCCGCCGCTCAGGACCATCGCCCAGTTGCTCGATTCGTCGAGCCGTCCGGCGAAGTTCTCCAGCCTGCACTCTTCGAGCGTCCTGCGGACCGCCTCGTCGTCGAACGCTCCGGAGGCCGCCGGAAAGGACACCGCCGTTCGCAGCGTCCCGATCGGCAGGTAGGGCTTCTGCGGAAGGAACAGCACCCTTGCGCTCCGCGGCACCGTGATGCGGCCGCGGCCGAAGGGCCAGATGCCCGCGAGCGCGCGGAACAGCGTGCTCTTGCCGCTGCCCGAGGGACCGGTGATCAGCACTCGTGATCCGGGCGCGATCGAGAACGAGGTGTCGGCGAGAAGCACGCGACCCGCCCGCGCTCCGGCGCCGGGCAACGCGAGGTCGAGGTGCTCGGCCTCGATCGCAGGGGCGTCGCCGGGTGCGACGCGCACGCCTTCGGCGGCTTCGGCCTCGCGCGCGGCCTGCTGCAGCGCGGACTGGAACGTGAGCAGCCGGTCGACGCTCGCCTTCCATCCGGCGAGGGTCGCGTAGGTGTCGACGAACCAGGACAGGGCGCTCTGCACCTGGGCGAAGGCATCCGCGATCTGCGTCAGGCCGCCGAGCGTGATGGCTCCCGAGAAGAAGCGCGGCGACGCGACCACGAAGGGGAATACGATCGCGATCTGGGTGTAGCCGGCGGTGAAATAGGTGAGCCGCTTGGTGTAGTCCATCAGCGCCCACCAGTTCCTGCGGATCAGCTCGAAGCGTGCGACCAGGCCGTGCCGCTCCGTCGCTTCGCCGTGGTAGAGCGCCACGCCCTCGGCGTTCTCTCGCAGGCGGACCATGCTGAAGCGGAAATCGGCCTCGCGCTGCTCCTTCTGGAAGTTCAGCCCGATGAGCGGCCGGCCGATGTAGTGCGCGAGCACGCTCGCGGCGAGCGCGTAGACGATGGCGACCCAGACCATGTAGCCCGGGATCGTGACTTCGCTGCCTGCGAGCATGAAGCTCAAGGGGCCCGAGACGTTCCAGAGAATGGTGACGAAGGAGGCGAGCGTCACCACGGAGCTGAGCAGGCCCAGCGTGAGGTTGAGCGTGCCGTCGGTGAACAGGCGCAGGTCCTCCGCGATCCGCTGGTCCGGGTTGTCGGTGCCGTAGCTCTTGAGTTCGAGCCGGTAATAGACCTGCTTGTCCAGCCATTCACCGACGTACTGCCGGGTGAGCCAGACGCGCCAGCGCATCACGAGCATCTGGGTGAGGTAGAGCCTGTAGACCGCGGCGGCGATATAGATGGCGGCGAGGAAGCTGAAGTAGAGCAGCAGATCCTTGAAGTCGGCGAAATTCTTCTGCTCGAGCGAGTTGTAGAACTCGCGGTTCCACCGGTTGAACAGCACCGCCATGTAGACCAGGCCGAGGGTCAGCGCGAGGACCGCGGCGAGCAGGCCGCGCGCGCGCCAGCGCTCCTCGGAAAACCAGTACGGCCTGGCGAGTCCCCAGACCTTGCCGAGGAATTTCGTTGCATCGATGAACGGCCGGCGTCGCATTGCAATTCTCCGGAGAAGCCACGGCCCCTGACCGCGAAGCGCGGTCAGGACGACGCGGCGCGATAGAGCGAGCGGTTGAGCAGCGTGCGCGCCGCGTCGATCAGGTCCGACGCGGTGAGCCCGAGCGGGCCGTCGTTTGCGCGGGCCACGGCGTCGCCCGCCGCGCCGTGCAGCCAGACGCCCGCGAGCAGGGCCTCGAGCGGCGCTGCGCCCTGCGCGAGCAGCCCGGCGAGGATCCCGGTCAGCGCGTCGCCCATGCCGGCCGCGGCCATGCCCGCGTTGCCGGTCGGATTGACCCACCAGCGGCCGTCGGGTGCCGCGACGATCGTTCCGTTGCCCTTCAACGCCGCGAACGCGCGGTAGCGCTTGGCGATCGCCGCGGACGCGGCGAGCCGGTCGGCCTGCACCTCGCGCGTGGTGATTCCGAGCAGCCGCCCGGCTTCCGCAGGGTGCGGCGTGAGCAGCGTCGCGGCGTCACGGCCGGACGCCAGTTCGGCGAGCACCGGATCCTCGCTCATCAGATTGAGCGCGTCGGCGTCGAGCACGAGTGCGCATTTCGATTCCAGGGCCATGCGCAATGCGCGCCTCGCGTTTTCTCCCTTGCCCATGCCGGGCCCGGCGGCGATCACCGCCAATTCTCCCGCGGCGGGCAATTCCTCCGGGTTGCGAAGCATCAACTCCGGCTGCACGTAGTCGACATAGGGGGGGTGATCGGTGAGCAGCGCCATATGCACGCGCCCCGCGCCGCACTTGAGCGCGCCCCGGCCGGCGAGGATCACCGCGCCGACCATGCCCGTCGCGCCGCCCAGGATGGCGGCGGTCCCCGCGAGGCCCTTGTGGAAGTTCCGCGGGCGGGGCGAGAGCGCCTGCGACAGGACGGCCTCGTCGAGCAGCCTGCCTTGCGGCGCGCGCAGTGCCTCGGGCTCGAGGCCCAGGGCATCGACGTGCAGCGACCCGCAGTGGTCGGGGCCGTCCGCGGTGAGCAGACCGGGCTTCAGGCCGATGAAGGTGATCGTGTGCGCGGCGCGTACGGCGCATCCCATCACCGCGCCCGTATCGGCGTTGATGCCGCTCGGCACGTCGAGCGCGAGCACGGGAACGCGCAGCGCATTGACCTGCGCGATCAGCTCCGCGTGGCGGCCTTCCAGCGGCCGTTGCAGGCCGATGCCGAACAGGCCGTCGATGACGAGCCCCCAGCGCTCGCGTACGGGGATCGCGCACAGTGTCTCGCCCCCTGCCGCTTCCCATTTCGCGAGCGCCGCGCCTGCGTCCGCCGAGAGCTTGCCGCGGTCGCCGGTAAACACGACCGTCACGCCGAAGAACCAGTGCTTCAGGTGTGCGGCGACCTCGAAGGCGTCGCCGCCGTTGTTGCCCGGACCGGCCAGCACCAGCACGCGCCGCGCAGTGTCGGCCATCACCGTGCGCGCGCGTTCCGCGGCGGCCCGCCCGGCGCGCTCCATGAGGCGCGGCGCTCCGGCAAGCCGCGCCGCGGCCTGTTCGAGGCCGCGGACTTCCGCGCAGGTGTAAATGGGAGCCGGCACGGCGCCAATGATAACCCGGGGCAGCGGTTCTTTTTCGGGCATCCGTTGGTCGGAAGTGATAAGATTCCATGGTCGGCGGCGAAGCAACGCGCCGTGCCGGCAGCTATCTCACACACCACCCTTCACCCATGCCCCCATCTCGCCGCACCACGGTTGTCATCGCAGACGACGATGGTGTGACGCGTACCCTGCTGCGCCTCATCCTCAAGGAGGCAGACTTCGATATCCTGGGCGAAGCGTTGGATGGCGAGGCCGCCGTCGAGCTTTGCACGCAATACAAGCCCGATCTGGTTTGCCTCGACGTGATGATGCCGAAAATGGACGGCATCGGCGCGCTCAAGGCCATCAAGGCAAAATTCCCCTCCATGGCCGTGATGATGGTGACCGGCGATTCGGCCACGGAAACGGTAAAGGAGGCGCTGCAGAGCGGCGCCAGCGGCTACGTCGTCAAGCCCTTCAACGTCGGCAGGGTCCTGGACGCGATCGCCCGCGTGCTCAATAAGCCCGCCGCGTAACGGCGCGCCGGTCATCCGCGCATCATCTGCTGAGGCAGCCAGGTGACCAGCGCGGGAAAGAAATAGACCAGCAGGATCGCGACGATCATCAGGTAGAACATCGGCAGCGTGTTCCGCGCGATCCAGGTGATCTCTTTCTTGGTCATTCCCTGGAGCACGAACAGGTTGAAGCCCACCGGCGGGGTGATCTGCGCCATCTCCACCACGAGCACGACGAA